>Ga0209507_1000507_pt1 | contig 42735 bp, 39 predicted proteins | sample AD_UKC028_MetaG_FD_184414 | JGI IMG/M metagenome (GOLD analysis project Ga0209507, IMG submission 184414) | Active sludge microbial communities of municipal wastewater-treating anaerobic digesters from USA - AD_UKC028_MetaG (SPAdes) (version 2) | ecosystem: Engineered > Bioreactor > Anaerobic >...
CCCTATGATCCGCACCCTGGTCTTGGCCCCAAATGCGCTCGGTTCGGATTCCAGCTTTGATCAAGCCGCGATACGTGTAGTGCAGTGATTCCGTAAAATGCGTCAGGACCACACAAGGATGCTGAAGCTCTTTCACATACTCGACAACTGCATCCAGTTTCGTACTGTGCTCAGTTTCCCCAGCCACTGGCCGGCCAGAAGCCATGGACTGGGCATACATCATGGCCGTGGTGTCAGCCCAGCCTGACTGATCAGTGCGAGCCCACATCGCTTTTTCGTGGTGGCCCAGCTCCACAGATATAAGCCGATGCAATTTCTTTGTCGCGATCCCGGCTTCGACCTGAGTCAGCGTAGGCCCGAGTGCTGCAAGCTGGGCCTTTGCATCTTTCTTGTGGTCTGGGTTAATCTTCCAGCGAAACTTCTCATCGTCGTACGTGTAGAACTTCCGCAGCGCTTCCCACGGATCAAAAACCACGCCGCAGTACTGGCCTGTGGCTGCGATCGACTGCGTCACGATCTGATGCATCCCCTCCGGGCAAGGCGTACCGGACAACAGCAACACGCGATCAGCAGAGGCCAAAGCTTGGCGGTGGTTGCTGAGATGCTGCCAAAGCTTTGTCTTAGGATTCTGGAGCCGGAGAGATTCGTCGAAAATGATGTTGTCCCAGTTCCAGCCCAGCCAGGGCGATCTCCACAGCGACTCATAATTGATGATCGCATTACGTGGGCGGCTGGTCGGATGGTCCTTGGCTTTCCAAACGTAATAGTCCTCGCCGCGATCCCGGAACTCGGCAGCCCAAACAGCTTTGACACTGTTGGGACACACGATGAGGCGGTCCCCATCGTCTGTGCCCATGAGGGCGGTAAGCGATTTTCCGACCCTCATTTCGAACCATAATGCACAAATTTTCCGTTGCCGGACCTCCTCGGCGTACTTGATTTGATGGGGCCACGGAGTCTTCATATTTATTTCGCGACGTTAAGACAATGCACCGAGCAAAAGTATTTATGGTTGACGCAGGAGAAATACGATGTCGGGTCTTTGGCATCCACGATACGTCCGCAGTGAGCGCAAGCCTCGGAATTTGTTACTGTGATGGCTGGCTCTATTGCCGAAGTCTCGAGTTTAGTCTCGGGCATCAAGGTATCGTTTGTTGCAACCTCCCCAACCTCTTCTGCCTTCTTCACCTTCGCCACCTCATTTGTGGTCGCCAAGTGCGCTCTCAGTTTCGATATCCACTCTTCCCGGGCTGCGCGATCATTCAGAAGCTTGCGTACATTGGCTGTGACTCCGTAACGGTCCCAGATCGGGTTCGTTTCTTCTTCGGTGGCCGAAGCCATGGCATTTTCAGAGCAACTGCCGGATATCTCGTGGAAGCATTCGTTGATGTCCCAGCTGGGGCACGGCAGCGCAATCAATTCGTAATTGCGTTCGAAAACACTCATGTCGATCTTCTTTTCCCAGTCCACGTCAGTGGCCAGTAGCTTCTTGGCCCCGTCAATGCCCCACATCGAGGTGCCCGGGGTTCCGTCCTTCTTGCGCTTGTTGCAGCCCAGGATATTGTCTCCGCGATCCCCGGCGATGCACTTAGCGCGAATGTCTGCCGGCTCCGTGTGCGTGATGCCTGTCGAAGGATCTACAACCGACACATTCGGGCCACAGAGTTGGCGCCAATCAGAGTCTGTGGAAATACCAATGAATTTTTCAGTCGATAAATATTGACTATGCCACTTCACGATAACGCCCCAAATGTCATCCGCTTCAAGGCCAAGGTCTTTAATCCGGATTGCGTTGGTGGCAATCGACAGCTGTACGAAGAGTCGGTCGAAAAGCATATCCATGTCTTCACGAGGTGTCGCAAAAGGCCAAGACATTCCTGCGCGATTGGCCTTGTAGCCTACAGGCTCAAGTCCGCGGTCAGAGTGCCAGCGATCGAGGTATTTATTGCGCCAGTACGGACCCTTGTCAGCCGCGAGGATCAGTGTGTCATTGGGATAGTCTGCACGGAGGCAATAAATACGTCGAGCGATACGATGCGAGATCTCTTCGGGTTCAGTTGGGAACTGACACGCAATTGAGCCGGAAAGTATAGAGTAAGAACTGATCTTACAAAGGTTTCTCCAGTCGACGACCACGGTGCCCATTTTTTTTCTCCTCGTATTGTTGGTGGCCCATGTGGCCGGGGTCTCTGTCTTCTCGCCCGTGGGCTTACGACTATGACCCCGGCTCTACGGGTTTATCTTAGCGCCAAGGCTTCTTTTTGGCAGCCGGTGCTGCAGCCGGAGCCTCGGGCTGGACGGGAGCCGGAGCTGCTGCAGGGGCCGGAGCCGGAGCTGCTGCAGGGGCCGGAGCCGGAGCTGCTGCAGGAGCTGCAGGTGCCGGGGCCGCGGTCTGCGCAGGGGCGGGGGCTGCCGCCGGAGCAGGGGCTTGTGTCGGAGTCCCAGCCTGCGCATCTACAACAGACACTTCTTTGATATTGTTGTAGAAATAGGGCTTGTTGTTTTTCGGATTGATCTTCGCCTGTGGTTTACGCTCAACCAGCAATCGGAGCTTACCCTTAATTCCCAGTTTGTTGACCTGGGTCATGATATTGCCCATGACATCCATCAAATCCTCGGCATCCTCGAAGATTTTGTCTTCGCCGATCCCAATGGAGGTCAGGTAACCTGTCCACTCGGCAATGCTCTGTTCAAGGAAGCCTTGGTTTGTGGTCTGGACGTAAATCGTGAACTTGCCGCCAACGTCTTTGTCTGTGCCGCCGCTGAGGACTTTGCACTCGATTGCACCGCGAAGGTTTCCATTATCACCGGGACCGTAGATGGCTTTTTCGACTGTCGAGAGGAAAAGACCCTCGCCTACGCCTTTGGCTCCGGCAGAGGGTGGCTGGATTGCACCGGAAGCGATCTTGGCTTTGAGGTCTGCGATTGACTGTATCATTGCTCTGCTCCTTTTGTGACTCGTATCCTCCGTGCGTTGTGCGCTTCGAGGTATTGGGTCTGGTTATTGGAACTCTGGGCTTTCTGCGAAACTTGTGTTGTTTACCTCCTTTCCAGAAAAGATAAATTGGTTATTTGTGTTTGTCAAGACATTTGTTTGTCATCAGGACGATTGAAGTATTTCTTGAACCTCTCCCACCCCTTAACTGCACGATCACTATGCATCCACCAGTCGCCGTGCCGAATGATTTCAGGCGCACCGACTTTCATTCCCGGCTCTTGCAGCACAGTGGTCGCTGCCTCGATCATAATCTTCTTCGCTTTCTCGGCCAAGGCTTCAGCTTCGGCATCTGCGCATTCGAAAGCAATTTCATCATGCATTGAAAAAATGACCTCGATTCCGGCCTCATCCAAAGCCTCACAGGCTCGCATTAGAATTACGGATCCTGTGCCCTGGACTGGAAAATTGCCGGCAGACAGAGGTGAAGGGTTGTCTGTCCCCAGCCTCCAGCCATTACAAAGCAACTGCGGGATTTTATTGTCCTTGTACTCTGAGCGAATCCGATCCGTGAATTCTGTGTAGCTGGAGAAAGTGTTTCGATACTCATCGATCCACTCGAAGCCTTGGGCATCATCGATCGATTCGTCTCGGGTCGCATCACGCACGGCTGCCGCGATGCTTTTGGCCCCTGCTCCATAGGACATACTAAGGCAAAGCGTTTTTGCTATCGTGCGAATCCGTTTGTACGGCTGAAACCACTCTTCATCTCTCTGCGCCTCATCCGGGATTGGCAAATCCGCAGGATACATCCCAACGTATTGAGCGTATGCGAGATAATAGTCTTGCGTCAGATAGGCTTTCTTCATCGCCTCGTCCCGGCCCAATACCGCGGCAATAAAAACCTCCTCCATGCCGTAGTCCAAGGCCACGATCGCTCGACCCTTAGGCGGCTCTATCAAAAACCTGAACACATGGGCATTGGCCGGGATCAGCGACTTAGTCTTGTGGCCACATCGCGCAGTCTGGGTGCCAAACGGATTGAAATTCGGCCTCTGCCTGTGATCCTCGCCGATGTAGTCCAGTGCTTCGACTTTGCCTTTGACCTCGGAGAATGCCTTCAGGGTTGACAGCATATTCTTGTGACGCTCGTATTGCTTTAAGACGTTGTCCCCGGCTGCATACCGGGAAATAACCTTCTTCGAAGTGTCGTACTGGCCTGTCTTGGTCCGGGGCCAATTGTCGATCCGGTTCTCCACGCAGAAGCGTTCGATGATTTGCATTAGGTAACTGGAGTCGGCGCTCAGTTCGTGGCCGATGTAGGGGCTTTGCTTCAAACCTGTCTTCTTAAGCGCTAAGATTCGGTCACTGAATCCGACTCGGTACAAAGGGTCCAATGGATTATCGGTGTTCCAGCTCGAAATCGTCTCACGGTTGAGGTCAGGGACTATCGCCAACAGTCGTTTAAGCCTTTCAGGAGACACTGGAATGCCCCGGTGTGCATATTTTGCCATCCTCGCGCACCAGGCGCCCTGTGAGGTCTGTATTAAAGCCACATCGCGGGAATCCAGCGTCATGTAGTTGACACCTTCGTTGGTCACCAGGGCGTGCTGGGTCTGACCGACCTCGACCATAGCCTGAGTGATCTTAGCGGCCAGATCCGGCAGAAAGCCAATATCCGAGGCATTGTACTCGAGGATTTGCTCCTTGTGTAGGTGTATTTCATTGTCAGGGGCTGACATAATGAGCCCTTCCCGGGTCGCGGCCTTGACTGCCTCCATCTCTCGGTATTGCTCAATGGTGATGCACTCGAAGAAATACAGGGCATCCAGCATCGACTGACCGGCCTGGTCCATGCCCACAACCACATCTCCGGACTCGGCTTGGACGGTGGCCAGCCACTCGGAGTTCTGGACATCGGCTTCGTCGATCTCTTCTTGGCTGGCTTTCTTGCGGACCCGGACAGCCGGCGGGACCGTGAACTTGGCAAAGCCATTTTTAACGATTCGACCATAGGTATAGTGATCGTCCGAGTTCCTAAGCCATCTCCAATTGATCATGAGGTCGACCCATTCCCATTGGCAGGGATCGAGGCCCAGGGCCGCAAGGCAACGGGCCTCGGCCAACTGAATGGCGTAGGCCACGAGGGTATGTGTCTGACGAATCGATTTGAGGAAGAGCTTCAGCTTTTCTCGGTCACTGTAGCCAGTCCTGATTGGATCCCACAGCCAGAAGCGCCGAACTCCATGCTCTGGAGTGGAGATGCAGCACGAAATTAATCCCATGTCAGGGTTACTGGGGTGCTTGAACTCAAAATCGACTGCGGCAAGGGGTTTCATTCTAAGCCCTCCCCCAATTCCAACTCTTCGATTTGCCCTATGCGTCGCCGCCAACTGTCTATGTACTCCGCCAGCATTTCGCGAGGCTCCTTTCTAAAAAAAGAATCTCCCGAAAATAGAGCTGCGTCAATAATCTCGCAGGCATCGCTGATGATCTCAATAGGTGTACCCATTTAAAGTGCCCCCTTCAGCATTTTCATCATTCTCCTGAGACACCATCTAATATAGTGTTTGTTTGTTTGTTTGTCAAGTGGCTCTTTCAGTCAGGTCCTCGACCATCTGGATTCTGCGACCAATCCAAGCCATACACGGAACAGCCATCGAATTACCCAGAGCCTTGTATTTTGGCCCATCAGCTGCGGGTTTTCCGCGATACGTAATGTCGAGGTAGTCATCGGGAAAGCCCTGAAGTCTGGCGCATTCTTTGGGTGTGAGGCGACGGACGGACATACCTCTGCACATTGTCGGCACTTGGTTGGTTCCCGATGCGCCAGCTCTAAGTGGGGGTGTTCCTTCTTCCGTGTAGCCAATGCCACGACTTTCATTACTGTTGCCACCTGAAAACGCTGCCGTAAGAATAGTATGTGTTGGCCGCGAGGGTCTGTTCTCTCCCTCTGCCCGGATCGTACCGATTCCTTCGCTTATGGATCCGGGGCCGGTTTCGGAGAAGGCTACAGCATTGACATGGGCACAGCTCACCGTAGGCGCAGGATCTACTTCGCTGCCAACGCCACAACCTTGACGGTTCATTTCGTCCTTCTTCTCGGGATCTTGGCTGGCGTTACGCATATCGAGCGGGATGGCTACAGGGACAAGCGGCGTCCCTCTACCCGTCCCATCCTCGCTGGCATCGTGTTCGGCGCGGAGGCTGTGTGTTACTATGGGTGTCCGTCCCTCATCGACCGTGGAGTTAATGCCTTTGTGCATCCGGCGCGTCAGACAGTTAGCGACATCGAAGGGCTGCGCGATCACGGGGGTCTTGGCCGCAGCTTTCTCCGGTTCGCTCGACGCCCCGGCCACTGCTTGTAAGGCTTGGTGCAACATCGGCGGCAAAGCCTTCCCCCGTTTTTCGGCTCGGCGCAGGATGCCCGCACAGGCTTTTGCTGTCAAAAAGTACCGGGGGTCGACCGAACCAGTTTCCAGAATCTCGGAGAGCGAAGACACGCTTGCGCCGCTGCGGAACTCCGAACCATTGCGCGTCCAGCACGCACCATTCGAGGATACCTCTGGGGCCGAGAGCACAGCCGGTGTTTTTCCATCTACCTTTTGGTGGACTGAAATCACACCCAACCATTTCTCTAACCACAGAATTAAAATCTTCCCCTCCGTGAGAGGAGAACAGTCCCGGCACATTTTCAACGAGCAAGTAGCGGCATTTGCTCCATTCGGCAATCCGCATGGCAGTGAAAAATAACCCGGAACGAGTTGTTGTTCCGTCAACATTATGGAATCCCTTTCGTTTTCCGGCCACAGATACGTCCTGGCAGGGGAAACCCCCTACTACGATATCGATATGGCCTAAAGCCTCTATTTGCTCTCTGGTTATCTTTGTCACATCCCCTAAGTTTGGAATCTCCGGGTAATGGTGCGCGAGCACAGCACAAGGGAAAGGCTCAATTTCTGCGACTGCTGCGCACTCCCACCCTAAGGGAAGCCATGCTACGGAAGCAGCCTCGATGCCGGAGAATAGACTAAGAAATCTCATGGGCCAGTCTGCTCCCGCAGCACACCCGTCTCTCCTTTGTGCATGGTTTTTGTTACGGCAGACACTTCTTGCATTTTCTCCAGCCTCATCTTTCGGCTCACCCAGTACATGGTTCCAAAACCACCTCCCGACTTAGTGACTTTGCAGAAATAATGTCGCTCGATGTACTGCGCTACGCTGGCAATGTTGCGTTTGGTTTTGATGTTGCCGGAGGTACACCATGTCATAAATGCCTTGTACTCTGAGGTGAATGGGCACTGCTGGAGGACTTCGCCTTGGAATAAAGCATCGGTCTTACCCACAGGATATTTATCCTTTTCTGCGAGATAGAACTCATAGTAGTCCTGCCTCACAATCCCAGACTGAATGGCTACGATCTTATCGCCAACTGGCGTGCCCGGGAGCCAGTACCCGTGATCATCGTTTTCGTTGATGCCTTGCAGCATGGTGGTGAAACGATCGAATATTTTCTGCAATTCCTCTATGCGTTCTTTGGATAATCGTTTTTGTGTCTGGCAGTGAAATTCCCAGAATCTCCGCATTCCTGTCTCATCGTAGATGACTTCTGAGAGCCGTGGATTAATTGTGCCGGCCAGAACACAAGAAACCTTAACTGAGGACTTGGTCTGGTGCTGAAAGGTGCGAGATGAGATTTTTGCGTGGTCGATTCGACGCTTCAACAAAGTCGCAATCTCATACATATCGAGCTCACCTTTATCCATTTCTGCAAGCTCCAGTACATAGCATCCAGACATAAGCGCTCGGGCATCGTGGACATTGGCAAGACCGTCAATGCTGCACTCATCGACCATTCCGTTCAACACACTACCCAGTCCACGACTAAGTGTGGATGATTTTCCTATTGAACCCAGCCCACTGAAGATTATCATTATAGGGTAAGAGCCTTTGCTTCGTCCACACACGGTGCGCTTCAGTTGCCACAGCCAGTGCTGCATCATAACCAGATTCACTTCCAGCAGCTCAATCTCGAAGAAGTCGAAGAGATCCCCGATTATTTCTATGGCTGCATCCGCGCATTCGGGCCGGTATGAAATGCGAGACCACATCTCTGTGAACTCTGTGATTTTACGTTGATGCTTAATATTGCGGAGCGCCGATAGGTATACATCCCGGCGCCCTTTCTTTTTCTCGCGCATGAGCAGCTCATCGATAAGCTCCTCATCGCTCCACCATACGTATGAATTTCCCTTGGCAATGGTGAAGTATTGTTGGTGGCTGCTGTTCCAGTGGAATTGATTTACTCGTAGGAATGTCTCCACTTCCCCCTTAGGGTCGTAGTCTCCGTCTTCGATTTGTTTCTGGCCCTGTTCGTGTGCTAAAGCCATCTTGGATATTAGGTCCAAATACATCTCTAACTCGCCGTATGTTGCGGGAGTTGCGGCTTTGGCGGATAAAGCTCGAACTCCAAGTAGCCGCTGCGAATGCTTCTGAAGCTCATAGGCGTTGGCTTTGACGTTATGCTTGCCCCCTACGCAGTAACTTAGCCAGCTCTGGCCTTTGGCGTATACAATAGTTTGGCCAAGCTCATTGAAAAGCCACTCAGCCGCAGGGCTTAGTGTAGGGAGAGTAGCCGGTTGGCTTGGTGATTCCGAGTTGGGCTGAAGCGTTGAAGGCTGCGGGCTTGAACTGAGCTGCGAATCCGTTCGTTCTGTCATTGCGCCACTTCCCTTATAAAATCTGCTCTTGCCTGTGCCCAACCCCGTGGCGCGAGGGTGAACCAAATGACATGGTCAACCAGGCAAAGAGACAGACTGCGGTACTTGGAATGGGAGAGGTATTCTGTTTGCGCCACACATCGTACCAAAGAAACTACTTCAGCGATTTATGTTTGTCAATAGATTATAAAAAAAAAAAAAATATTTGAAATGGACTTGGTTTATCGATAGGGTCTTTCACGTAAAAAAATCCTCAGAAAAAACCATTACAAATTTTGAGTGCAGCTGACCAAATGATCAAAAAACCGAAAAACCGTGAAATTGAGCTGATTTCGCCACTCAAAAACGTAAAGTCTTTATTGACAATGACTTAGCCATATCTTAGGATTCAAGAATAGTACTATATCTTATAGAAATACTTTTCTTTTTCCGGGAAATCGGGAAGAGTTTTTGGGGAAAAGTATGTTGTGGGTCGTAAGTCCTTGTCGTTAACTTCGGGGCTGGTTGACAAAATGCGAATAGGTCGCCTTCCCTTTTTCCGGGAAATCGGGAAGTCGTTTTTGGACTTTTTTTCTCGACTCCAATGCAATGGGAGATTAAGAGGGCTACTGTACTTTGTCTGTACTGTACTGTATCAGTACAGTATTTATATACTGTCTTAAGATTATGTAAGGCCTCCCATCACGCCAGAAATTAGCTAAATGCAACGAGAAATATGTATATTATAGGCCTGTTTTGACGAGTTCTGGACGCTTGTTTTAGCCTTGTATTTGAACCCGAAAAAGGAGGTCGAATGATTAAGTTCGAATGTTCTCGCGAAGGCGTGGTATTGTCTTCAGCTTGTGGCCAATGCTTTGATAAGGCCGTGGCTGCTGCCCCGGAGTGGATGAAGGATTCTGTGATCAGGTCAAGGGCTGAATGCAAGATGCGGCACGTGGCGCCGGGGACTACTGTGGCGGTTGTGGATGAAGACTTGACTTGAGCAATTGAAAAATATTTTGTCCTTGGTCTTGCGCTTAACAACTGCGTAATGTACATTATGTTGTATGAAGGACATGGAAAGTCCATACAAGGGCGCGATGAAGTCCAAGGATAAGAAGGACACGACTAAGTCCACGGCTAAGAGAAAGTCTGGTCCCAGGACTAAGGCAAGGCTTGTTCTCGGTAATGAGACCGAAGCCAAGTCCACAGTCGAAGCTCAAGTCAATACTGCACTTACAGCTGCTCCAGTACTCAAGCCACTGAACCCCAAGCAACGTGCTTTCTGTCGAGAATACTGTAAGGATCATAATGGTGCACAGGCTGCTATTCGGGCCGGATATAGCGCAGATTCGGCAGCAGTCATTGCTTGTGAACTACTAATAAAACCAAATATTCAGGCTGAAATCGCCAGATTAGAGGCGGCTGTCATCAAAAGAAATGACATTTCTCTTGATCGCGTAATCAAGGAATTGGCCATCATCGCGTTCTCGGATATCGCCAATTACACAGACATCGATGCAGAGACCGGCAACATTCGTGCGCTGGCCTTTGGCGATATGCCGGAGGGTACGAGTCGCGCATTGGATTCGATCGAAGAAGATCGCACAAGCAGAAAGTCTCGTGATGGCCAGGAAGAATTCATCTCATCTAAAATCAAATTCAAACGGGCTGACAAGGTCCGCGCTCTATCGGAGCTGCGTGACCACTTCAAAATACAGGCGCCACAAACCACTCTCGTATTAGGGGCGAATGACCTTAAAGATCCTGCGACCGCTGCCAAGCTCATTGGAAACTATCAGGCGCTACTGCGAAGTGCAGGCGCAGGCGGCAACGCTAAAGTATAAGGATCTCGATGCATACACACGACTCTTGAATTCGTGGTATGCTGAAGAGGCCGAACGCAGACTGAAGAACCTTCAGGCCTGTAACAAGGATAGTGGGCACCAGCGGGATGTCCTCGAACTCATATCACATCGTGAATTTATTGTCGAGTGGCTCGTGGATTGGTGCTGGACAGTCGATCCTCGTAACGCTCCTCTCGGGCTCCCTGTCACTCTGCCATGGATCCCATGGCCCAGACAAATCGAATATCTCGACTGGCTCTACGACCAATATCTTAATCGAAGATCCGGTCTTGTTGAGAAGTCCCGTGACGCTGGCGCCACGTGGCTCAGTGTCGCGCTCTTGTTGTTCGAATGGCGATGGACTCCGGGATTTGCCGGAGGCATAGGCTCCAACAAATTACAGAATGTAGATCAGAAAGATAACTCGGGTTGCGTGTTCGCGAAGATGCGTCAGCTTCTGGACAATCTTCCTGGCTGGTGGCTGCCGAAAGGATTCAATCCTAAGCTGCATGACAAAGTCGGCAATCTCGTGAATCCAGAGAATGGGAACAATATCATAGGCCAAGGCGGCGATGACATTGGCCGCGGCGATCGCAGATCTCTGTTCCTGGTCGATGAAGCCGCGTTCTTGGATCATCCACAGTCCGCAGACTCTGCTTTGTCTCAGACAACTGAGTGTCAGATCGATCTCTCGACTCCTAATGGGCTCAATTCCTTTGGTCAGAAGCGGCATTCAGGCCGTGTAAAGGTGTTTACCTTCAGCTGGCGTGATGATCCTCGTAAATCACAAGACTGGTATGAAGAGCAGAAGAAGTCGCTTGATCCGGTGATCGTCGCACAGGAAATCGATATCGATTACCATGCTTCAGTCGAAGGACTTTTCATTTCTCCCATCCATGTGCAGGCTGCAATTGATCTACCGATCGACCAATCTGGAATCGTGGCCGCAGGGCTGGATGTGGCCGCCGGCGGGGCCAACAGAAGCTCGCTGGCGGTAAGGCACGGCTCAAAGGTTAAGGTAGTCAACTGGGACTATTCCAATGGCGTAGATCTCGCCCACAGGGCCATTGACGAGTGCAATAAGATTGGCGCCTCATACCTGAACTATGACCGCATTGGTGTCGGTCATGCTGTGTACTCGGCTCTGGAGCGTACTGAAAGAGTGAAATCCTTTGAAGCTTTCGCCTTAGAGGCTGGCTCGGCGCCAAGTGAAACGCTCTATCCTGAGTTCGAGACTATCGGCAGCAAAGTATTCATTAATGCCAAAGCCGAGTGGTGGTACAATCTGGCCAAGCGCTTCGAAGCATCCTATGAGCACCGGCTGTGGCTGGAGAATAAAGAAGGCGGCCGGCAGCACAAAGACGAGGAAATGATCTCAATCGACAACGATGGAGAGCTTATTGCTCAGCTGTCAGCGCCGAAGAAACAGCGCACGACATCAGGCAAGATCAAAGTCGAAAGCAAAGAAGAGCTCATGGGTCGCGGGATTCAAAGCCCCGATAGAGCCGATGCATTAGTCATGTGTATGGCCACGACCGCGGTTCCTGTTCGAGTGCTGGAGAGATTTGCTCCGAAGACCCATATGTCGAAGTTCACCGTCGACCCCGATCAAATGACTGAACATTCGTCCCTCATATGTGGTATTTGGGTCGAGCCTAACATGAGCGCCCATTGCCTCCTGAATCTCTGGAATGCCCGGGAAGTCAAGCTGTGGGTCTTTGCTGAAGCTGTGTTCCAGTTCGCAAGACCTGAGGCTGTGATGCCGGCTCTTGTCATGCTCGCCAGGGCTGCGACTAACGGCAAGATCACACGCATGAGCGGAGGCGAGAGCCGTAAGGACCAATGGCGCATCTATGGCAACAAGCTGATGTTCGGCAAGGATCAGAATGATATGGCCTATGCTTATCAGCAGTATGGCTTCTATATCGAAGAGAACCCTCTCTATGAGGAATCCGGCTCCATTATGATGACGAGTAGACTATTGCAGCGCGGTGGGCTAAAGCTCCATGAACGCTGCAAAGATCTCGGCAATCAATGTGGCCGCTGGATCATCGAGAGGGGCGAACCCGGGGACGGTCTCGGTCTGGCGCGATGCCTCACCAATGTGGTGTCAGCTTGTACCGAGACCACCCGCTTCGATCCTCCGAAGAGACCGCTGAAGCCTTTCAGCAGAGAATCTCAGGCTTTTCATAGGGACATTGACCGATTGGCAAAGGCCGGAGTACTGGACAAAATGACAGACGCAGAAATCGAGGGACTCGGGATGAATAGTGAGGTCGACATGACAAAGAATGGGTTCTACTGATGAAAGACAAAGCTGTATTTCGAGACGCGAATACGGGCGAAGTGATTGATGCTGTTGATATAGGCTTTAAGGCCTCAGATGTTAGCAGAGGCCAGATGGTTGGCCGCAAGGATGACCACGAGGAGATGGGTGACTACGATGGGGGCGTAGGCTTTAAAACAAACATCCGCTTCAAGTCTGAGACAGGACGCAAAGACGATCACGATAAGCCGATGTGGAGCCTCCTCCCTATGTTTATCATTGAGCGCATTGTCGAGGTCCTAAACTTTGGCGCTAAGAAATATGAACCAAATAACTGGCAGCGTGTGCCGAAGGCTGAGAACCGATATTTTTCCGCAGCTATGCGACACCTCACAGCATGGCAGATGGGCGAATCAACAGACAAAGAAAGCGGACTGTCGCACCTTGCCCACGCTGCCTGCTGTCTTGTGTTTTTGATGTGGTTTGCTGAGAGGGATGCGAAGAGAGCAAAAAGCCTGGACGAATTCAAAGAATCAATATCGAAGGAGTCTACGAATGAAGCTTAGAGACTTTCGAGCGCAGGCTGGCCGCGCAGACCAGGCCCGCAGATCAGATGCAGATCGCAAGGCAGCAGCCGAGCGTATGCGCCGGCAGACGATTGAGCAAGGCAAACAGTTCGCCATGGACCACATCAATCAAAAGGTCGAGCGCATGGTTGGCGAGGGCTGGCGCACCATGGCAGGAATCATTTATCCGCAATGGTACGATGCGGCGTGGGTGAAGATTCACACCATCTATATGAAGGTAGCCAACTTCGCCATGCATTTTGCAGCATGGATCCCTGTCCGATTACCTTATCGCTTGGCCCAGATTGTCTGGCGTGGTGGCACATACGCCCGAGTCAGCCAAGGCAACAACGAATGGACTGTGGTCATTAAGATCTTCCGCTTCATGCGCCTCAAATACAAATGCGACATGGACGTACGAAGCGGAAGAGTCAGCGAAGTGCAAGAGCCGCCGTTTGTGCAGGCTGTGAGTGCGGAGAAGCCTGCGGCATGAGTAAGATCTATCGTGTCTTTGGCGAAGGTGATGAATCTGAACTGGTTGTAGGTGAAGATCTGCCGACGATCAAATGCGCCTGTGGTGGAGAACTGTATGAAATTCAGGAGATAACCAAGTACCGTAAGGCTGAGGTTCACGCATTTATTTGTCGCAAGTGTAATGGGAAGTATATCGTGAAGCTGGAGAAATAAGTGCTGAAGTGGTTGTCTACAGAAGAACTAATGAAACTGACAGATACGACCAAGCCGGGGCATTATTAATGAGGAGGAATCTATGCTGTGTCCCAATCTGCCATTATCGCAAGCACCGAACGCCCAGGCATTTGCCCCTGCCACATCCATGACCCTTGCTGAGATCCAAGCCGAGATCAACATCCTTGCCGCAGAGCGCCCAGCATCTGGCCTACAGCCGCAGCGTAAGACAGGCCATGGCAATAATCCATGGATTGCAGAGGATGCCAAGCGTCCACAGTACGTGAGTGAGCGAGAGGCTGAACTACGATGGGAACTGGCGTTTAGGAAGAAGGACTGAGATGGCTGACTACAAATTAACTCGGGGTTACATTCAGCCGGGACCACAGATAAAATTCAAATGGTGGCAAAGAGTCATTGGATTTCTGTATCGAGTGACCCACCGTAAGCCACAGGTGGAAATCTTTATCGGGGAGGCCGCACTTAAGGCCATGGCGCGAGAGTCGGTCAAAGGAGCAGTCGAATTGCTTCAGCGACAACAAGATGAGACGCATAGATTATTCATTGACTGGCTCCTCGGAAGAGAGTCGAAATGACAACAGCAACATATTCTCAGAATATTCGGGATTCAATCCTGCATCAGGCGAACAGAAAATATACTGAGAAGGATGCCAATCGCCTCGTGGCTTATATGCGGCACATGGGCTACCAAGATGTATTTCTGATTTCACAAAAGATGAAGGATAACTTCGAGCCGGAGGCGTTGGCTGTGTTTAAAGAGGCGGGGATAAAGCTGATTGTCGACAGCCCATGTCCCCCGAATCTGATGAGTGCACCGTACTCGATTAAGGCAGGATACACGCCCAAATGAACATCCCATTTGATTTATTCAAGCACTACTGCAACTGTCACCTCCATTGCTCTTGCCTGCACCCTAATAACATTGGCAAAGCTTATGCCCAGCTCTTCTGTGATGAGCGAATCTGCCCAGTCGTGAATTTAGCTAAGGCGATGAAAGGGCCTGCAGAGGCTGTACCCTTCTCCGAGAAAACGTACGATAATTACAGATAAAAAGGAGTCGAAGTGAAAGACAAACGGATGCACGATAGCACGAAGCTGATCTACCATATGCAGCGTGTCAGGGATTATTTCGACCTTGGGTTTCGTGTCGCACCGATCCACATCGACATGGGCATAGCCAAATTCTGTAACGTCCGTTGTGTTTTCTGTTACGGGAAGCATCAGGTTATGCAGGAGACTTTTATCAAACGTGAAGCCCTCCTTCAAACAGTAGAGGATGCCGCAGAGATCGGTGTGCGCTCGATCGGCTTCATCGGAGACGGGGAGCCTACCTGCAATCCCCATGTCTATGAGGCCTTACGCCTCGGCAAAAAGCTCGGCATCGACATGGCTATGTCCAGCAATGGCGTCTTACTTCATAATGATGAGCGGCGAAGCGATGTACTTTCCTCCTGTACATGGATGCGATTCTGCATCTCTGCCGGCACACGCAAAGGCTATGAGATGATTCACGGCGTGGATCGTTTTGAACGAGTCGTGGAAAATATCCGGCAGATGGTTCAATTGAAAAAAGAGAAGGGCTTTACCTGTGACCTCGGGATGCAGGCCGTCTTTGTCCCCGGCGTAATGAACCAGGACATGATCGATGAGGCGAAGCTCGCTGTAGAACTTGGGGTCAACTACTTCGTCATTAAGCAGTGTTCGCTGCCGGATGATGGAGAGAGTGGCATGGCTCATTTTGATCTCTCGCAGTACGACAGCAAGGCTGTAGACGAGTGCCTGCGTGAGTGTGAGGCTCTGACCACCGACAAAACGGAAATCATCGTGAAGTGGGATCGCATTAAAGCCAAAGGGAAAAAGCCCTATGAAGGCTGCCCCAGCATTCCGTTCATCAGCGAAATGTCCGGGAACGGAAACTGGTATCCGTGCGGATTCATGTTCAACGAGGATCCGCGCTTCGACGAATACAAGTTCGGCAATGTCCATGAGACTCGGCTGCGGGACATCTACCACAGTGATCGATACTGGGAAATCCTTCGTAAGATGCGGGAGGAGTTCGATGTCCACACCCAATGCAAAGGCTGCTGCCGCCAGGACAAAACCAATGAGTTTTGCCACGATTACCTGCAGAAACCCCTGGGAGTGAATTTTATATGAGGCCGAAAATTCTCTCCATGTGCAGCTCACGAAATCGTCCTGTTGAGCTAATTAGAATGCTGGAGAGTTTTGATGCGACGCGCACACTGGATACGGAGATTGTTGTCTACATCAGTCTTGATGATCCGCACTTGCAGGAGTATATCGACGCCTTACGAGGGAGACGATGGCTGTACTTCATTGGCCCGCATAAATACATGGCGGAGGTGCTGAACTTCTTTAGCCGCGAAGTGTTTCCGGACTGTGAGTATTATCAGGAAGTCAACGACGACCATATATACCAGACGGTAGGCTGGGACAAGATGCTGGTGGATTGTATCCTCCAGCAAGGAGAGGGATGGGGAATCGCGTGCCCTAACTCACTGATCGACAAGAACCCAAGCGCATACATGATTTCAGGAAATATTGTGCGGTTGCTGGGATGGTTCATATTGCCAAAGCTGCGGCACCTGTTTGGGGATTGCTCGACGACCACCTTAGGAAATGGACTTCGACGACTGTTCCATGTTGAAGAGGCTCATGTCTACCATAAGTGTTGGCACGCCACTCAGTTTGGTCACGACACTGGAGCACTAAAAGACGAGAACTGCGATTGGATTTACTCTAAGCCCGAAGAAGATCATGGGCGAAACGTCTGTGAGGCATGGGATTGCGCGGGTGATGTGAAGAAGATAAATGATGCCATTATTGCTGCGGGAGGGAGAGCATTTTGAACATCATATCTCTCTATAAAATCTGGCGGGGAAACGAGTTCCTCATCGAAAGCATCGAGTCCAATTACTTTCATGTGGATGCGATGGTGTTCGTGTCATCAGATGTCAGCTGGAATGGGGAGACAGGCAATAATACGGAACAGCTGGTGCTGGAGTGGAAGGCCACAAACGACCATCGGGACAAGATCCATATTGTGCATCGACACACGACAGATCAGGCCGAGCAGTACAAGGCTGGGCTCGAATATATTCGTACTCTGCCGCAGTGCGATTGGATTCAGATTGTTGATAGCGACGAGGTCTGGGATGAAACAGCGTGGATGAATGCGATCACTCATCTGCACTGCTTTGGCCGAAGATATAACGCTTTCGCCTGCACGATGCAGACATTTATTAAATCTCGCGAGTTCCTTATCGATGAATCCGAGGCCTGTGTTCGGCCTACGGTATTCGTAAAAGCCGGATCTCCTTATGTGGGCTGCCGATTCAACGGAGTTTTACCTTGTTATAAAATGCAGTCGGTGCAAATTGATCACTACTCCCTTGTCCGAGACTCGTGGGAAGATGTACTGAAGAAGATCACCACGAGTCAACGGGGAGACGGTCAGCGCACGCTGGTTAATATGGAGGACTGGAAGAGAAGGGTGTGGGATAAAATACCAGACGGGGAGCATTACCACCCCTACCCGGAATGCGCGAACATCTGGAAGGGATTTAAAAGAGTCGAGGCACAGGATGGTCATTAAGGGGAGGACTGAATGCGTGTAGCTGATTGGATTGGTAAGAGACTCAGGGCTGAATCAGATGTTATCTTCGGGGTTACGGGCGGATGCATCATTAACTGCGTTGATGGGTTCCACAAGCAAGGCCTACGGGTCATCCCTATGCACCACGAGCAGGCCGCAGCTATGGCCGCAGACGGGTATGCGCGAGTCTCTGGCAAGCTTGGGCTATGCTTCGCCACATCCGGCCCGGGAGGCCAGAACTTGATCACAGGCCTTGCGTCAGCCTACTATGACTCTGTGCCGGTGCTGGCAATCATTGGACAGGTTCCAAGCTCTCAACACATCAAGACACGTAACAGCCCCGGGCTACGCCAGTTCGGCTTTCAGGAGAGCCCTAATGCAGACTTGGCCCTGCCTGTGGTCAAGTATGCAACCACAGTGGCTAAAGCCGAATTCCTCCATCGTTGCTTATGGGAAGCCCTTCATGCGGCCAAGAAGCCGAGGAGTGGTCCGACTGTACTGGAAATCTGCGATGATGTGCAGAGGGCAGAGATAGAGGGCGAGGAGGTTTTTGCCGCGTATCCTCCTGTGGATGCCAATCTGGCCTATTCTTTTCGAACAGTGGATGCCAATCTGGCCTATTCTTTTCGAACAGTGTTTGCCAGCGTGGCAAAAGAAGCCAAGCGCCCGATTTTAATTCTCGGGGCTGGAATCACGCAGGCAGGGATGCAGAGGCAGGCCTATGCCTTTGTCCACACCCTTAAGATGCCGACTTTGCTCTCATGGGGAGGTAAGGACTTATTGTCGGAAGAGGATCCGTACTATGTTGGGGGATTTGGCGTAGTCTCTGAGAGAACCGGGAACTATGCCCTGAAGCACGCAGACTTGATCATATCGATCGGCTGTCGACTTGATACACATTCCTTCGGCTCGGATTACTCCTGGCTGGAGGGCAAGACTGTTCTCATGGTGGATATCGATCAGGCAGAGCTAAATAAGATGCCACCCTCTGTGAAGGCCTTCCGGGCAGACATCACGAAGGTGGTTGATGAGCCGATCCGTGTGCCGGCAGACTGGCCGCAATGGTTGGCCAACATCAGGGAGGTCCGCAAGAAGTTTCCAATTGTAGTCTCAGATGACGATGATATGAACCCCTATACCGCAATGGCGAGAGTCTCCAAGCACGTTCATAACAATGCAATCATCATTCCAGACGCCGGCCAAGCCTTGTCATGGGCTTTCCAGGCATGGAAGACGGCTCCAGGCCAAACGATATTTTCCGACTTCAACAACTCCTGCATGGGCTGGGCCCTACCTGCGGCGATCGGCGCGGCGGTTGCAGCCCCGGATCGCCCAGTGTACTGCATCATCGGAGATGGTTCACTGATGATGAATCTTCAGGAGCTTCAGACTCTGGCCCATCTCAATCTCAATGTGAAGGTAGTCGTGATTGATAATGGCGGCTACGGCATGATCAAGCAGACGCAGGGAGACTGGGGGACACTGGAGTACGGCGTGGCTTGCGATGAGCGCGGAGGGCTCTCACTGCCCGACTGGGGCATGATTGCCGAGGCTTTTGGCATCCGGCACGGTGTGGCTATCTCGGAAGCCACAACCCGTACAGCCTTCGATCACATTGGGCCAGTCCTTGTGCGAGTGCCCGTCCTTACTGGCAGTAAGATTGAGCCGAAGCTGAGGTTCGGCTCTCCGCTGTGGGAGCAGAGTCCTGCCCTCGACTCAAAGGACCAGGAGTGGATTGATGCCACATTGGAGGGCAAATGATTCACATCTCAAATCGGATGACAGAAGTGCAGGGCCAGCCCATGTTTGGCCTTCTGAGTAAGGCGAATGAAATCGAGAGACGAACAGGCAAAAGCATGGTGCACTTGGAGCTGGGGGACACAGACTTTAATACCCCGACCGTAGTGTCGAGTGCAGCCTCTACAGCCATTGTGTCAGGCGACACACATTATGTTCCGGCCTCCGGTATCCAGGCATTAAAGCAAGAAGCAATCCGGGTTACCCAGAGATCCCGCGGCTTTACGCCCACCATGGGGCAGCTTCTTGTGACTCCGGGAGCCAATATGCAAATCTATCTGGCCTTGGCCGCTGTCTGTGACCCCGGGGATACGGTGGCGATCCCAACACCTTACTTTCCCTCTTACGTGGCTCAGGCAAAAGCGCTGGGCCTCAACATCGTGTTTTACACATCGGTGAAGGGGCTCAATAGAATTGACGCCAAGCTGAAAGCGATCATCATCAACTCCCCCAGCAATCCGACAGGCACAGTGCTATCTGCGGAAGAAGTTAAAGATGTCTTCTACATCGCTAAGTTTGCCGATGCTCTTCTAATTTCCGATGAGGTGTACTCGCGCATGGTTTATGTTGGAGACTTTTTATCTCCGTCTTACATTGACCATTGTTCTCGGCGCACGGTCATTGTGAACGGGTTCTCGAAGTCGTATGCGATGAGCGGATGGCGTCTGGGCGTTATGACAGGCCCGGAGCATGTTATTGCCAAATGTACCACTTTGCTTGAGACGATTTTGTCTTGTGTTCCGCCATTCATCCAGAGAGCGGGGGTTGCTGCGCTGCAAGAGGTCGATACAACGGGAATGCGGAATGAATTAATGAAGCGGCGTACGATTATGTGGAAAGGCCTCAACAAAATCCCCGGAGTAACCTGCGACCTGCCGGCGGGAGGAATGTACTGTTGGGCCAATATTAAAAAGACAAGGATGAAGTCCCAGCAGTTCGCCGATCGGGCCCTGGAGCTTGGCGTTGTGCTTTGCCCTGGCACGTTCTTCGGCCAGGAGGGATTCGTTCGACTTTGCTTCGGACGCAGTGAAAAAGACATTCGACTGGGTCTACGGAGGCTGAGAAAAATATGATCACTTTGCCGAAGACGTACAGCTATGCCGAGTGTTACCTGACCCTGCGATGTAATTTTGGCTGTCCCTACTGCATCAACGAGCACACGGGGGTCAAACGCAAACGCAAAGAGCTTACGGCGCGAGAGTGGATCATGGCCATCAACAATGTGGACTTCGGGAGTATCCCGCTCACACTGGGCGGCGGAGAGCCTACAATTCATGGCGGGTTCTACGAGATTGTAAATAATATCAAGGTAAGGATCGACCTACTCTCTAATGGCAGCTTTAACACAACTGAATTTTTGCGTAAGCTGTCGCCCACTCGGTTCACAGTGTCGGAGGATCCTTCGTATAAGTCCATTCGCCTGTCATTTCACGTAAACAACACAGTGCCGGGGGCGATAGTCGAAAAGGCCAAGATGCTTCAGGCAGAAGGCTATTCGGTTGGAATCTTCGGGCTTAATCACCCTGAAAATCTCAAGGCCAATATCGTTATGACGGAGTACTGTCGGTCAGCGGGGGTGTTCTTCTTTATTCGTGATTTCCTCGGGTTCTACGAGGACAGATTGTTCGGGCATTATAAGTATCCCAGCGGATTGAATGGGAATCGGAAGCATTGCCAGTGCAAGATCCAGGAGCTTCTCGTTGGTCCAGATGGTAATGTGTTCCGCTGTCATCGAGACCTCTACGATGACACGGGAGAAGTCGGAAGCCTACTCAATATTGCCTATGAGATAAAGGATGAGTTTCGCCCTTGTGATAATTTTGGGCTTTGCAATAATTGCGATTTGAAACAAAAACTGGGGCCAGACCTTAAGACAAGTAAGTGCAGCGTGGAGGTCCAGCTTGGATAATCCTGTCGTGGTGATGACCACGTATAATCGCCGAGAGCTGTTGAATCGTACGATGGCGAGCTATCTCAATGGCATTGGTCCGCGACCGGAGAAGCTGTATATATTCGACGACCGCTCCTCGGAAATGGCAGCTGTGTGGCCTGGAGTCGTATACACTGTCCGAAATGTACATCTTGGCTGCGATGAGAACAATCTGCAAGCCATAAGCGATGCATTCTCCATCCTCGGCGCAGAGAATGTTCTTGTTCTCGATTCGGATTGCCAATTTAGTCCTGATTGGTACGGCCGAGCCCAAGAGATTTGTCAGACCATGGACATGACGAGGAATATCGTATCGCTCTTTAATGCAGAAAGCTCGACGCCGGAACGGGGGCTCATCCCTCTATCGCTCGTCGGCGGCCTCGGCATGATCATTAACAAGGAAGTTTTCAAGCTGTACCGAAAGGTAACCGGCTGTTGGGACAATGACCTCTGCACAGCCGCAAGCCAAGCCGGGGTGAAAATCTACTCTGTCTCACCCTCGCTGCTCCAGCACACAGGACATAGAAATGGGAGGTTGGTTGTGGCGAGAACATTTCAGGGAGAGAAGACCAAGGTCCAAGGAGAGAAGTCAGTGACTCAGGGAGAGGGCGGAGGTCGGATGCTCTCGATGTGTAGCAGCCGGCGCCCGGACAAGGTACTCGACATGATCGAAAGCTGGGACAAGACGGTGCAGTCGCCCAATGCTGCCTTATGTATCTATGTCTGGGAACAGGATCCACGCATAGCGGAGTTTAAATTTGATGGGCTCCCGCCTCGGGTCAAAGTCACTCGTGGGCCTATGAGGGCCATGGTTGAGGTTCTTAATTACTTCTCGACGGAACTGTATCCAGATGCCGACTATTACCATGAAATTAACGATGATCACTTCTGCGTGACTCCCGGCTGGGACAAAATGCTGACGGACGCGATCGACAAGAAGAATGCTGGATACTCGATTGCGTACGGCAAGACGAAAAATATGCCGACCAGCGTCATGTTCGGAGGCAAGCTGGTTCGTGCCTTGGACTATATGTTTCCGCGAGAGTTTCGGCATTCATATGTAGATGATTGGCTTTGTAAATTTGCCCAGAGCGCAAATCTTTTTGCTTATGTGCCCACAGTCGAGATCGAGCACAGACATCCGATGTTTGGCCTTGGCGCAAAGGATGAGGTGCATAAGGGCGTGGAAGCTGACTACGAATTTGGTAAAGTAGCGTTTGCACGAGTCTTGGCGACAATGCCAAAAACCATAGACCGTATCCGAGAGATCATCAGAGCTGAATGTCCTGCGGGAAATACCTTTTTCAGCAAAGAGGAGGAGAGCCTTCTTGCGAGCCTACCTCCGGGCTTTGGGCCTGATCACCCGGACTGGAATCGCCCTGGGCGTGCAGCTTGGCGCAATATCTGGATTGGCATTCATGAAAAGGACGGTGCGCCACCTATGATTCACCCGGCACCCATAGCGAAAGTCGAGGGCTGTCCGAAATGCTCTGCCTGTAAGATAATGGGATTTAAATTCTGCGGGCACTGTGGGAGAAAGCTGCAATGAACATTGACCTCTTTTTCTGGAAAGGCGTTTCCGCATCCAAGTTATCGGCTATTGAGCTGGTAGATGTCCTTGAATTTCTTAATACGCCCTCCATGTGGAATCTTAGGCCACTGCCACTGACATCGGAAGAGGCTGCGGATCTGCGAGGATGGGCAATAAGAAGATTGCGATCCTTGCTGGAGTCGCCTAAATGAACGTCTTCACGATCGCAGCCGGCGAGTACGTCCACTATGTCCCGCTCTTTGAGTATTGTCTTCGCCGCGCATACCCCGATTACAATATCGATGTTCGGGAGCTTCACGATATGCCAGACGATGGTAGAATCTCCATTCGCAGTGCCCCGGATCTACGCTTCCTCCTCTCTTGCGATAATGGGGAGGACACGTTGATCACTGATGTGGATATGCTCCATTTCCCCGAGATGAGCCCGATTCAGGCTCAACATCGGGCCGCGATTCTCCGGTTCGGCACAGACTGCTATTTCAATTTTCAGAGCAGCTCGAAGCGTTGTCCGGGGATTCATTTTGTGACTGGAGCGTGGTGGGCAAAGACTCGGGAGACCCGTCACAGAATTTTCGAGGAGTACTTGGACGGAAGGCGAACCGCGGTCAAAGACTCCGATGAATACCTGATTTATGAAATCATCGAGCGATCCAAGCTGCCGCTGCCACCCACGGGGCCGGCGCTGTGGGTCTCTCATGGCTTACATCTCGGGCGATTCCGCGAGAGGAACCTACAGATGGGCTTTAGCCAAGCGGAACACGGCCTAATCAAAGGACTGCGGCAGGACGAGGAGTTCATGGGCCTCGTACGAGAAGCCCGAAGCCGGAGTAAGATGATTGATAGAACCTGGCAGAACTTGGAAGCTGTGTTCCAGATACGAGGATAGGAAGAGAGTCTCTGTGAAGGTTGAAGTCGAACTGTCTGAATCCAAACGGGTTATAATTCACAGGCTGAGACAGTGCCCTTGCTGCGGCAAATACGAAGCTTACATTGGCAGCACTCCTGGCGGATTCCCGAAGCTTCGCTGCAAGGCTTGCGGGAAGTGGACCGATTGCGAATGGGCGGAAGTGTCGGTCACCAGAACGCTTGAACACCACATACAGTAGACTGTATCGTATGTTTGCACAATCAGCTGTAAGAGATTATTTAAATGGTATCAAAGACCCGGATGGTCTTATGTGCACGAGGAGAGCAAAACATGAATTGAGATAAAACTTGAACGAAGTCAACAATCCTGCACTCCTCGTGTAGGACCATCCGAAGGGCACGTGAAGTCCAATAACTGGTTTCATGTGCCCTTTTTTGTTTTGGAGGTCAAGTGAAAGTACCCGCCGGCGCACAGATGATCGAGGTTCGCTGCGATGCACTTGACCGCAAAAACCTCGAATGCCGTAAGTTTTTGGGGTATTTCCAGGTGAACTCCGCGGCCCACACCTCGATCTTTTTCTGTAAATACTGCAATTGCCTTCACAAATTCTCAATCGATGAGTCCGGGATCCTGCATCGCGAGCGGTCCATGGCCAAGCTCCACCTCGCTGACACTACCGTAGCCATGGTGGTTGCATGACAAACATCAGTACAAGTAAGACGAGGCCGAAAGGCGATGACGCTCTCGATATTCGTGTATCCGGACTGATGTCTCGGCAAGCTGCGGTCAAGACCTATTACCAGCACGATATCGACAATTTGCTCGAAAATTGGCGTTTTTATTACGGAATGCACGCCGAACTCGGGCAGGGGCACTACCCTGCTGGTGCCGTAGGCCGGATGCTTCAGCAGGGAATGCAACTCACCCAGTACAATATCGCCAACCCCATCCTTGACAGTATCGCCGGATCCCTTCTCCAAATGCAGTTCGACATGGATCTCATCCCCCTGGAAGGGGATGTGTCCAGCCTTACTGTAGCCATGAAGAAGAAAATGTACTCCGACAAGGAGTTGATGAACTGGTCCAAGACCTTCAAAGAGTTCATCATCCATGGGCTTGTGGGTCTTGGGGTCATGAAAGTGGTTGTTCGTGATGACTTCGACCCCCTCGGAACGATAGGATTTGAGGTCTGTATCACGGGTTCCGTGCTGTTTGACCCCTTCTGGAAGACCTCCAATCGCCGAGACTGCAAGCGGGTTTACAAGGAATCCTGGCTGACCGCAGAGGAAATCTACGAACTCGCCCCGAAGCATATGCGGGATCAGATTAAGATTATAGTCGAAAGTGACAAGCGCAATGGCCTGCAGATGGGCAAGAACACAGGCATCAACCCCTACAATACCTCCGGCGATACCTGGGGCAGCGCCCACCGCTACGTAGAAGAATACTACATGGTAGAGGAGCGTGTTCGCACTGAGAAGATCATTCACGAGACAGGCGAAGACACGATCCCTGCGGACATCCGTGATGAGGATAAGCCGGCTTGGCTTGATGCCTATTACCCGGGCTGGCAAGACAATCAGATCATTCTTGAGGAAGAGAAGCGGAATATCTGCAAGCTCCGCTCCGGCTGTGCGACCCTTTGCAGGGACGCCCTGCTGGTCGATGGAGAGGCAATCGAAGTCCAAGTCGAAGGCGTACCCTTTCTGCGTTTTGCCCCCAGCATAGAGAATGGTCAGCCCCGCGGAGTCATGGACAGCCTTAAGGATGCGCAAACCAACCTCAACTACACCTCCTCCCTCATACTTCAGAAGATGAAGCATGAGGGCGGCGGCGGTGCCCAGTTCTATGATGAGTCCATGTTCATCAACACCACGGAAGCCGAGAAGTTTACCAAATACCGTAATCGTGCGGACATGAACTTCAAGCTGAAGCCGGGGGTTTTGGCCCGAGGGCAAGTCCCTGCGGTCCCTGTGCAGAAAACCGGGGTTCCCGCAGAGCTTTACACCCACATGGAACACCTGATCAGTGTCATCATTCCGCAGATCTCCAAGCGACCCCCGGTTACTATGGGTCGGCCTGAGCCTGGAAATCAAACTTCCGGCATCCTGTTCCAAGGACTCAAGGATCAGGCTGATAACATGAGCTACACCACAGTTGCAAACTGGCGGGATACCCTTAATGATATCTACGAGTGCTACTACTACCAATTCCCCATCACGTACGGCAACGAGAGCGTTCCCAGAGAATTCAGTCATGAGGGCGAGAAGATAATCCTTAATGAGAAGGTCGTGCTTCCGGACGGGCAAGAAGGAATTCGCAACGATGTAAGTCAGCTTCGAAAGATTCGCCATAAGGTCATAATCGCTGAAAAGCCGTCTTCTCCTTCTGAGAATGCGGCAGATATCCAGACCTTGAGTCAGCACCTCCAAATTATGCCTGCTGAGTCGGCTGCTTCCCGGGCACTGATTGTACTCAGCATTGGGCAAAAGCTCGATCAATACAGCCCTGAGATCAAAAAGAAGCTTATGGAAGTGGGCGAAGTCGAGGTCGATGTGGCATTGACCGCCCTGCGGCTCAATAAGGCTAAAATGCTTATGGAGATGAGACAGATTGAATCTGCTCTGGCGCAGGCCCAGGCGGGGCCATCCGGTATGCCGGGGCAGGATCCCAATATGGCCCTCCCTCCGCAGACCGGAGGCGCACCTGAGGCGCCACCCGCAATACAGTCAGAGTCATCTGGAAATATGCCCGATGAGGCTATGTCCTCTATCGGGACGAATCCGTCGAGTCCGATGAATCAACCTATACCCGAAGGGGTCACCCAATGACAGTCCAAGTGAAGGACGAGAAGGCCGCGTCAGGCTATGCCGAGGTCCAGGAAAAGGACATGGAACTACCGTTTGAAATAAACGGGCAAGAAGATGTGGAGAGACTGTTGGACAAAAATCCACAGTACCGCGACGAATTTCTGAGAGACCCGAATGTTTTTCTGGCACGATTGCAGGAAGCGGTTGGGAATCAAGGGGACGAAGACCCAGCTCCGAAGGCTGAGAAGCCCGTCAAGGGCTGGAAGCCGGAAGCTGAAGTCATCGAAGAGGAAGACTGGCTTGCAGAGGAATCAGCCGAACCAAAGAAGGAAGAACCGACCATTGCTCCCGAACTCACTGCGGTAAGGCAGGAGAACGATGCAATGAAGGCTAAGATCCAAGCCCTTGAGACACAGATAACCTCTGTGAATCAGGCATTGGCTGCGAAGGGAGATAAGAAAGTCGAGGCGACTACCCCGATCAAACTCCCGGATCTGCCGACTCTTCCCGATGACCTGGACATTCTGACTGAAGAAGGTCAGGCCCAGTTCAAATTGTTTTTGAAGGCCAATAACGACCGCCATGCGAAACTTGAGGAGATCCTGCTCAAGCAGCAGGACGAACTCTCCCAGAAATCAAGAGACCTCGAAGAGGTCAATCGCGTGGTACGGGAGACCAAAACACATATCGATCGAAGAGTGGAAGTCGACCAGCGCACAACGGCTGAAGCCGACGAGTTTGCTCGGATTGATAACATGGTCAAGGCCAACACTGACATCTTTGGCGAAGTCAAGCGCAGTACACGAGATATCGAAGACGATTACCTCAATACCGTGCGCGAAATGATGCGCGTCGCCGGCAGCAAATCCGACCTCTATGAGGCTCCCGGATCCAATGTGCTGTCGAGAGATGCCCAAGCTGTTCTGGCTCTGTATTCCGGTGACAGTGATAAGGCGAAGAAGTTCCGAAGTCGATGTCAGGCGGAGGAAATAGGATTTCCCGCGGACATGGACGCTTTGACAAAAGCCTACGAGATAAGGAACATCATCGCTGTCGCATCCCCAAAAGATAAAGAAGGTCGCACCATATCGGTACTGCCTTATGAAACTGCCCTGGAGATCTACAAGGGGCGAAATATCAGCAAATTCCGCGTGCAGGATCGTGTTGAATCCCACGCCGCACGCGATAGGGCTTTGGAGAGACGGAGGAATGCCCCGGCTGAATCAAAGCCGTCATCTGGATCAGCAGATGTGGACACTGCAAAAATGTCCGCACAAACAGTCTTAGCTATCGCGAAGAAGGAACCTAAGTCCCGGACGAAAGATGAGAAAGAGCTACTGGCAAAAGCGCTCCGGTATAAGGGGATGAGCGAGGCCGAGATTGCCACTGTCGTGTGATTTGATCACACTGAAAAGGAATCACTATGCCTAATTACATTCCAGCCTCGGCTTCGACGCTGGCAGATATGGACGTGGCTGCCCTGAGCCGCGTCGCATGGAGGTCGAAGACCAAAGAAGATTCCGTTCGCCCAAGCATTTGGACCGCGGTCAAGACCATCTTCCAAGTCCTCGGTGACGAGATGATGATTCTTGAGCACGGTATCGTTCTCGATGTGAAGAACGAAGGCAAGCGTTCGGTCGGCGGCGGGCAGAGCGTTCGCTGCGCCCTGACCACCGGCTTTCGCAAACCGCCCCAGGAAGGCACTGCGGAAGATATGCTTGGAAACGGCGACGAAGGTTCGCTGTACTACGCCGAATTTCATTACAACGAAATCAAGAAGGCGTACAAGCAGAGCAATTGGGGATACGATGCCAATGACCTCGAATACCTCGCATGGAAAGACGGGAATTCGAAGCGCATGGGCCAGTACTGGATGGAGCTCAATGATTATCGCTACCAGGTAGCGCTTCTCATGGGTTACTCCCCGGAACTGATCAAAACCCCGACAAATAAAGTCCAGTTCCTTAATCCGAACTGGTGCATTCCGTCCCTGGCAACGTCTTCGTACCCCGCCTGGGCCGTGGCTGCCGTGACCGAAACCGATGGATCCGCCGATGCAGACGGTTGGTACTCCAGCCAACTGTACACGGGCGGAAGCTCATTTGCAGAGAATGTGGCTGACAGCTTGACTGCCGCAGGCACAAGCGCGACTGCCACCATCGACAACCTGATGGAAATCTTCGACTACATCGAAGACGAACACGTGGTCGAGCCGGTCATGATTGATGGCCAGCCCACATGGATCTTCAAGGTGCCCACGAAGGTTTACAACTGGATGATGAACCCAAACAATTCCGGCTCGGTCGGCGAGTACTTCAAGAGCGTTCTTGAGTACAAAGACGAGAAGCGGATGACGATCCCCGGCGAAATGGGGCGTCTGTTCGGCAGCTGGCTCATTGTGAAAGACCCCCGTTGTCCGACTCTCACACTCGGTGGGAACAATGGATCCTACACCTTGACCCCCGGCTACATCCGTCCGTCCAACAATGACGACCGGAACCGCTCGGCATGGAGCGCTGTGTCCGGTGCGACAAACTACGCCTTTGACATTGGTGCCATTCTCGGCGCCGAGGCTCTGGCTGAGTACGTTCGCGACGACCTGACCAACGACATGGTTGAGACCACCGAGTTTAAAAAGAGGCAGGAAACTGGCTCCTATATGGGTTCGGGTGTCCAGCTTTGCCGTTACGACAAGGGTACACCGTCCGCTTCCTCGATCATCTATCGTGGATCGGCGATCATCCCCTTTGCTCGCACACGGGTCAGCGTAGGTTAAGTAACATAGAGGGCGAGGGTGGCATTCCACCCTCGTCTTCTCTATAAGCGGAAAAATCCTCGTCTTTTCTATAGAGGAAATGCAGATGTTTCAACTCAACACCAACGTCCATGGGAGGACACGATGCCAAGTGTAGGCACAGAATTCGGTGGAATTTTCCCCGATATGAACGAAGAAGAGCACCTTCTCCTGCAAGCCGGGATCCCCATCTTTCAGATGAAGTATCCGGAGCCAACGGAGTGGGATAAGACAATAATGGGTTTCTTCGGCGCCATTGCCGATGCCCCGGATCCTGATGCGCGGAAGATTCCGATTCAGGTGAAGTGGCTGACGCGAGGGGACGCCAAGATCATTTTCAAGGCATCGAAAAGCAGACAACGGGTCGCAATCGCATGGGCCCCGGATGATATGTGGTGGCACAATCGGATGATCTTTATGGATCAACCGAGTTGGCTGAAATGTGTGCTGCAGGAGCGGCTTCCGGACGGGAGAATCAAGGATGCCATGGAGGTGGCCTTTGAGATTCACTGCATGACCGAAGTTTTGAAGGCGAAAACGCCGTACTTCAAGGTGATGCAGGAGCGCAATGGAATTCTGCACGAAGTATCGAGCTTTGTTAAAGAGCAAGACGCCAAAGACTTCATCGAAGCCCAAGGCAAGATGGAGCTGAAGGAAAAAGACGGGGTTATCAAGCCAGTCAAAATCTTCAAGAAGAACTTCAGCATAGACAAGGGCGAACGGCTGGATTATAGGCCGGAAATCAACCTTCTGCGTGAGACTGAGAAGCGGAAGCATCGCTTTGGCTGGACAGAATGTGAAGAGTTCCAGCGTAAAATTAAGCCGGAGATTCAGGAACGAATCAATGAGGGTGCGCCGGAGATTGTCAAGGCCACTCAAAAGCTGGATGCCGAGAGCATTCTTGAGGCCATCAATAACATGGGCCCGCAGGCCATGGCTGCTCTCCGTGCAAAACTTCTTGGCAAGGCCGGGAATAAGCATGAGAAAGAAGAAGTAGCAGCTTAAACACAGGGGAGGGGTCGCGTGAGTGTCACTTCAATACTGGATCGTTGCGCGGCCCAAGCCCCCAATGGCTGGAATCGTACCGGAAATATGTCCCTCCTGTCGCTGGCACAGGAGGCACAAGACGAACTGCTTTCGGCAGGAAACAGTTCGTTTACTTGGATCGGTACGGAAAATAGAGGCTTCCCGCCATACCTCAGTACGGTCGCTGGGACGTACCGCTATGAGATTGTAGTTGCCAATCTCGTCGGAGTGACTGCTATCACAAAATCAATTGGCGGGACCGATCACATCGTCCGTTGTCTCAAACCTCTTCGCGTATTCGTAGATGCCGGTCAAAGTTATGATCTGAATCGGCGATGGGCCGGAGAGATGGCAGTGCCGGGATTCTTTAACCGATTCACCACATCCACAGACCGTATCCAAGTCATTGAGATCCCCATTCGAAAATACGAGGCATTGGAAAACACCAATGCCTACATCGAATTTCTCGAAGATCCGGGCACTCACACTGACAGGTACTTTATTGAGTTCCAGTGGGAGGCTCCGAGGTTGGACTCTGAGCTTATACCTCTGGTCATTCCGCAACGGTTTGAGGCGGCCATCGAAGACTACATCATGGGCAAGGTCGAGCTTCATGAAAACGGATCCTACGGCGAGCGCATGGGGCGTTTCGATAATGGCTGGCAGTCCGGGTCCGGATGGATGCCCTCTTGGCGTGATCAGTTTCAAGCCGCTCTTAGCTCGTCAGCATCCCCGTCTTCTGGAACAACCGTAGCTCTTTTTTGAGGGTTTTTGTATGAGGCAGTTTCAGCCACATAGCCGAAAACAGAACGAACGCCTGATCACCCGCAAACAGGGCAACATGGAAGATGCGCCTTCTTTTGCCGGCGGCGTGTTCGATGACCTGGCCAACCCTCCCAGCAATGGCCTGAAGTATAGCGAGAATTACCACGTTTATGGCGACCGGCTGGAGCCTCGTGGCGGGTCCAAGAAGTGGTCCACGATCACATTGCCCCCGCTGGTTGGGCGGACAGGCTACAGCCTCTCCAAGAGTGGGACAACGGTCACAAAGACAGCTGGCACGAACTTCTCGGCGGCAGATGTCGGGAACTACGTCGTCCATGATGACGGAGCACACGAGCGCATTACGGCATACATAGGTGCAACGCAGGTCACGGTTGAGGATAGCGCAGCACACGCGGCATCGACTGCGGCATGGGTCCGTGGGCCGGTGTTTATGCTGGATTACCATGAAGGCAAGAAGAAGGTCTTTCTCCAGATCGATACCCGTCTTTTTGTGGCGGCGGATACTGCGCTTTCGTCTTGGATTCAAGCTTTCAATGTGCGTAACAGCTATGACCTGTTTCCATCTCTATCGGATTACGATGAGATGGGGGATTTTCTCGTCATATTTAATGCCGGCGGGATTTTTAAGCTGGATCTTTCTGCTACTGGCGGCGTAACGAGTCCTTACCATTACTGGATGATGAATAGCCGGTGTAGCTCGACCCGGGTCACGGATTCGGCCACGGATACATATCAGTACCGCTACTGGGTGGAAATGTCCCGCATTGCTGGGACGAGCCTGACGCGCAATCGAACCGACAGCCAGGTCCTACAACAGAGTGGGCCTTCAGAGGCAAGCCTTACCACAATGCGCGATTACGGGACATTGAGCAAGGCGACTGCCATAGACTCGGGTGTGAATGGCATGACTGTTGGCGATCTGGTGACTCCCGTTGTTCCAGGCGGCAGCACACGAATCGGCGGCTGGACTCATTACAGCCTTTACCGTTCGTTAGATATTGGGGCAAATGGCAAAGATGCTCAGAATGGTGTTGTGAACAACAAAGAACTGCCGATCTGGTTGGCTGATGTGCCCGTTGCCAAAGCCATTATTTGTTCGCAGGAGTCAGCTTCGTACACGGTTATCGCAACGGCTGGGGCGTTTAGCCAAGACGATGTGGGGTCTACGATAGACTGGGGCGATGGCCAAACAAGGGTAATTGATAGGGTTTTGAGTTCGAGTAACGTATCTGTTACTACGGCTGTGGCTCACGCCTCCGGGTCTGCGGCCATTGGCGGTGGGTCGGTCGGTACTGCGGCCCAGGCCGTGAGCGGATCCGAAACCATTGGCAAGGCCACGGTCACCAAGAGCGCAGGACCAGATTTCACTGCTTCGGATGTCGGAAGAACAATCTTCTGGCCTACAGGAATCACAAGCGTCGTTGTACGATTCATTGATACAGCGCACGTAGAGGTTGACATAAACACAGCCATATCGAGCACCGCCTGCACGTGGAACGAATACAATCGAAAATATTTTGACATTACGACCGATGTCGTGTTGCGCAGCCGGATCGCTGGTTTTTCGATGGTCAATCGATTTTTCTCCCCGCTGCCAAACTGTAACACCGGCGCAGTTTCCGGCGCATTCATTTTTGGCGCAGTTCGGGACACCCCAAACGTGGTCTACTCCCAGATCCCCGATGACATGGATTATTATGGTGGGTACTACAATGAGGCGTATCAGGTTGACAACATGAAGGGCGCCATCCAGCGGCTTTCGGAATTTGAGGACCGTGTTGCGGTCTATCTCAAAAACTCCACTCTTTATATTCCGACCAACTCCTACGGAACCAAGAAAATTGATGCTGTGGGCGAGGTCGTAATCATCACGCTGGGTCATTATGAGCTGAGCGGAGACTTTGGCGTTAATCACCATTCGAGCGTGTTCCGTGTAGCCAAGGGCCGGGATATCGTTATCAACTCCGACGGCGGAGTACGGTTCTGCGACGGGTCAAAATATAGCGACAATCTGGCACAGGATCGCCTGATGACCCGCTTGAAGAAGATTCAAGCGCCCGTTTCGATCCATTATCACCCGCTGACGGGCCTGCTGATTTGGTGCAGCAACATGAATAATGCGCACGCCACCCTTAACAACAATGCGCAGGTGTGCTACCGTTTGGCCATTATCCCTGAACAGGGCACGGGCTGGTGCGAATACACCGGGGCAGATTGGGTAATCCCGGAGATTGGGACCGGGGTACTGGCAGTGGCCGATGGCCAAGGCTTTCCGCACGTTCTGGTTTTGGATCGAAAGAGCGGATTTTTCTACGAAATCAGCACCCGGGACGGGCCCACAGGAAGCAGCCTTGTCAAAATTATAAAGGACAAGGCTGGCACCGACGGCACCGGGGGAACAGATATAATCCCAAGCATCGGCCTGCCTATTGAGCGCGGAAGCGAAGAATACTTTCTGATTGAACATAAAGAATCCCACATCTATGTGCGGCCCTCTATCGGCTCGACCAGTTACCCGAATGGACTCGCTTTCCAGCTGGACATCTTCAAGGATGGGTCCACAACGTCGGCGGCCACAGCGGTAAATGTACCTCGCATTGGGGACATCACCTTTGACCGAAAGGTTGAGGCAAACCAGTTACAGGTCAGAATCACTGCCAATATGGGCGGACACATCATCACTGGCCGGCAGCAGTTCTATGTGGCCAAGGATATTGCCGCAACACCAACGAACCGGACCATGAGCGAGCGCACATATCAGCGCACCCTTGGGCTGCCTGCGTTGTGGATGGGCGTCCGAAACGGGGTTTTGATCAACCGAGTCACTGGGGCCTCGGTCACCGGAACCTATGCTGTGGCCACAGGTCCGGATGGGAAAGCGGATTCTGGTGTGAGCATTGCTGCGGCTCTGACTTTGCCGAGTGTGACGCTGGTTACGACCGGCGCTCTGCTGATCTGGCACAGCGGGACAATTGCCGTGACCATTGGCGGGGAAGCAGTCGCGCTGACTTCGCATGGGACAGTGGACGGGTTCACCTTGAGTTATGCCGCCGGATTGACCAAGACCGGCGCTGTGGTGATTACCCCGACCGGGACCGTGGTCGTGAGCGATGTGCGGATCTTTACGACTGCAATCGATGCCGCGACCCGGGGTTACTACTTCGATGATATCGATGACAATGCTGGAAATGCTGTGATGGTGAGGGGATAATGGATAAACCACCTAACAGGCCGCCACAGGATTTGAAGCTGGGCGTGGACCAATTGTTCATGTTCAGCAATGCGCTGGACGAGCGGGTGGGTATTCTGGAGCAGGTGAAAGCGGATAACGTGGAATACCAGTTATCGTTTGTCCAATATGATGGCTTGACGCAGTATAAAACGGCGGACTCGTTGCATTGGCACTCCAAGCTGGTTGCATCGGATGGAAGTCCTGATCCGGCGCTGAGTGTGGATGCGGATGGTGACATTCTGTTGTCGGTAGGCACTACGAGGACAATAAAGGTTTCCGAACCAACAAGCGGGGCAGGCACACCCCTATACATAGCTGGTGGCGACGGCAAGCAAGGCACACAAGTTGCCGGCGGCGACTTATTTCTGGATGGCGGGGCGAATGGCCTGGACACAACCGATGGCGCAGTAAGGATAGGAAGCCAGCGTACCAGCAGTATTTACCTTGCGAAAGCCACATATGTAACAACGCTTTGCGCGACAGACTCTGGCGGAATAACGCTGCGAGACGATGGTAGCAATAACGGCCTTGTCGTCAAAGACGGGGGAACTCTTCGCTTTAGCCAATATACGACACCGGGGATTTTGAGTGTTGATGCAAGCGGGGATGTGTCTTCATCTTATGCTGCACTTGTAGACGACTCTATGGCGGATACCCTTCACCGTCATAGCGAGTTATCCGCATCGGATGGAAGTCCGAACCCAGCTCTTACGGTAAGCGCGGACGCTTCAGCATTATCCTTCACATGGACTTCGGGCGCAACAAAAGTTCTTCAGTCTGAGGATCTTGGCAGTTACGACACTCCGAACGATTTGCTGGTTCGCGGCGGGCGCAGCTTGACGCATGTCGGCAATCTGCGCTTACTGGGCAGCGAGGTGCCCGCAATGGGCGGCGCATGTGCCGGAGGCAACGTATATATCGACGGCGGGCCAAGCGGAAATACGGTAGAAAACCCGGACGGAAGCGTACTGATTGGCACGGTTCAATGTGGCGGTTTTCAGCTTTATACGGGCGGAGCGCAACGCTTTACAGTGGACAGCGCGGGCGAATTTGTGGGCCGATTTGGGGCTACGGCTGACAGGCTGAAAATCACGGGCGACACTAACGGGGCGTATTTACAGGCATGTTCTTCTAAGGCAATTTCCTTGGTGGACAAGGATTTCTATGGTTTGCGCATAGCGGACGGAGGGGCTGCAACATTTACCCACGACATAACCGTTAGCGGACAAGACATACAAACCGGAGCCGATGCCCCCTTATTTCTTGGTGATGACAGTCGCGTTATTGCCGTAGGCTTAGGTAATGAAATGTATGCGCAACCGGATTTGCAGACCGACACCGGCGCGCTGTACATCAATTATCGCGGATATAATGGGGGGACGGACTATTTTCGCGACTTCTTTGTAGGCAACGGAAAAGCGGACAAAGTGATTGGTGTTGATGGATCGGAAAATAGCGGGTACGGGGTGTTTTCCGTTTATCGTGATTCCACTGAGAAAATGCGATTATACGCCGATGCCGATTATTCGTACTTCCTTGCAACGGCAGGAACGGCTGTCTTTGGTAATTCGAGTCTTTACGGGATCACTGTAACCCAGGCCGGGGTTATTGGCTTTGACTATGGCGATATTCGTATGCCGGAAGACAGCATCCCGGCGGCGGCGGTGGGCATGACAAAAAACAAAATCTATAAGTTGTGGAATTCGGTCATAGGCGCGTACTACCTCATGGTCGCGGGAGATTAAACAATGGCAATACTCACACTCAACATACCGGAAAGCAAAGAGCTTCGCGTTGCAAACGCTTTGGCCGGGAATCACAAAATCCCGCTGGATGATAACGGAAACCCATTGTTTACCAAAGCGCAGTGGGTTCACGAGTGTGTAAAGCGTTGGCTAATTAGTGAAGTGGAAATGTGGGAACGCGACCAGGCCGGAAAAGCCGTGACGCGGGATAATGCCTTAATCTCATAGGGAGAACCGTAATGCTTAAAAGCGCAATGGTCCAACTGAACAATGCAATCGTGGCCCTTCAAAAAGAGAAGGTGGGGGTTCGGTTTGCCTATGCAATGGCAAAAAATGTCGCCAAGATGAAAGACGAGATTACAGCTCTTGCTGCAGCAGAAGGCGCATCGCGGGGCGAGTATGAAAAGCAACGGGTTGCGCTTTGTCGCCAATACTGTGATAAGGACGGTAATGGAAAGCCCGTAATGGTTGACGGCAAATTTTCCGGACTGAGTGAATGCCCGGAATTCCACGTCGCAGTTGCAAAACTGATGGAAACCTTCAATCCCAAAATTGCGGACTTTGATAAAATGATGTCTGAAGAAATCGCCCTCGATTTGCACAAGGTAGCTCTGACCGATTTCCCGGAACAACTTACCGGCGAACAAATGGCCGCGCTGTTGCCTGTTGTTGACGATAAACCCAACGAGGCTGCTAATGGAAAATAAGACCAAGCTCCTTGAAGAATCTCCCGGCGAACTTAGCATTATGCGCGTGGCTCTGGCCGGCGTGGTTGCCGCGGTTCTTGGGATGTTCGTAATCGCAAACCTATCCATGCTTGTGAATGCGCTGATCCACGGGACCAAGATTGAACTCGTTGACGTTCCGACTGGGATGCTCGGCGTATTTACGGCGATGGTCGTGGCCAAAGCAACCCAAAGATTCGGGGAGAAATAACCATGGACACCTTGAAGCAGGTGCGGGAATTGAAGGAGCGGATCGAGATCACGGCGCTGGCGATTCAGCTCAGGGCCAAGTTGAAGCTGTATGACAAGGTGATCCTGAAAGGGGAATAGCGATGGCGGACGCGATCAAGGGTACAACGCTCGGAACGAAGTTGAGAAAGTGGATCATTGCTGCGGCTACGGTTGCCGCTGTCATGGCTGGCGGGTACACGATTGGCGATTGGTCCGACACGCGAGGCTATCCGATTATCACGGCCCCTGGGGATACCCTTTGGTTTGCTGACTCGCTGAATCTCGCCAAGTTCGCCCTACAACAGGACGCCGTTTCCAAGACCGCGCCCGTTGTCTATACCAAAGCCGTCACCGATCTCATGGCTAAATCCACCTACACCAAAACCGCAACCGGGATAATTGCATACTCGGGGAAAATGACTGTGCCAACAATGAGCAAGGGCGACACGATTGCCAAGCCAATTTATGATGACACTCTCGCCTGTGACGCGCCAAACGATACCGTTGATGTGGTATGGACCGGGGCGGCCAAGTGGGAAGTTGTACCGAAAGACCAGACCAAGGATATGCTTTTTGTTGGCGTCTATGCCAAGGAATACCGAAAGGCGTTCTACGTTGGAAGCTTGATCGAGATTGCGACCGGAAAACAGGTCCCGATTAAGGCGAAGATCAACGATGATGGAACCTATGAGCAGTGGATTCCCGCTGGTTACAAACTCGATCCAGGCTACGCTTCGGCCCCTCTATGGATTGGCCCTTCGCCCAAATATGCTGCCGGTGACAGCACCCGCCCCTTGCCGGATACGACCGGGGACCAGATCGTATTCTGGTTTACGGGGGACAGCGTGAAGGCAGGGAAATTCCTAAATCACATTGGGAATGATACTGGCGTTGCAACCGCTGGGGCTTACCAAGTGGACAGCGGAGCAGTCGGAAGGTGCGCATATTTGAATGGAGCAGATTCTATCGTCTGGCCCGCAACAGCAAAATATGCCCTTAGCGGGCAATTCACAATGATGTCATGGATTAAGCCTCTAAGTGATGACGCTGGATGCATCATTGGAAATCTTGCTTCGGATGACACAACAGGGTATAGCCTAACATGGCAGACGGCTGGGGCTAATAAATTAGGTATATATGGAAAATCCGAAACGGTTGGCAAGAGAGTATCTTTGGCTGTTTTCACCGATACCGACGTTTGGGTAAGAGCTTCCGCATTAAACATGGCCGATAGCACCAGATTTTATCGGAACGGAATACCGGCTGGTGGTGCAATTCCCTTTTCGTTAAAGCCTGCCACAAATTCCCTTGTACTTGGAGCAAGAGAGCCATATTCATTATCAACATATCGGTTCAACGGCTGGATCGACAGGACCATAATTGCCGATACCGCAATCTCCCGCATTCGCCGCAACACCTACATGATCAGCAAGCGCGAACTGCCCACATCCGTGCGGGACACCACATCCGGCATAGTCTGGATCGACACGGCTGGGAACCAATGCGACTCCATCAAAGTATGGAACCCCACGCAAGGCAAGACCGCGAAGTTTAAGGTTGTGGCCGGAAACCTTTACAATATCACGGCGGCATTTACGCTGGACACAACGTATCAAGATTCAACCGTGATCGCGGAAGGAATACAGCGAACACTTAACATCCACAGCCGGGATACATTGCGCTATGCCGGAATTAATGACGTGGCAACGGGTGATTCGACCGAGTACGTGCAGGACTTCTATAAGGCGGTGACGGAAACACTTGTCCCAGGCGGCAACAATCAGATGCATATTGGAATTGGAATCACAATCTCTCAACTTTTTAAGGAGGCCCACAATGCGGCTGTTCAAATCTCTTCTCGTTTCTCTGGTTCTGTTCTCTCTTTCCTTCGCCGGGAACGCAGACCAGTTTGTGAAAATCGACCTGGTTTCCACCGAAAAGGCAGCCAGCCTTACGCTCGGGTATACGGAAACCCTCGAATGTAACAGTGGCTCGGCGAACGTAAGTGTTACCGGGGGCACTGATGTTGCAACCGGCTGGCAGAACTGCCGTGCGATCTCGTGCGATGTATCCGGCATTGTGAAGATCACATACAAAAATGACTTCGAAGGCTCCGGGGGCAAGGCTGTAACCACGACTGAAGTGAAGCAATTGACCGCCGGCTTGCTGTACCCGATCCGCAACGTGACCACGGTCTATCGCTACTACACGGGCACGACGGCTGTCACGACCAAGTACTACACATCGGCTGGTGTGCTGGCGACGGGAATTAAACTGCATAGATAGACTGAAAAGGGATAATTTAGCTATAAGAGGAAACCGATGTTACCGGGAGATGCACCATGAACCGACCCGCTTGGCTCGATAAATATAAAAAGCCCGTAAGGGACCAAATCACGATTGTGCGCCCCATACGTCGGGCTCCGGCCATACCTATGGGGCCCGGGGCTGGGACAATGTCCGGGACCATTCGGCCAGGATATACCGGCGCGGGCGCAGATGGCAGGGTGCAACCGGACATGCCGGTGGCTGTGGATAAGCTGGAAGATCATGAAGGCGAGTACATAATATCCGCAGCAGATGTAAAAGAGCGCGGCGGACCAAAGGGTATTGAGCGCAAACTGAAGCTGGTTCCACAGCAAACGATTCGCCGGGGCGACACCGCGCTGTATGCAACCGGCGGGCTTGTTGTCAGCACGCAGGATCTTAAGAATGCCGCAAAAGCACCTGATCCGACCAGGACGATCTATGAGACCGGAGCGAACAATGCAATGCCACCTACACCCATCCCTGCTCCTGCGGCGACACCTGCAGCCATGCCAGCGCTACAGATAGGGACACAGACAGTGCAGACTGCGCCAGGAGCACAAATACCCGGGGCAGCAAAACCAGCTGCAACACCGGCGCTACAAATAGCCTCGCAGCCGGTTCAGACGATGCCGGCGCCCGCCCGTGCACCAGTCACACCCAGATACGCTGGCCCTTACGGGCAAAACGACAGAACTGTAACAACGCCTGGTCAAAATGTCGGCATATCAACGCCTGGCGTGACTCCCAGATACGCTGGCCCTTACGGGCAAAACGACAGAACTGTAACAACGCCTGCCCCGGTGGAACGAGTTGATGATCCGAATCAAATTCCCATACATACGATTCAGAACGATACATCGGTTGTTCCCGGCGGCGAGCCGACCCAAACCCCTCCGACCGATGAGTCCCGCATTGCGGATGCACAAAATGTGACCGCGGACCTGATGGACCCGAACAGCGATACATACAAGGCCATCGCCACGAACGCCTTCAATGGACTGGCTCCGCAGCTTCAGACCAACCTGACCTTAGCGGCCATGAACATTGCCCAAAACCCCAATATGAGTGAAGGCGCGAAACGGGCAATGCTTATGGATACGATTCGCAATAACGGCATTGCGGAATCCGACCTTGCCGCGCAAATGGCGGATAAGGCGCTGGGCATGATCTCGCAGGCGGCACAGGCTACTTACAACATGGCGAGCGGGAACCGGACCTTTGCTGAAAACGTTCGGCAGAGTGATAGGACATTCAATGAAAACGTCCGCCAATACGACCTCGGGCGCCAGGACACCCTTGACGCCATCGAACGCGGCGAAACCAGTACGGAATTCACCGCGCAATGGGGTCACTACGAGGATGCGCTGGCCGAAGGTGAAAGGACCGGAAACTACTCCCGCGCGCAAAGCCTTTGGACTGCTTTGCAGGCAAATCCGGAATTTGCGAAGTGGATGCCCAAAACTGCGCCCGACTTCACGGCCCTGGCCGCGGCTGGTGCTGGGGACAGATCTAAGACCCTTACGAGCAATATTGAGGACATCATTACCCAGAATGAAGGCGATCCGGCCATGGCCTTCTCGCTTGCGAAGGATGATGTTGAAGCTTACCTGAAAACCCAAGACCCGAACTGGGACACTTACGACCAGGCCACCAAAGACAAAAAGATTAAGACCTACTTTGATAATGCCTGGGGCAACACCTACATGACGGACACGCAGCGGGCTTTGCGCACGCTGATGAATGACCCTAATTACGCGCAATACTTCGATACTGACGAGGAAAAGACAATCGCCTCGGCTGTGATTGGAGACCTATTCGACAACGGCGGCTTCTTCCGTAACGAACGGACCGGCCGCATTGAGACAGATCCCGGTAAAATTCAGCAGGCATGGAAGAATCCGAAGTACGAGCACGTCTTCCTGAAGAACCCGGACGGCACGTACTCCCGGACAGGATGGACCGATGCCAAGCAATCGCTTCGGCAGAAGTATGTGACGGACAATGCGGGCAAGACGCTTCTTTCCCTTGACGATTGGGACACTGCCTATGAAAAGGCTCATGCGAGTTTGACCGACAACAAGGATGGGACTTACACCACATCGGACGGAAAGACCATCACTGAAGCGGATTTACCCGGGTATTATAGCGGGGCGGTGGATGTGGCGTCCGTCGAGAAAGCGGCTGAAGTGACAAACCCCTACCTCGGTGCGGACGGGAAGGTTCTTAAGGGCGGCGAACTGAGCACAAAGTTCTTCAATGAAAACGGGATTACCAGCGATCTCCAAGATCCGGATATGTTCCTGAAGTGGTTGGACTCCAAGGCCCCGGATGGAAAGACGTACCGTGAGAAGGCGGGGAAGGACATGGTGAACCTGGGGAGCTTGGCGGAAGATTATAAGACTTACTACGAGAAAAACAGCGTAACCGGATCTGAAGGCACACCTATCATCATTGGGGACTCAGACCCTGCAAAAAATGGTTCGTATTTTGGGCGGGACTATGCATCATACTGGGACGCGACAAAGCAAGATTGGGTCAATTTCCAGGATGGAGACGTTTTTAAAATCACCAAAAGTAGCGCGCAGACAGACACGGGCACTACCGCGATTCCAGGTGGCACGTATAAATACAAAAAGATCGACACAAAATACACCGGATTGGACGGAAAAGAATACCCATGGAGTGTATGGGTCTATGAGAATGTTGACGATCCATCCAAGAAATATCTCGCCTTTACAGGACAAGGGGAAAGCGGGTACAAACTGTACCATGCGGGGATCAAACAGTCCTCCGGGCCGCAACACGGCGGTAACGGCATAGCCGGGATGATCGCCGACTTCAAAGCAGGCAAAATAACAAAAGACACATTACTGACAGCTGTGCAGACAGCGCTTAAGAGCTCCACAACGACTAAAAATCAAAAGGCGGACATAATAGCTCTTATGGAATCTGCCGGCATACAGATAAAAAAGGAAAGAACATGAACAGTACAATACAAAACAACAACGTAGCGCCAGGTTTGGGCTCGACAGGATTCTCTCTTTCGATGCCGGAAACGCCAACCATGCCTGCTTTTGCCTCTACCATTCAAGGTGGCGGTGGGTCTGGCTGGTTCAACAAGGCCGGCGCGGCCGTTGGCGCTTTCATGGCCAACCCCATTGTTGGCCTTGGCACAACCCTGCTTTCCACCATTGGCGGCATCTACGACACCATCGTAGCCCGCCGGGAAGCCAAAGAGGCCCAGAAAAAACAGGAGCGCCTGCAGGCCCAGATGATTGCCGAAGAAAAGCGG
>Ga0209507_1000509_pt1 | contig 42648 bp, 32 predicted proteins | sample AD_UKC028_MetaG_FD_184414 | JGI IMG/M metagenome (GOLD analysis project Ga0209507, IMG submission 184414) | Active sludge microbial communities of municipal wastewater-treating anaerobic digesters from USA - AD_UKC028_MetaG (SPAdes) (version 2) | ecosystem: Engineered > Bioreactor > Anaerobic >...
CGCCGAAGAAAACGGATAAAGAAGAGAACAAGAGATGTTTCGATCGAATGGCCAAGAAGATCCAGTACTAAGAAAACCGCATTTTCAACTCGCCGCTTTCAATCCGTTTTCAGACCGCCGCTGGCATAGCGGATACATTCGGCCAGAACCCGGTCATCGAAGTCCACGTCCCTGCTCCTGCAAAACTCCTTAATCCTCGCCAGCCCGTCATCTCGCCTCCCCATCAAGATGAGCACGAAGCCAAAAACCAGATTGTGCTGAACGTAGTTGTGAAACAGGAAGCGTCGATATTGGAGTTGGCTGCGCTCAAGAAAGAACCGGCAAAAGTCATGTAGCGAATGAACACGGTCGAAATCGGCCAGAGCAAGCGGCACGAAATGCTCGGCACAGGCGCAAATCTGCCCGGTCGGAATCTGGGTGTCGCAGCCGGTGATGAACCGGAAAGTCTGCGACGGTACGTCGCCGGTGATGTCGATGGGATCAATGACCAAATCCATGATGGCGTTCTTGTCAGTACTCTGACGCCGGAACGTTTGGCCGCGAAAGGAGGGAACAGTGCCGGAACTGAACCCCCATGCCGGAGAATACCGCCCACCCTTGAGCGTGGCGATTTCAAAAAGTTCTCTGATGGGCTGCTTCTGTGACCGAACCCACCTGCGTTGTGCGAGTCGTTGGAAGCCTAGCGGTTCAAGGCGTAACCCGAACTCTTTCTCGATGTGCGGTTGAATATCATTGACCGTGAGCATGTGATGACGGCAGCTAAAGTTTGGAGTGAAAGACCGCCACTGATGGGCGCAGTGGAGCGTGAGGACTCCACATGGGCCGCCGTCCCGGCTTGGCGTGGACGACCGGTGCCTGATGGAGCTTAGGCAGCGTAATGTCTACGTGAACCATAATGCTCAACGGCGAAGACCGAACCGCCCAGTACCAGCAGGCCAAGGCCCACGAACCACATGTCGAGCACCTGCGCAACGGCGGACTGCTCCGTGCCGGACACCAAAGCCCAGTCCGTATCCCAACACCTGATCACCGCCCCGCTGACTGGATCACGTTCGGTCCAGTAGATGCAGCGATGAAAGTTCCCAGCTTCCAGATCACCGTGACCGTAAACGATGGCGCAATAAGCGCAGCGGCCAAGGACCAGCAGGCCCAGCCCGGCGATGCAGACACAGATAAACGTGACCGGCTTGTTCATGCCGCCCCACACGCCTATCGCAGAAAACTGACAGAGACAAGCCTAGTAGATCGCGACCTAGACCAGCGCTGGGGGTGGAGTCGAGCGGTAGGCATGAAGTCACGACCATTTTCCTGAAAATTCCTGAAAGATTTTTCGAGGTTTTGTACCCCAACTTTGAACTGGCATTTTTTTGTGTTTACCACTAAACCCTTCAGGAATGAAGACTTACGTCAGCCCGAAATCGGGCTGGCAGGTCGGAGTCCTTGGGTTCGAATCCCTTCGCTCGCTCCATCTTCCCCGCCATTTGCGGCTTTGTACCATTGGCCCTGCATGATCAATCCGCAACCTGGAGCTGGCCTATGACGATTTCTGAAATCCTGAGAGAGTTGGAGCCGTATACGGGACGATTCCCGATGAAGGCCATGCGCGCGGCGATCGAGCAGCGCGAAGCCATCACGCCCGAATTGTTGCGGACGCTCGAGTCTGTCGCCGCTGCGCCTGCGGAATGGGCTGCTCGGCAAGACAACATGCTGCATGTGTTCGCCATATTCCTGCTGGCCCAGTTCCGCGAAAAGGCCGCCTATCCGCTTCTGGTCAGGATCGTCAGCGCACCCGGCGAGACTCCGTTCGATTTGTTCGGTGACACGATTACGGAAGCGCTCAGCCGGATTCTGGCGTCGGTCTAAGATGGCGATCCTGCGCCGTTGCACGGTTTGATCGAGAACGAGCAGATCAACGAGTATGTCCGCAGCGGCGCCTTGGAGGCGTTTTTGGTGCTGGAGAATGAGGGCCAGGTATCTCGTGAAAGCGTGCTCGAGTATTTCACGAGCCTTTTTCACGGAAGGCTTCAGCGCGTTCCATCTTACGCTTGGAACAGCTTGGTCTGCGCGGTGGCCGACCTGCCAGCCCCGGAATTGATCGACGACATTCGACAGGCGTATGACGAGGGCTTGGTGGACACGATGGTCGCCGGCCTCGATGGCCTCGAGCGCGACTTGAAATCGCCGCCGCGGCGCGACCGGCAGCCTCTCATCACGGATGCCATCGACGAAATGGAATGGTGGGCATCCTTTCATCCGGACGATTCCCAGCCCACGAAACTGCCCAAGCTCAAAACACCCGTCCCACCGCCTCGCGACTCCGATTTCGCCCCCGACGATATTGCCCCCGACGATATTGCCCCGCTGCCTTTTGTCCGAGAGCCGAAGATAGGCCGCAACGAGGCATGCCCATGCGGCAGCGGCAAAAAATATAAGAAGTGCTGCGGGAAGTATGAACGCTGGAATAGTTGCGCGCCTTGTTGGCCAATCACAAGAACTCACAATTTCAAGCGGTTCATCTTTGGCGCCAGGGGGGCCTACTCACGCCACAAAGCGCCAGGTGGTCTTGCCAAAGGCCATGTGCGAACGCAATCGCATCCGGGCAGGAACCTCCTTGCGGATCACCGAGGTCAGCGAGGGATTCTACGTGACGCCGGTGCCTGAGCCGACCGAGGCCGAGCTGACGGCGGCACTCCAAGACGCTTCGCGCGCAGCGAGGGCGTGTCCGAATGGGCGTCAGCCTCGTGGAGTGCGGCAGTCCTCTGCCGCTTTCCTTTCAGCCTGGATGCTGGGATACGCAGGCTGGCCGGCATGATCCAAGGCGGCAGGGGGCTGCCGCACTCCAATACGCTTTGCGCGCAGCGAGGGCGTGTCCGAACCGGCGTCAGCCTCGTGGAGTGCGGCAGTCCTCTGCCGCTTTCCCTTTCCATGCTGCTGGCCAGTTACTGTTCCACCAATGGTTCGAATTCGTCGAGGATCTGAACTCGTTGAATGTTAAACCGATAAATGGCCTTCACCATGGGGGCCGATGCCTCGCGTTCGAACCATCCAGCCGAACACCAGCGATATTGGTTGGCCACGGCTGCCAAGCCGTGCTTTACCGGATTCTGGTGCACGTAATTCAACCGTGCCAGATAGGATTTCTGGTATGTCAGCCTCGTTTCCCAGTAATTGAACCACACTTGTCGGCCAGGAGTGCAATCCATACGGTTGATCCATTCCGCGGTTTTCACGTGCAACATGCTCAGCATGTCGGGCAGATTCGCTGCATCCGGCGCATCGGACGGGGAATGCCCGACAAAATGGTAATGGTTGGAGAACACCGACCAAGCTTCGAGATGCCACCCGAAGTGGCGCGCTACCGTGAGCAGTCCGCGTTGCAGCACATCCAGGCGTTTGGCTTGGCGAAAGAGATGCGCCTTTTGGTATGTGCCGGCCGTCACGCAATAAGTGCCACGCATGCTCAATCGGTGGTCGGGGGCGTGAGGCCACGGTATGCGCGGTTCGTGCATAACCGTAAAATGGCGGCATGCCGAGAGCCTTGCGAGATTGAATCCAAGGCGGCAGAGGGCTGCCGCACTCCAAGACGCTTCGCGCGACCGGGGGCGCATTCGAACCGGCGTCAGCCTCGTGGAGCGCGGCAGTCCTCTGCCGCTTTCCTTTCAGCCTGGATGCTGGGATACGCAGGCTGGCCGGCGTGATCCAAGGCGGCAGGGGGCTGCCGCACTCCAAGACGCTTCGCGCGACCGAGGGCACATCCGAATGGGCGCCAACCTCGTCGAGTGCGGCTGTCCTCTACCGCTTTCCTTTCAGCTTGGATGCTGGGATACGCAGGCGGGCCGGCGTGATCCAAGGCGGCAGGGGGCTGCCGCACTCCAAGACGCTTCGCGCGACCGGGGGGGCATTCGAACCGGCGCCAGCCTCGTGGAGTACGGCTGTCCTCTGCCGCTTTCCCTTCAACCTGGATGCTGGGATGCGCAGGCTGGCCGGCGTGATCCAAGGCGGCAGGGGCTGCCGCACTCCAAGACGCTTCGCGCGACCGGGGGCGCATTCGAACCGGCGTCAGCCTCGTGGAGCGCGGCAGTCCTCTGCCGCTTTCCTTTCAGCCTGGATGCTGGGATACGCAGGCTGGCCGGTGTGATCCAAGGCGGCAGGGGGCTGCCGCACTCCAAGACGCTTCGCGCGACCGAGGGCACATCCGAATGGGCGTCAGCCTCGTGGAGTGCGGCTGTCCTCTGCCGCTTTCCTTTCAGCTTGGATGCTGGGATACGCAGGCTGTCCGGCGTGATCCAAGGCGGCAGAGGGCTGCCGCACTCCAAGACGCTTCGCGCGACCGAGGGCACATCCGAATGGGCGCCAGCCTCGTGGAGTGCGGCAGTCCTCTGCCGCTTTCCTTTCAGCCTGGATGCTGGGATACGCAGGCTGTCCGGCGTGATCCAAGGCGGCAGGGGCTGCCTGCCTGCCGCGGCGGCGCAGGCAGGTCGCAGTGCAAGACGCTTCGCGCGCAGCGAGGGCGTGTCCGAATGGGCGTCAGCCTCCGAATTGCTGGCCCGCTTCGGCTGGCTCAGCGTGCCGCAAGGAAGCCCCGGCGCTTCAGGAACGCCGCCGCCGCACAAAGACCGAACGCAGCCAGGTACCCCGCCGGTTCAGGAACCGGCGCAACAATCACCTCGAACTGGTAAAGCCCGAAGAAAATGCCGCCGTTGGAATATCCATCAACATTCGTGAAGTCGAGAGCAAAAGAGTGCGTAGCATCCAGAGGATTGCCCGTGAGCGAATCCTCGCCTTGCGAATGATCCAACAATCGGTCCTTTGGAAGGGCGTCAACTTCAGTCCATGAAAAAGTGTCCGTGCCCAGGTACGGAAATCCTGGATCGGTTCCCGATGGAGCAGTCTCGCTAAAGCTTTCGAAAATCTCGCTAACGTTGAACCCCACGTATTGGTAACTGGAAGGCAAAGTCGCCGGAGTGAAATCGAAGTTCCATACTCCAGTCGGATTCGGGGCCACCAAGTCGAAAGCCAACATTGCAGTGCTGCTCCATGGTTCCGTGTTCTGGCCATAGCCGCGATAGTACACTTCGCCGTCACCATCGCCATATGTTGTGCCTCCTGCACCACTTGGAAGGTGATTGTAGGCGAAGAATGCCTCCGATCCCTGAGGACTTATATCAAGAGTAAGCTCAAGCGTGGAGTTCAATCCGGACGGGGGTGTTCCCTGATAGTCCAATATAAACTTGATGGTCCCCCCGCCGAGTGTCATTCCACTCAAATCGATCTTGTCCTCATCGGTTGGATCCCAAGTGTATACGATCTGCGCGTGAGAGGACGCAATCGACAAACCCGCCAACCCGATCAATACCAGCCGAAGCATTGTTTTCATCAGGACTACACTTTCTCTCCGAACTCGATGATCCGAATTGCGCCTTTGCAGGTTCGCACACCCCCCCGCCAGGAAAAGACCTCGATCAATCTCGATGCCATTTCACCTTACTAAAAGGTGGATAGGCAAGCAAAAACCGCCTATCCACCTTTGGCTGAAGGATGACTAAACTTGTTATTCGAGCGAATCCCGGCTGGGGCAGCAGAGCAAGCCGTTGTTGTAAGCGTCGAGCAGGTTCTTGAGCGGCTCGCCCACTTCCGTCCAAACGGGAGTGCTGCACTTGACTGCCGAGCCTAACGGGTGAGCCGTCATCCACGCCTGGGCTGCCGCAATCACGCTAGGATCCCCTTCGGCCACGCATGTAACCCAATCCGGATTGGCCTTGTTCAGTTCCACATTCAGGACAGCAGCCACCAACTGGAAGAACATGATGCATGTCCCGTCCGCTTTCTTGCCAACGGTGTACTTCTCGGCCAATTTCATGTAAGCGATCGCCTGGTCCTTGGTGTAGGTAATTCCCCCGATAACAATAAACTGAACGGGCCAAGCTTCTGGGTGGTTCTTCCAATAGCCGGGCGTCCCGGCCCCGCCAGGAGGAGGAGGAGGCGGCACGCTATACAGATCGTAATCCAAGGTGATGAACAGGTCGTTGTTGAAGTCCAGACCAATGAACTTCCATTCGTAAATGCCTGCCGGCAGTTTCGGGGACGGAATGACTACGTCCGGATTACCTGCTTCCGAACTAGAGGAGACGATTTGAAAAAGTTCCCACTCCATGTTCCCTGATGGATCGAGGTTCTGGACTTGCCACTGCCCATCGGGCGACGTGACGACATAGTTGACCGCCGGCGAGATTCGCCATCGAGCATCCCGGTGGTCGTCACGAGGACTCCCTAAATGTGCGCCTTCGGAAACTGTATAGCTCGAATAAAGAAATGGCGGGAATTCAGGGGAATTCAAATCGTCGGTGTCGGTTATGCCGAGTGCTATCCACCCCAAGTCAGCATCCCCATCCCATAGATCGATTCGTTCAGTGGGGCCGGTTACCAGAAAGTTGAACGTAAATGTCCCATCATAGGTAGTTGCCGGCAGTATGGGACCGGCGTCCTTAAGAGCCAAAAATCCGATGCTGCTGCCGGCCAGCAGGAAAGGTTGGCCCCCTGTCACCGCGAGCTTAAAGTTGTTCTGCTTGCTCAGCGTGGTGTCAGTCACTTCCCACTCGCAAACCAGATGGTAGTAGTAGGCCAACTTCTCGGCATTGTATCCTGAGCGTGCCGTATCAGTTATCGTTGCCTCAAACCAACCGTTGTCAGGCATGCTCCAAATCGTCCCGTCAGGATTGTAGTCGAGGCTGGGTTGGTACCAAATCATATCGGCCGGATCGGTGTTGCCGAGCAAATCCGGATCGGCATAGAGCTTGTATACAACCCGATCCAGCCCCGCCAAGCCGGCAGGAGGCAAGCTGACAATGTCCCAACTGCCGCCGAAATCACCATCGAAGATGCTCAGGTTAAACGAGTTGCCTTGAGACTTGGGCACCATGATCGACAGGTTGAGCGGCTTGCCTCCAATAGGCACATCTCCCAAGGTTTCCAACCCGATGGTGGTATTGATGAACCGTCCGCTCATCGGATCACTATCGGGGAATCCGATGGTTGTTTGTGCCTGGCTGCCCCATCCGATCAGCAAGGCGCCCGCCAATGCGAGGGTGGTCTTCAATCCGCTCATTGGCCCCCAAGGCTTATTACCTGTCCCGCCCATCATCCTGTCAGTTTTCATTTGTTCGTTCCTTTTCGGCCGCCGCGAACAGCCAGTTTCAATCTCAAAAACTCATCAAGCCTATCACTGATCGTTATAATAGTAAATCTGTCGTCGAAATACCCTGCCTATCAAGCAGGTAAAGAAATCCACCAGAGCGCGGGACTGGATTGGCTCATGGATCGAGCATTGATTCCACAGTCAAATTTTGAGCCCATTTTGCCCATTTCCAGGAGAAGATATAAAATAAAACGACGCTGTCAAGTCTGAAGATCAATTTTTTGGCTAATTGCAAGCCCGATGTGTAAGGAGCTTCAGGCTTGTGGGCAGTGTGGCTCTGTCCAATTTGACATGAACAGATCCATGTGACTGCTAATTCGCGCCTTACGCACATCCGCCATCGGATTCCAGCATTGGCATCTCACCCATCCCAGCAAGATGTTCTACCTCCGATAACTTCGGCGCCACACAGCAAATCCGGCCAGGAGCGCCGCAATGGCTGCCGCTCCGGCTGGCTCAGGCACCGGATGCGTATCCAGAAAGGCACCGATCTCGGCATCGTAATTCCCAACGTAGGTGAACCAGCTTCTGTAAGTGGTCACGCCTCCCATTGTGAGTGTGGAAAAGCCCCAATTGATCCCGACCAAGGTCAGCCCCCCTGATCCATCGTGCACGAACATGCCACCGCCTGAATCCCCGGGATCCAGACGCGCCTCGTGCTCCACATAATGTGCGGTGCCAAAGGAGTCTTTGGTTGCCCCAACCCTGTCCGGAGATCCCCACAGATCGAGAATGTTCCGGCCCACGGCCACGTCCTGGGATGTGGGCCAAGTCTCCGTCTCGGATCGCCCGAACATGTAGGCATTCTCGCCATTCAAAGGCGAACCAGTGAAATCAGTTGCGGTCCCAATATCTTGCGTGGCGAAATCGTAATAGGCAAATCCGGCTGGCAACGGCTGGCTGATGGCCCCGATCCACAAATCCGAAGATCCAATTTGCTGCCCCAGGCTCGAGATCGTTCTTGTCACACTCGATCCGATGGGGTCATTGGATGCGTAGAATGTCACCGATGCCCCTGCTGCCGAGTGGTAGTGGTTGGCGCTCAGGTAGATATTGGGGCTGATCATCGCCAGCCAATGGCCGTCATCGTCCACGGCGATCCCCGACAGATCGAAGCCTGCAGCGATGAAATCGGTTGTGTTGGCGAATCGGTCGTTTTTCGCCGAGCTGAAACCGTCAATCAGGATGCTTGCCCGCGCGACTGGGAGAACAAGACCCACTCCAACGCAGCCAACCATCAGCCAAAAAGCGCGCCGTTTCATGTGCCTATTTCAATGTCGCGAGTTCCGATGCCAAGCCGCAAATCCAAGCGCCAGAACGGCTGACACTGCCGCCAATCCAGCAGGCTCGGGCACCGAATGCAAGTCCAGAAACGCCTGGATCTCGGCATCGTAATTGCCCACATACGAGAATCCGCTTACGTCATAAGTGGTTTGACCTATTTGGACTGTGCCAATAAACCAGTTGATGCCGACCAGTTTCAATCTGCCCGAGCCGTCGTCTACAAACATGCCGCCACCTGAGTCTCCCCCTTGCAGATACGCCTCGGAAGCCACGAAATTGCGCTGGCCGGAAGGATCCCTGACCGCCACGACGGCCGAGTCGGTGGTTCCCCCAACGATAGCTTCTTCGTCCCACAAATCGAGCTTGTTCCTTCCTACAGCCATGTCTTGGGATGTTGGCCAAGAAGCGGTTTGCGACCGCCCGAACATGAACGCCTCTTCGAGGTAATACGTGGAGCTCTCAAAACCAGCTTTCGATGCGATATCCTCGACTGCAAAATCGTAAAAGGTGTAATCAGACGTCAGCGGCTGATTGATGGTCCCAATCCACAGATCCGAATTTGGAATTCGCTGTGCCGGACTTGAAATCGTTCGCGTTGTATTCTGTCCGGATGGGTCATTGGACGCATAAAACGTCACTGAAGCGCCGATCGGTGGCGGATAATGAGCGGCGCTCAAGTAAACATTCGGACTGATCATCGTCACCCAGCGCTCAAACGTGTAGTCACTAGTGACGAGCTTGGATATAGCGATCCCGGACAGATCGAAGCCTGCTGCAACAAACAACGATGCGTTGTTGGCGAACCGGTCGTTCTTTGCCGAACTGAAGCTGTCGATGATGATGTATCCCTGCGCCGTCGGGAGGACGATGCCCAACGCAACCAAGGCAACCGCTGGCAGGCGCCGGAGCATTCTCATGCCCTACAGCAAATCAAAGAATTCGCTGATTCTCAAGCATTTATTGCCGGGGCCGGGCAGCCGCCGCCATACCGCACGCTCGACAATCGCTTCCCAGGCGGTGTGCTGGGTAACTCGGACCCCGGTAGCCGATCGTCTTCTCCCTCCCCTCCGCGCCAGTGGAGGGGAGGGCCGGGGAGAGGCGGGCGTTGGAACGAGCCCCTTCCCATGAACCGCCCGGTGAGGGTGCCGGGCCTACACAGTGACCGGGTCCCCCGACCCGGCGTGAGCGGTTCATGGGCTTCGAGCATGGCCGACAGGCCAAGGCAACTTCCCGTAACCCTGCCCTGCCGGAGCGTGGCCTTCAGGCCGCTTCAACACGTGAAAGGCCGAACGCGCGGAAGCGGGCTAAAGCCCGCGCTCCAACACGGTTCATGGCCCCGATGCGTGACAAGTCGTTTGTCATCAACGCTCCCTCTGCCCCCCGCTCGTCCCTCGCGGGGGGAGGGAAATCAGAGCAGGCTTGCGAGAGACGATGCGGCGTCTGGATTTCTTTTGCCCAAGAGCTTGGCCGCCTGATCGACATCCTTGTCTCCACGCCCGGACAAATTCACGAGGACAATCCGCTGGGGATCCATCGAGGGGGCGATCTTGACCGCCTCGGCAATGGCGTGGGCGGATTCGAGCGCGGGGATAATGCCCTCGAGCCGGGCAAGCAACAGGAAAGCATCCAGGGCTTCCTGATCGCTTGCGAACGTGTAGTCGACGCGCTTCCGATCTCGGAGCCAGGCATGCTCTGGACCGACCGCGGCATAATCCAGGCCCGCCGACACGCTGTGCGTGAGCTCGACCTGTCCATTCTCATCCTGCAGCAGATAGGAGCGCGCCCCTTGAAGCACCCCCAGCGACCCCCCCTGAAAGCGAGCAGCGTGCTTCCCCGTCTGAATCCCCTCGCCCCCAGCCTCGACACCCACCATCCGGACGCTCGCGTCCTCGAGGAACGGAAAAAACAGCCCCATCGCATTGGATCCGCCTCCGACACATGCCACCAGAACATCCGGCAAGCGCCCCTCCTTCTCGAGGATCTGGCGCCGGGCTTCATCGCCGATGATTCGCTGGAAATTGCGGACCATGAGCGGATACGGATGCGCTCCATAGACCGTCCCCAGGATGTAATGGGTGGTTCGGACATGGGTGACCCAGTCGCGCATGGCCTCGTTGATGGCTTCCTTCAGGGTCTGCTGCCCGGCGGTGACGGGCGCCACCTCGGCCCCCAGCATCCTCATCCGATCCACATTGAGCGCCTGGCGCTGGCAATCCACCGCCCCCATGTAGATCACGCACTCGAGCCCGAACATGGCGGCCACCGTGGCGGTCGCAACCCCGTGCTGGCCGGCGCCCGTCTCGGCGATGATCCGGCTCTTGTTCATCCGCCGGGCCAGCAGAACCTGGCCGAGCGCGTTGTTGATCTTGTGGGCGCCGGTGTGGAGAAGGTCCTCGCGCTTGAGATAGATCCGCGCGCCCCTCAGGCGCCGGGTCAGCCGCTGGGCCAGATACAGCGGCGTGGGACGGCCGCAAAAATCCTCGAGGTAAAAATTGAGCTCGCGCTGGAACTCCGGATCCCGCTGAGCTCGAAAATATTGCTCCTCGAGCTCGAGCAGCGGATGCATGAGCGTCTCCGGCACGTAGCGGCCTCCATACAGCCCGAAATGGCCGCCTGCATCCGGAACGATGCCCGGATCCGCTCCAGTCGCGACGCTCATGGGTGTCATCCCGGGTATTTCCCGGCGATGAAATCCTCGAGGTGGCTGATCTGGGCCGTCTGAGCCGAGATGATCCAGTTCACCAGGTTCCCGATCGAGACCACGCCGATCACCCGATGGTTCTCCACCACGGGCAGATGCCGGACGCGGCTGGCGGTCATGATCCGCAGGCACTCCTCGACGGTGTGCTTGAGCGTGACCGTGCAGAGCGCCTGCGTCATGATCTCCCGAACCCGGACCTGCTTGGACGATTTGCCCAGGAGCGCGACCTTGCGGGTGTAATCCCGCTCGGAGATCACCCCGGCCAGCTCGTCGCCATTCATCGCCAGCAATGCGCCCGCGTTCTTCTCGGCCATGACCTGGATGGCCTCGAACACCGTCGCTTCGGGCGAGATCGACCAGACCTCGTAGCCTTTCTGATCCAGAACATTGCGGATAGTACCACTGGTCTTCATGCGTGCCATGCCTTGCTGTCTGCTTTAATGTTTCATCTTTGGCGCGTCGTGCAAGGATTTTCCCCGCCGCGGACCCATCCCGGGGGCCAGGACAAAATTCTTCGGCGCAAGATGCGAGCCCTCTCTGCCTGGAACCTGCGACCGGACGCACCAAGAGCCGAAGAATTTTGTCCTGCGCCCCACCGAGGAATCCACTCCCGAATACGATTGACTGGGCGCCCCATATGGATGATCCATTCAGCCGGAACCCCAACCCCAACACAACATGACGAAAACCGAGCTGTGGTCCCGCCTGGCGCGAAAGGGAACTAATCCGGACAAGATCGCCGAGCTGGCGGTCCAGCAGCGGACCTTGCTGCCAGCGCTCCTGGAAGGGCTGGAGGCCGCCGAGGCGCCCGTCAAATTCGGGTGCGCCAAGGTGCTCCGCCTGATGAGCGAGAAGGCGCCGGCGATCCTCTACCCCCACGTGGATCTCTTCATCGGCATGCTCAAGGCCCAGAACTCATTTCTGTGTTGGGACGCCATCCGGATCGTGGCCAACCTGGCGGCGGTCGACGAGTGGGGCCGGATCGAGCAGATCCTCGACGATTACCTCGATCCCATCCGCGGTACGGTCATGATCACCGCCGCCAACACCATCCAGGGCGCCGCCGCGATCGCCCTCGCCAAACCCGCCCTCGCGGACAAGATCGCCCGGGCCATCCTCAAGGTCCAATGGGCCAAGTACCAGACCGACGAGTGCCGGAACGTTGCCATCGGCCATGCGATCGAGTCGCTCGATCGCTTCTTCGACCGGACCAGCCTCCAGAAGGAAGTCCTCGAGTTCGTCCGGCTTCAGACCGGCAATCCCCGGAATGCGACCCGCAAGAAGGCGGTCGAGTTCCTCGAAAAGCGGGATCGCAAGAAGAAACCTTGAGGGCGCTGCGGAATTCCCAGGGGTGCTGCGGCGGGGCCAATCATGGGGGCGTCACTCGGCAGGAGATCAGCCAGTTCGAGGCTCGTTGTCGGGGCGGGCAGGCGGCCAGCGCTCGAGCCGCGGCTGGGCCCGATGGAGCATCATTTTGAGCCCATGGCATCGAGGGCGGCGCGCAGGTCGGCGATGACTTTGGGAGGAAGCGCGGGCGGGCGGTTGTGCCGCTCGCACTGCTCGATGGCACGCCGCAGATCCGCGGGGCGGGGCGGCCGCTGCTCAGCCAGGAACTGGGCATACCAGGACCAGAACACGGCCGACTCCGGGCGCTGGTCCAACAAGGCGCGGTAGCAGGCCTCGGCCTCGTCGAAGCGGCCGGCTTTGGACAGCAGGTTGGCCAGGCGCCCGCGATACCAGAACTGCTCGGGGGATGCGAGCCGGACCGCTTTTTGCGCCGCTTCGAGGGCGTCACTGTTCCGGCCGAGCGTTCGGAGCGCGCCGGCGTAATGGAACCAGCCATTGGCCAGGTCCGGCGCCCGGTCGAGCAGCAAGCGCGCCGCCTCGATCGCCTCCTCCGGCCGGAGATCGGAGAGAATCTGGAGGCGAGCGACCTGGACGAATGCATTGGCGGGCTCGATTCGGGCGGCGCGATCGAGCTGGGCCAAGGCATCCTCGGACCGCCCGCGGCTCTCGAGATGCGCCCCGAAAGCCGCGCGGATCAGCAAGCTGTCGGGCGCCAGGCGAGCCGCCTCCCCGTAATGCTGCTCGGCGGTTTCCGCAGCGGCCGCGTCGCCGGGACTGCGGAGGCAGACAGCCGTCGAGCTCATGGCCAGAAGAAGGTGCGCGAGGGCCGACTGCGGCCGGCATTGGAGAAAGGCTCGAGCGGCGGCCACGCCTTCCTGCGGCGGGCGTCCCGCCTGCGTGTCCAGCCATTCCATCGCCGCCCCAAAGGCCGCGGCCGCACCGGCGCGCGGCGCCCATTCGGCCGCCGGATCCTGGATTCGAACCTGGCGCGACCGCATCAGCTCGCGAATCGCCCGGACGCTCCCGCCCGAGCGGATCTGGAAGACCGGGAGATCATCGAGCGTCAGATCGTTCTTCCTTCCGAAAATGCCGCCCAGCCGGCCGCTTCCGGTCAGGATCATGGGGGACCCGCTCCAGCCGGGGCCAATGAACCGCGCGCTGCCCAGAATGGCCTGGTGGTTTCGTTCGCGCCCTCGGATCTCGAGAACAGGCAGCCGCTCCGCCCGCACCCGGGGGGGATCCCGCGGAGCTCCCGCCGCTGTGTTCTGCGGCGGCGGGTAGCCCGCAACAAGCATCTCCCGCGCCCGGGCCAGGTCGGTCTCGCCGGCCAGCGGCAGAGCGGGGTGCCCTTCCCATGCCACCCGTAGCAAGGCGATGTCCGCCGCTCTGTCCACGCCGATGACCTCGGCCTCGAACACATCCCCATAATAAGGACTGACCACGAGAGGCTTCGCGAGGATCGCCTTCCGATCGGCTTCGGCGAAATCGTCGACGCAGTGGGCTGCCGTGACGAGAACGGAGCCGTCGCCGGCAGCAACGCCCATGCTGTTGCCGCGGTAGGTCCGCCTGTCTTCGGCGATTCCCAGATAGGGAAGGATGACGATCGCTTGGGGATCGAATCCGAGCGGCGGCTGCTGGGGGTCCAGCAGCTGGCGGCGGTCTCGCTCGGCGCTCCGGGCGGCGGCTTGTTCGGGTGTCTGGCCGAAGGCATCGGGGATCGACGAGTCGGCCCCGCGCTCGAGCAGGAGGGCCGCCACGCCTTCGTGGCGGGCGATCCTGGCCAGATAGAGCGGGGTCACGGCGTAGGAGACGCTTCGTGCATTGGGGTTGGCACGGCGGTCGAGCAACTGCCGTGCGGTCTCGACCTGCCCTTCCAGGGCGGCCATATGAAGGGGGGTTTGGGCAAGCTCGTTGGTGTCGCTGCGGGCGTTGGGATCGGCGCCGGATTCGAGGAGGGCTTCGACGGCGCGCACGCGCCCCTCGGCAGCCGCGGTGAAAAGCGGGGTCCGCCCGCAGGCGGCGCGTCCATCGACCGGCGCGCCGGCGGCAATCAACCGGCGCAGGATCTCCGCGTGTCCATGAAAGGCGGCCGCATAGAGCGGGGTCACCCCGTCGGGGGTTCGCGCCTGAAGATCGGCGCCGCTGGCGATCAACCGGTCCACTGCGTCCCGCTGGCCGCGTTCGACCGCCAGGATCAGGGGCGGCCGCTTAGCGGCGGGCGCCGCGGATCCGCCGCGGCTGTCGAGGCCGGCCAGCGGTGCGATCCACAGAATCGCCAGCGCCCACCCGATGGCGGTCTTCATCGGCCGGCGCCGCGTCCTCTTCCCGAGCGACGGCGTTTCAGGGAGTCGGCGGCAGCAGCCCCGCAGGTTCGATTCGGACATATTGAGGCAGGGGACCCAGGGCGAGCGTGATCTGGCCGTCGCGGACGACGGGATCGAACGATTCGCCGGCTCCGGTGACGCCCTTGGCCCGGCCCGCGGCTGGGAAGGCGAACGTCACGGAACGCGCCTCACCCGTAGTCCACGCAGCCAGGACCTGGCGTCCGGACTCCGTCTCGGCAACGAGCACGTAATCCGCTGGATCGGGCAGAGGAACCCGCCGGGAGATGCGGCAGCCGGCCAGCTCGCGGGTCATGACCTGGAGGGCGCGGTAGGCGGGCTTGGGGGCCAGGTCGGTTCCGACGGTGCCGAAATTGTGTTCGCGCTCGCCGGGATCAGACCCGTCATTTTTCCAGTCGTACCAGATCGAGAGGGGGACGCCGTCGTGGAGGTTGGCCAGCTGCTGGCGGACGAGGAACGCGGCCTGGGTCTCGAGGGACACGCCGCGCGTGTGTGTGGCGTAGCCCCATTCGCCGCTGAGTATGGGCAGGGCTCGCCGATCCGACGGGGGCTGGTGGCGCCGGATCAGCTCGCGCAACCTCCGGTAATCGTCGGAGGCGGTCTCGGGCGGCCTTTTGTAGTCGCGATAGGGGTGGACGCTGACGGCATCGAGATGATCGAGGGCGCCGGCGGCGAAGAAGGACTCGAGGAACTCCCACGGGAATTCAGAGGTGGCCGGCGCCACAATGGTGGCTTGCGGATCCGCAGCCCGAATGGCGCGGCAGGCAGCCAGAGCCAGAGCCGTATACTGCCCCACATCCGGCTTGGGCTTCCAGAACGAGATGTTGGGCTCGTTCCAGATCTCCCAGATGATCCGGTGGCCCCGGAAATGGCCCGCGGCAGCGCCGGCCCAGCGGGCGAAGGCGGCAACGCTTTCGGGCCGCCGCGGCGACGCCACATCGCGGCGGTTCTGGCCGGTGATGGGATTGCGGGCATCGACGGTCTCCTCATACAGCGAGTTCGAGTAATCGAGGATGTAGAGCGCTCGCAGGCCGCGGCGCTCGAGCTGCGAGGTCAGCTCGTCGTAATCGGACCAGCTATACTGGCCGGGCTTGCGCTCGGTGCCCTGCCAGCTGAAGTCCATTCGGATAAACCGGAACCCGGCCGCCGCGATCATGTCGAGGTCGCGCTCGTGCCCGCGGGTGAAGTGGATGTTGACGCCGACTCCCTGCGGGATGACCGGCTCGGGCAAGTCGGCCGCAGGCGCCGGAACAGCCGCCGGCCCCAGCCATCCGGCAAATCCCGCGATCGCGGCGGCGGTCCCGAGCGCGCCGCGGAGCCTGCCGATCGAGCGGGCCTGCGCCGGCCTGCCGGGCGCGCGCCCCGATGGCCGCCTGGATGTATTCTTGTCAGTAGTCATAAAGGCCTGAGTCGCGTGTGTAGCCGCCGCCGCCGTAGCCGCCTCCCTGCTCCTCGTCCTCGGCGCCGCCCATGAGATCGCCAAGGACATCCCCCATGTCCTCCTCGATCTTCTCGGGATCCTCGCCCGCCTCGAGGCGTTTGATGGCGACATCGAGCTCCTTGGGGGTCTCGCTGGCCGGGAGGATCTCCTTCATTCGGCGCATCATGTGCGCGAGGTGGCGGGGATTGTTCTCATCGAGGTGCTCGAGGTCGCGCTCGAGATCGCCCATGGCGCGCTGGACGCGGGCGTCGTCGAGATCCGGCATGGGCGGGCCGCCCTCCTCGGTTTCCGGCCCGGGCGCCGCCGGCTCTTTGGCGCCTCGAGGAGCGGAGAAGCGGCTCACCTGCTTCACCAGGTTCTTGTCCCCGCATTTCGGGCACGCGGGCGAATGATCGGGCTCGAGCCGGCGCGACAGGAAGCTGAAGATGCGCCGGCATCGCGGACAGGCAAATTCATAGATTGGCATGGGACGACTCCACTGGGGCCCTGTTCGGTCCGGTGGCGATGGCAAGGCGACGGCGCGCAGACGCGGATCGCCCGGCGCCTTCCCCGGCTCCGGACATGGCTGCCGAAGCCTTTGTATCCGCCGCAAGCCGTTTTCGTCAAGGCGGACTGGCGGGAACACTTTATCGTTGCGGCGGGGGGCCAGCGCCATAAGCTGGCCTCGGGCCGCCGGGCCGCCGATGCGAGCCCCGAGCGCGCGGGCCGGGTGCGGAGCGGACGGGAGGATCGGATGGGCATGACCGTGCTGGAAGTGATACAAGGGGCGACGCGGTATCTCGAGGAACGCGGCGTAGGATCGGCGCGCCTGCAGGCCGAGTGGTTGCTGGCGGGCGTCCTGGGCGTGCCGCGCCTGCAGCTCTACCTGGATTTTAGCCGGCAGGTGGGCGCGTCGGAATTGGACGCGCTGCGGCCGCTGGTCCGGCGCCGGGGGCGGCGGGAGCCGCTGCAATACATATTAGGCACCGCGGTGTTTTGCGGGCTCGAGCTGAGGGTGAGCTCGGCGGTGTTGATCCCGCGGCCAGAGACCGAGCAGCTCGCCGAGCGCGGCTGGACCCTTCTGAAGATGCGCCGGACAGAGAATTCCCGGAGCACGGATTCGGGCGCGGAAGCCCTGGACCGGAGCCGGCGGCGCGAGGAGGAGGCTCCCGAGAGGGAGGCCGCGGATGAGGAGGGATCGGCAGACGGATCGGCTGCGCCCCGGGTGCTGGATTTCGGGACCGGGAGCGGGTGTCTGGCGATCGCCCTGGCGGCGCATGTGCCCGAGGCGAAGATCACGGCCGTGGACCGCTCCGAGGAGGCCCTGGCGGTGGCCAGAGCGAATGCCCAAAAAAACCGCGTCGCCGATCGAATCGAGTTTGCCCAGGCCGATGGGCTGGATCGCCTCCAGACCGGGCGCGGCTTCGACCTCCTGATCGCCAACCCGCCGTATGTGCCGACGGCGGAAATCGCTCGGCTCGAGCCCGAGGTGCGCGACCACGAGCCGCGATTGGCCTTGGATGGCGGCGCCGATGGGCTCGAGTTCTACCGCCTGCTGCACCGGCAAAGCCCGGGGGTGCTGCGCCCCCAAGGACAGATCCTCTGGGAGTTCGGCGACGGCCAGGCCGAGGCGATCCGCGCCATGCTCGATGCGTCGGGCTGGCGCCAGATCGGCGTCCATCTCGACCTGTCCGGACGCCTGCGCTTCATCGAGGCCCGGCGGCCGTGAATCAGAGCCGGCTGGCCGATTGGGCGTCGAGGTGGAGCGTGGCGTGGCTCTGCCATCGGAGGAACGAGGCGGGGCAGGCGGTGGTGATCGGCCCCTGAAGCGCCTGCTGGACAGCAACGGCCTTGCGCTGTTCAGGGACGATGCCGACGACGCGGCGCACGGCGCAGAGGGCGGGGATCGTGAGGGTGAGGGCGTATTGAGGGACGGCCTCGAGGGCGGGGAAGCAGCCTTCGCCCACCTGCTGGCTGCGGCAGGCCTCGTCCAGCTTCACAATCTTCACCGCAGCCAGATCGGCGAAGTCCGCCACGGCAGGATCGTTGAACGCGATATGCCCGTTCTCGCCGATGCCCAGACAGCAGAGATCGATCGGCTGCTGCCGGAGAAGCCGCGTGTAGCGGTGGCACTCGGCGATCGGCTCCAGCGCGTCCCCTTCCAGCCAGTGGGCAATCCGCGGCTGGACCCGGTCCACCAGATGCTCCCGGAGAAACCGCCGAAAGCTGGCGGGATGCGTCGCCGGAATCCCCAGGTACTCGTCCATGTGGAACACGGCGATGCGCGTCCAGTCCAGGCCGGGCGCAGCCGCCAGGGCGGCAAGGAACCGGACCTGGGATGTGGCGCATGCGAAGATGGCGGAGGCCTGACCGGCGGCCTGGACGGCGGTCTGGAGGCACTGGGCGGCCTCGGCGGCCGCCGCCGCGGCGAGGGCGTCGCCGGTGGAATGGACCTGGACCTGCAGGGCCTGGGCGGCGAACGATTTCAATGGCGCGAGGTCGTGTTTCATCATGTGCTACAGCATGGCCGGAGCCGCGTCGAAATGCAAACCCTGGGGAGGGGCTTTGCCCAAAAAGAGGCGCCCCGAGGCTGTTTGGCCTCGGGGCGTCCGCCGAATGAAAAACCGCTCCCGCGCGAGGATGGATCAATACATCGGATCGTAATGAAGACGCTCGGCGCCGTACGACCTGCGGACGGCTTCGACGTGGCCGTCGCAGAGCGATACGATGCCTTTCTTGCTGTGCCGCTCGCTGATGTAATTGCCCGGCGGCACCCAGCGGCCATCGTCGGGAGATCCGGTCGAGCCGGCGGTCACCTCGCTGTGCTCCTCGACGAACATGATCTTGTTGGCGGGATTCTTGATGGCCGTCGACTTGAAATGCAGCGGCGGAGCGCTCCCGGTCGAGTCGTAGATCGATGAGATGCCGCGGTTCTGGCTGCTCTCGACGTAGCTGGTGAGGGTGTAGCTATAGATGTAGTAGTTGACGCCGCCCCGGGGGTTTTTCTCGAGCAGTTGCTGGCGCTTGACGGCCTCGCGGTCGGCAGGGCAGCGGAACAGGTTGGTGTTGAACCGGGCGATGTAAGGCGCAAGCGCGCTCTGCTGCGGATCGCGGAAAATGGTGCCGCTCAAGCGTGAATCGTAGGTGTTCCAGAAGATCCAATCCTCCTTCATCGGGGCGTAGGATCCCTTCGAGGCGGCGCCGGGAAACCGGTCGTAATTGCTATCCGTGTAGAGCTGCATCGCGAGCGTGAGCTGGCGGAGGTTGCTGCGGCACATGGTCTGGTGGGCCTTGTCTTTGGACTTGGCCAGCACGGGCAACAACATGCCGGCGAGGATGGCGATGATCGCGATCACCACCAGCAGCTCGATGAGGGTGAATCCGCGGGCTGGACGCCGAACCGGCGGGCTCGCGCTCAATCGAATGAGAGTTTGCATAGCGACGGCAACGATTGGTTTGTATGTGAGGCAACTACACTACATTTATCACGCTATGTCAAAGCTAAACCCGCTGGCAGCTTTGGCAAGTGGACGTTTGCGGGCACAGACGGGGCATGGGCGCCGGGCGGGGCGCCCGCCTCAGGCGCGCGACCGCCGAGCCGCCGGCCGCACGATCCAGGCCGTCAGGATCCAAATCAGCAGGAACCCGGCCGCCACGAGGCCGATCCGGTGCGTCCAGCGGGGTGTCTTGGTGCTGGCGGCATCGAACCGGATCGTCATCGGCTTGCGGATCTCGGTCTGGAGGACCTGCTGAAAGGCCAGACGCACTCCGCGCGTGGGCAGATTCACGTGCAGAGGCTCGGGGCGGACTGAGGCCAGCTCTTGGGCCTGCTGGAGCTTGGCCGCCTGCTGCTCGGCAGCGGGATTGTCAAATACCTGGAGTAGCTGGGTCTGGGTCGGGCTGGCGGCGGCGCCTCCCTGGGGCGCCAGCACCCCGCCATTGTTGAAATACGCGAAGGTGTTCTGGCCCAGGATAAGATTGCTGCCCTGGGCCCGGCGAAGCTGGGTCTCGAGCTGGACCAGACCCTGGTTGGCCGTCTCGTCATAGTTGGCCCGGCCCTTGCCTCGTGCCCGGTTGAAATCTTCCACTGCCTCCCTGACATTTCCGATCGACAGGTTGCGCTGGGCCGTCGAGAGGTCGTTCTGGAGGGAGGACATCAGCTCGGCTTTCTTGGCGCTCTCCTGGCGAGTGTACTCGCTGATCGAATAGCGAAGGACCGGGGTCGCGGCCGCGTCCGCCGTCTCGCGCGCCATCGAGCCGCCGAAGGATCGATACTGGAAGTCCGGCGGCAGGTAGAGCTCCCACCGCGCGTTCTTCAGAGGCACGTCCAGGAGGGGCGAAGCCAGCTCCAAACGCCCGTGCGTCCGGGGGAATCGCTGCGTTTCGACGAACACGATTTCGACGGGGATGGGGGCGCCATCGGATCCGGACCGTTCGAGGGGCAGGAGGATGGAGCTGTCGCGGCGCTGGGGCCGGACGGGCTGGCCGCCAACAAAGGCGGACCAGACGGCCGCGTTGGGCGGCAGTTGCAGGTCGAGGAACTGCTGTCCCTGGTTGCGGATGGCGAGGGTCATCTGGGTCATCATCTGCCCGTCGTCGGCCACCACGGTTGTCAGGCGGGCGTGATCGACGAGGGCTTGCAGGGCCGCCGCCTCGGCGAAGCGCTGAGCCTCCAAGGCCAGACGGTAGCCCGGACGCAGGTAGCGAAAGACCAGAACCGTGGCCGGATCGGCGCGGCCCGCCCAGGCCGGGAGGTCGTTCAGATCGGCCTTCTGAAGGTCGGCCTGCGACTGTTCCGTGACCTGGAGCGACGATCGGGCCGCCACGGCCAGGAACCCTGTCTCGCGCTCGACGCCCAGGGCCTCGAGCCCCGACACCTCGAGGACGCTCGCCGCCTGGACAGCGCGCTTCTGCTCCCACGCGACGGTGAGCAGGTATGTCCCCCGCACCTTGTTCTGCAGCTCGATCCGCCAGTCTCTTCCTTCCCGATCGCACCGCCGGATGCTGGACCCCTGGAGATCGACATTGGTGGCCCCGGCTGGCAGCCGGATCTGAAACTCCTTGACTGGCGCGTTGGCGACTTCGTAGTGGACCAGGGCGCGGGCGCTGATCATGTCCTCGCCGATGGTCTGGAACTGGACTGTCTCCGCCCGCAGCCAGGATTCCACCGCCTCCGGGATGACGGTCAGGCGCCATTCCGCGGCCGCCGCCGTGTCCTGGGGCAGCTGCTTGTAGGCCAGGAGTGCGGGGGCGGATTCCGCGGGCGGAGCCAGTTCGGCCGATGGTGCCCGCTGCCGCGGTGCGGCCTGCGGAGAGGGCGCCGCGGCAGCCGGCGGCGCAGGCTGCTTAGCCGCGCGACTCAGGATCGGCAGCTCGGCAACCGGGATTTCCGTCAGACCTTGGAATGACTCGGACCGCAAGGCCAGACCCGTTTCGGCCGCAACCGAGACATACCCGGCCAGCTTCGAGGTTCCCAGGGGGCGGACGCCGGGCACCTCGAGGCGCGCGGGGGTCTCCTGGATGGGCTGGGACATCGCGATCTCGACCAGGCCGGTCCCGAGAAATCGTTCCTGAAAAGCCAGCTCGAGACGGCGGCCGGCCGAGTCCGCATGCTCCGTCCATTGATGAGCCTGGTGCGCGCTGACCCTGTCAACCTGGCCCGCCGGGGGCAAGGCCAGGCTCAGGCGGAACACCCCGGCCTTCTTCACGGCATACTCGATTCGCGCCAGCAGCCGGAGCTGATCGGCGCCGACGGTGAATGCGTTCAGGATGACCGCATCGATCCGCGGCTCGACCGGCTGGATCTGGACGGCCAGATCGAGGTCGGCCTGGATGAAACGGAAGGCGCTGGCCAGCGGCTCCGGCTGGGCTCCCGCAATCCGGGCGAACTCGGCCTCGTCGATCCGCTGCAGGCTCCGGCTCTCGGACAGCAGCTCGACCTCTTCGCTGCCCCGGAGCCCGATCACGCCCGTCTCGCGCACGACCTCCAGCGGCCGCGGCAGTGCCAGGCGGATCCGGGCCGGCAACGCGGGCAGAGGCGACTCCGTCTCGATCACGAGACGATACGCCGGCGAGACGCCCCGCAGAAGCTCGATCGCCACCAGCGGCCCCGCCGCGTCCTCCCGGAGATCCCAGGTCCGGATCGATTCGCCTTCGACGCGCAGCAGTTGATGATCGAGGGGAAGCCGGACGCGGATTTGGCGGAGCTCGCCCTGGGAGATCTGGTAATCGAGGGTTGTGCGCAGGCGGAGGGCGCCGCGGCCGAACCCGGCAACGGTCTGGTTCTGGCAGAACACGGTGGCGGCGACCTCGGCGGCGCGTTTCATGCGCGGCGTCCATCGCAGGTCGAGCCGGCCGGCAGCGGCGAGGGTGGCTTCAACCCGGGTGGCGGCGCCGTCCCAGGTCCGGCGGAAGGCGACGGCCCCAGGGCATTCCACATCCGCCTCGGTCTCGTCCAGGGCCATTAGCAGCCGGCTGGACAGCGCCCTCGGCAGCATGAGCTCGAGCTTGCGCTGGGCGGCGTCAACGCTCACGCGCGCCAGCAGCGAGCATTGCAGCCAAGCCTCGCATGGGCTCTCGATCCGAACCGCCACGGCGGCGCCTTCCCGCAGCAGCCGCACCCCGGCGTTGGTCGTCGCAAAGCGTTCCACCACAAGGTCCGGCCCGAACAGCGGCACGACCTCGTTGGTGCCGCCCGACGCGATTCGGATCACGGCCTCGAACCGGGCGACATTGCTCCGGACGGTGCCGGTATAGGTCGCAGCCAGTATCGAGGCGGCGGGTTCAGACGCGGCTGCGGGGCGAACGAGCAGGGCCGTCGCACCGGCGATCAACAGGACCAGAACCGACAGGCTGCGGGCCGCGGCGGTTCCGGGATTGGCCCCCGAGCTGTCCGATCGCCGGCTCCGCCACCACCAGCGGAGCAGGAGGAAGCCCGCCAGCATAACCCCGCAGGGCGCTGCAAGGATGAGGGCAACATGCAGCAGGCGCCAGGCGATCAGCCAGTGGGCCACCGCCCCCAGCATCAGCGCCACGCCCACCGCCGCCCGGAAGCCGCGGCGTCCGTCGGCCCGAAACGGCTGGGCCAGGAGCAGCAGCCCCGCCAGGAACGCCGCGATCTCCCCGGCAGCCCGGCTCCGCTGGATGGCCGTCACCGATCGCACGCGGGCCTGAAGGGTGAGCGGATCGTCGCTGAGGTTGAGGACCTTGGTGAAATTGTAGGCCAGACCCGCGCGGGGGATCTCGATGCGGATGGGGCGCACGCCGCCGCTCGCGGGCGCAATGGCGCCCTCGGGAGAAGGGCCGGCCGGCGCTGCCGCCGCGGGGCGCTGGACGGGCGCGGCCGCCTGTTGCGGCGCCGACGGGGCCTCCCGAACGCTCTGGACATTCCCGAAGGCCCAGGCATCGATCTGCTCGAGACCGAGAAACCCGCGCCGCTCCAGCTCGGCGAACTGCTCGGTGGTCAGGCGCCGGACCGATCCATCCCCCAACAGCACATCGCGACCCTGGATGTCGAGCGGGGTGTAGGCCAGGACCGCGTCGGGAGGGATCTCCCCGCCAGGCAGCTCGCTCCCGCGGTAAACCAGAGGCAGGCCATTGCGCGGATCCACCAAGATGTTTGGATTGCCGACTCGGGTGCGGAGATCTTCGAGTGAAGCGGGCAGGCGATCCTGGTTCTCGGAGGCGGCGAGCCGGGCCGCCAGCCCGAGCTGCTTGAGGTTGTTGACCGCGCGAATCTCCGTCGCTTTGGACTTGGCCCGGGCGAGCGACGGCAGCAGCATCCCACCCAGCACGGCCATGACCACCGCCGCACCCAACACCACGTAGATCCCGTTCCAGCCCCGCCGGAACGCCGCGATGACCAGGGCGACGCCGAATGCCACGAGAACCGCCATCACCGCCAGCGCCAGCCCGATCTCCCGGATCACGGCGCGATAGAAGGCGGCGCATTGCTCCCAGGCATCCCGGAGCTCATAGGTGGTGCCGCGGGCGACGGTCATGTTCCCCCCAAACACGCTGAGCCGATGGGAGGCGGGCACATGTAGATCCCATTCGGCGTAGGTGTTGGGGACGTCGGTGCGGGGGGCGGCCAAATCGAGCCGCTGGGACCACCAGCCGCCCAGCGGGCCGGTCTTCTCCGCATAGACCAGGTCGACAGCGAACGCCCGGTCGCGGTTGGCGGCGCGCGGCAGGGGCACCAGCAGCCAGTCGCCGTCGCGCTCGGTCTTGGCAGGCTGGTTGTCGACGAAGCAGGACCAGAACCGGGCGCCCTCGGCCAGCCGGAAGCGCTGCGACTGTTTGGCATTGTTCTTCACCATGAAGGATGCCTGGGTGAGCATCTGGCCCTCCTCGGTCAGGACGGTCGTCAGCCGGGTCAGGTCGGTCACGGCGTCCAGCAACGGGATCTGGTCGAACCGGGTCGCATCCACCGCCAGCCGATAATCCCCGCCCGCATACCGATAGGCCAGAAGGACCGGCCGCGCGATCAGTGCGCGATCGGCCTCGGCCAGCTCGGACTCGTCGATCAGACGGAGCGGCTCCTCGGCCGGGCGCGGCTTGAGCTCGAGGTCGGCGCCAGTGGTGATGGCGATGGTGCCTGTCTCTCGCTCGACATCGAGGGCGTGGATGCCCCCCAGGTCGAGCGCGGCGCCCCGGGGATCGAAGGGGAAATCATAGGTCACCACCAGGGTGTAGGCGCCCCAGGCCTTGTCCTGAAGCCCGATCAGCCAGTCGTTGGTGCGCGATTCCTTGCGGCGAATGTGGGCGCCGGTGAACTCGATGTTCTTCCAGTGGGCCGGGACGCGCAGGCGAAACTCCTGGACCCCTTGGTTGAGGATGCCGAAGCGGACGGTTGCGCTGCCGCTCACCAGGCCGTCGCCGATGGCGATCAGGTTGAAGAGGTCGGCCAGCACCCGGGGCGGGAGCTTCTCCGCCGCCAGTTGCAGCCGCCACCCCGGCCGGTCAGCGGCGTAGGCCAGCAGCTCGTCTGTGCGCCCCGGCAGCCGCGTCGCCGGGATCTCCCGCAGGCCCGCCAGCTCCGCCGTCTTCAGGCTGAATCCAGGCGCGCCAGCCACGCCGATCTCGGCCGTCTGGCGGGCGGCATCCGCAGCCTCGAGCGGCGCCACGACCAGCGAATCCGGCACGGACGAGAACGGCTGCTCGAGCTCGACCGACAGGGCCCGATGGCCCAGGACGCGGCGGGCGAAGCGGACCCGGAGGACCGCGCCGGTGGCCTGCCAGTCGTCCACGCCTTCCCCCCGGACCTGGGAGACCGCCAAGCCCGGCGGCAGCGCCAGGTCCCAATGGTAAATGCCCGCCTTTTCAACGTCGAGCTGGAGCTGATGCAGCAGGCGCAGGCGCGTCTCCTCGAGGCGCACGGTCAGGCGGTCGGCCTGCCGCACCTCGGGCTCGACTCGCCGGACGCGCGCTGCGATCGCGCACGGCCGCCCGAAAAACCGGAACGCGGCACGCATGCCGGCGGGTGCGTTGACCTGGTGCAGGCCCGAGGCCGAGTCGATCTCGATCTGCGTGTCCTCGGCGGCAAGCTGGAGCGCCCCGCTCTCGCGCTGGACGCCCAGCGGCCGCGGCGGCTCGATCGCCACCGCGCCCGGCCCCCCATCGATCGGCTGCTCCGTCAGAAGGGTCAGAACACACCGCTTCTCGATCGCCTTGACAAACTCGATCGTCAGCACCTGCCGCTGGGTCTCGACGCGCACCTGCCAGTCGCGGATCTGGTCGCCTTGGAGCCGGGTGAGCGCCTGGGCCCGAGGCAGCTCGATCCGCAGAAGCGGCGTGCTCCCCTGAAGCACGTCGAACTCGAACTGGTTCGTATATTTGACCACATTCGGCGTCACCAGGACGCTCGCCGCGGAATCGACGGTCACCAGCGCCGGCCGCTCGACCTCCGCCGTCCGGCTCCGCCAGCGCAGCGCCAGCCGCCGATCCGCCCCCAGCCACCCCTCCACCCCGGACGCGGGACCGTTCGTGCGCCCGCCCGCCGGCCAAGGAACCCCACTCATCAGCTCCACCTCCACATCCGGATCCGCCGCGCTCGCGATGACGGACGCGATCGCCGCCGCCGGGCCCGAGAAACTGATCTGATGCCATGGCTCCGCGCGCGCCAGCTCGGGAACGATCTCCAGCTCGAGCCGGAATGCGCCCGGCCGCCGCGCCTCGAGACAGATGGCGCGGTCCCGATGGAACAGGCGCAAACCCCGCGGGATCTCTCCCGGAAACACCGCCACATCGTCCGAGAAGAGCGGGGCCGACAACGCGTTGGTCCCGGGCGACTCGACGTGGACGACCGCCCGGAAGCGGGCTTCGTTCGTCGTGATGCGGCCGGTGTATTGGATCTCGCGGAACACAAGGTTGGTGAAGGGATCGAGGGCGGCGACGGCCGGGGGCCGCCACTCGGGCGGCCGAGTCCCTCTCGAGCTGATCTGGAGGCCGTTGATGACCGGGATGCCGTTGGGGCCCGCGGCAACCTCGATGACCACCGGCGTGCCCGGCCAGGTCTCCACATCCCGGAATACCACGTGCTGGCGCCCTTCCTCCCAGGGGAGGTGGGCCTTCCAGGCCCCAAAACCCGCCGGCGCCATCGGCCCAAACACGTTCGTGCCCGACCGCAGCGTGAACCGGCTGTTCTGTTCGCCCGCCACGTCGGGATCCGCATGGCCGTAGAGGTAGAAATGATATCGGCCAGCGCCGAGCTCGCGGATCGTGACGGTCATGTTGCTCCCGTTCAGCGAGAATAGGTAGGAGTCCATCATGGCATGCCCCGTCGCGTTGCCCCACACGCCCGGCGCGTTGCTCACCACGAGCACGGCCGGCGCGGGAGAGCCGTCCGCGAACCGGAGATCGGCGAGCCGGCCGTCGGCAACGGTCGGGCTCCCCGGCACGTACCTCGGATCGTAGTGGCGATAGAGGTTCCAAAAATCGTTGGTGGACTGCCCGGCGGCCGCGAAGCCGGTCTGCCGGCTCGCCTGCCCGGCCCCGAAATCCACGTTCAGCAGCGTCTGCCCGCAGAGCGCCGGAACCGCCATGGCCAAAAGCGCGCCGCACAGAACCCGGAGGTTGGTTTTCATGGTCAATCTGTCGTTGTTCGCCCGATGCCAGCAGTAACGATTTTTCAATCATGGTAGCGATCGGCTCGGGCGGAGCAACCATCCCCCTGTAAAAAGTTTGTCAAACCGATGGCAGACCGCAGCGCCTCGGGACTGGCCGAATCGAGGAGGGAGTTCGTGTCCAAATTCGATTTTCATCCGCCGATGGATCTAGTACACCTGGGGGCCGCACAGTCCATCGACACCGATGAAAATGAAGGATCCTCGTCCGAAGCGTTCTGCGATTCGGCGGCTCGCCCTGGCTGCCGCGGTCCTGCTGCCAGCGATGCAAAGCCTCGAGGGAGGCGCTCCTCCGGCCGCCGGCCCGGCCGATCCGGCTGCTGCCGACGAGACGCTCCGCGCCGAGGTGGCTGGGCTCGGCTGGATCCTGTTCGCCGCGCGAACCGGCGCGGGGGATTACGATCTGTTTGCGTGCCGGCCCGACGGATCGGCCAGGAGAAACCTGACCCAATCGCCGGCCTGGAGCGAATATGGCGCCCGGTTGTCGCCGGATGGCAAACAGCTGCTGTATCGGCGCCTGCCCAAAGGGCCGGACGTCCGGCCCGGCGAAGGCATCAATCACGATCTGTGGGGCGCCCAGGGATCGCTTGTGATCGCCCGGGCCGACGGGTCCCAGCCCCAGCCGCACGGCGCGTTCGGCGCGTGGCCTTGGGCGTCGTGGGGCCCCGACAGCCGTCAGATCGCTTGCCTCTACAAAAGCGAGGGCCGGATCCGCATCCTCGACCTCGCCGCCAAATCCCTCGTCCGGGAGCTCCCCCGCCACGGCATCTTCCAGCAGATGTACTGGTCGCCCGACGGCCGCCGAATCTGCGGCACCGCCAATATCCAGGGCCAGGACTGGAACATCGTCGGAATCGATCTCGACACCGGCCGCCCCACGCTGCTGAGCCGGGGACAGAACTGCACCGGCGACTGGTTTCAGAACGACTCGACCCGCGTGATCTATTCCCATCGCACGCCGGGGCTCGGCAGCAGCTACGGCTGGACCATGCTGATGCAGGCAACCGCCGATGGCAAAAGCCGGTCCCTGGTCTATGCCGAGCGCGGCCGGCACGTCTACTACGGCGGGACCTCCCCCGACGGCCGCTACGCCCTGTTCTCGATCCCCGAGACCGACGGCGGCACCGACGCCCCAATGGCCATCGTCCGGCTGGCCGACGCTCCCGTGATCGTGCCGCCCGATTACCGGGAGCTGCGCTCGCTGCATCCCGAAGCCCGGACCGGCCCCGTGTTGCGCCTGCCGCATGCCGGGTTCGAGCCCCATTGGACATTCGAGGAGGCGATCGGCCGGTGATGTCCCCAGGCCGCTAATCCCGATCATGCCGAGGGAGCCGCTCGATTCTTCGCACCCCGCCCCCGCCCCGGCGCCATGCCCTGCCGTCGCGCCCGAGCCGCCTGGCAGCCCGCCCGTCTATCCCGACACGCCCTCCCCGATCCGGGGCCTGGCCGTGCTCGCGGGTCTCGCCGCCCTCCTCCTCTGGCTGGGAACGCGCGGAGACACCGGCGAGGACGGCATGATCGGCCGGCTGGGCCGGATCGAAGTCACCGCCCGGCTCGACGAGTGCCCCGATCCGTTCCCGTCCCTGGGCGCCTATCGATACACCTACGTGCTGAAATACCGCGTCCTCCAGATCCACCGGCCCGATCCCGCCGGCCTCTACCCGCTGCGGGCCGGCGACGACATCTTCGTGGGCCATTACAAGCCATGGCTGCCCCGCGCCGCCATCCGGGATGCCGACTGGGGCGACCGCCCGCTGGGCGGGCGGCTGGATCGGTTCGTCCCTGGCGACACCCACCGGCTTGCCCTCGATTACGAGCTCGCTGACCTCGCCCCCAGCGGCGTCCTCGATTTCTGCTACCCGCCCGGATCGAACCGGTTCTTCGCCGTGTGGGCGAACCCGGCCGGGGACTAGCCTCCATGGTATTCTCCACCCACATCTTCCTCTTCTATTTCCTGCCGGCCTTCCTCCTGGTCTATTTCAACCTGCCCTTCCGGTGGCGGAACCTGTGGATCACGGTCGCCAGCTATGTGTTCTACGGGTGGTGGCAGCCGTGGTTCGTCGGGCTGATGATGTTCACCACGGTCATGGATTTCATCTGGGGGCGCGTCATCTGCCGGCCCGGCGCGACGCCGGCCCAGCGCCAGATCGCCGTCGCCGCCTGCGTCGTCACCAACCTCAGCCTCCTCTGCTTCTTCAAGTATTACATGTTCGCCGCGGACACGCTCGGCCGGCTCCTGGCCGCCGCCGGCGCCGAGCCGTTCCAGATCCTGCGGGTCGTCCTCCCGATCGGGATCTCGTTCTACACGTTTCATTCCCTGACCTACATCCTCGACCTCTACCGCGGCCACGCCACGCCCGCCCGATCGTTCACGGATTTCTCCGCGTTCGTGGCGCTGTTCCCGGATCTGGTCGCCGGGCCGATCATCCGCTACAAGACGCTGGCCGCCCAGCTCGCATTCCGCGAACACACCGTCCGCCGGTTCGCCTCCGGCGTCACGCTGTTCATCCTCGGGTTCGCGAAAAAGGTCCTCCTGGCCAATCCTTGCGGCCACGTTGCCGATGCGGTGTTCGGCGCGGCGCAGCCGGACGCGCTCGCCGCCTGGGCCGGCGTGCTCGCCTATGCCTTCCAGATCTACTTCGATTTCGCCGGCTATTCCGACATGGCCATCGGCCTCGGCCGCATGCTCGGCTTCGAGTTCCTCAAGAACTTCGACGCCCCGTACCGCTCGGAGAGCATCTCCGACCTGTGGCGGCGCTGGCACATCTCCCTGTCGAGCGTTCTTCGCGATTACCTCTACTTCCCTCTGGGCGGCAGCCGCAACGGCGAGCGCCGCACCTACATCAACCTGGCCGTCGTCATGCTCCTCGGCGGCCTCTGGCACGGCGCCAAGTGGAATTTCGTCGTCTGGGGCGCCTATCACGGCCTCCTGCTGGCCGGCGAACGCTGGCGCGGCAAACAGAGCGCTTACCGCGGGCTGCCCCGCCCGTTGCGCATCGCCTGCACTTTCGTCCTCATGCTCTTCTCGTGGGTGCTGTTCCGGGCCGACAGCCTCACGGCCGCGCTGCTCTATCTCCAGGCCATGCTCGGCTCGACAGCCGGCCCCGCCTCCGCCTCGAGTGCACTGCTCGCCGCCGACATCTATACTCCCACCACTCTCGTCGTCATGGCGACCGGCGCCGCGCTGGTCTTCCAGCCTGTCCAGGCCCACGACTGGTCCCTGCGCCCGACGTCCTGGCCCCAGGTCTTCGGCCTGATGATGCTGTTCGTGTTCGCCGTGCTCGTCCTCTTCTCCCAGGATTTCAACCCGTTCCTCTATTTCCAATTCTGATGCCCGATCCAATGACATCCCCGCGCGCGCGCGAGCTGGCCCTCGTCGTCGGTTTCCTCCTGGCCATCGGGAGCGTGCCGCTGACGCAGACCGCCCTCGAAGTCGCCCGCGGAGGCCGCGTCCTCGTCACCGATGTCTTCCGCACCCGGCCCACAGCGGCGCATCTCCGCCAGTTCGAGGACGCCCTCGAGAAAAGTTCCTGGATCCAGCAGCGCGGCCGGCCCCTCATCCAGGAATTCCTCTTCGCCACCCTCCGCAATCCCGGATCTCAAATCGTCCTTGGATCGGCCGATTGGCTCTTTTACCGGCCCGACGTTCGATACCTGATCGAGCCCGACCTCCCCGATGCCGCGCCCGTCGATTCCCGCTGGATCGAGCCCGGCGCTGGCCGGACCCGGCAGGCGAATGTGGCCCGCACCATCGTCCGGTTCCGAGATCAGCTCCGCGAGCGCGGCATCGATCTCGTCGTGATGCCGGTTCCCGGCAAACCCGCCGTGTATCCGGACCGCTTCCGCCCCAGGCCCGCCGGCCCGCCGCCGGCTCTCGAGTCGCCCACCCGGCAGCTCCTCGACGCCCTCGAGCGCGAAGGCGTGCCCGCGGTGGACCTGCTCGCCATGTTCCAGGCCGCACGCGGATCCGGCGGCAGCTCGGATGCAGCCCCGCCGCTTTACCTGGAACGGGACACGCATTGGACGCCGGCCGGGGCGCGCCTGGCCGCCCGAGCCGCCGCCCAGCGCCTCCGCGAGCTCGGCGTCGCCCCGGCCGCCTCCCGGCAGTTCCAAACCGATCAGGCCACCGTCCAGCGCTGGGGCGATCTCCTCGACCTGATGCCCGTGCGCGGCATCCGAGATGCCTGCGAGCCCGAAACCGTCGTCGCCGAGCAGGTGCGGGACGCGGATCTCGGCCTGCTGGTGCCCTCGGCGTCCGATCGACCCGGCACATGCCGTTTCCCTGGGCAATCGGCAACGGTGCTGGTGCTCGGCGACAGCTTCTGCCGCATCTACCAGTATGCCGAGCCCGCCTCGCTCGACGCGCGCCCATCGATCGGCCCGGCGCGCGCTGGACATGCCGGCTCCGAGCGCGGCCGGCGGCCGTTGCTGCCGGGATCGGCCGGGTTCATCTCGCATCTGGCCCTGGCGCTGGGAGCGCCCGTCGACGCGATTGTCAGCGATGGCGGAGCATCGACCGACGTGCGACGCCGCTTGTCCACCGACCGGGAGATCCTCGAAGGCAAACGGGTGGTGATTTGGGAATTCGTCGAGCGCGACATCGCCCGCGGCCAGGCCGGCTGGGAGGACGTCCCGCTGCCCGCCCCGCTCGATTCCGCCCTGTAGGCGCCCTCCCGGAATAGGTTTGCCGTTGCCCGACAACCTCGCCACTATCATCCCATGCGCCTGCCCGTTTGCTCCATCGTTGCCGGATCGCTGCTGGGTCTGGCGGCCTCCACGGCCGCCGCCTCTCTCGAGTCCGGATGGCAAAACCCGCCCACCCAATCCCGATTGCGCGCCTATTGGTGGTGGCTCAATGGCCAGGTCACCCGCGCCGCCATCACCCGCGACCTCGAATCCATGAAACAGCAGGGCTTCGGCGGCGCCCTGCTCTGCGATGCCGGCGGCGCCGACCAGGACGGCAACGATACCGTCCCGCACGGCCCCACCTTTCTCACCCCGCAATGGCGCGACCTCTACAAGCACACGCTCCGGGAAGCCGACCGGCTCGGCCTCGAGATGAGCCTCAATATCCAGAGCGGATGGAACCTCGGCGGCCCCATGGTCAGCGCCGACGACGCCGCCAAAAAGCTCGTCTGGTCCGAGCTGCGCGTGCGCGGGCCCGCCGCACTCGAGGCCAGGCTCCCCCAGCCCAAAAGCCGGGACGGCTATTACCGCGATCTCTTTGTCGTGGCCTTCCCGCTCGCCTACACGCCCACTGGCTCGACATCCGCCCCCCCCCGCCGGCCCCTCCTGAACTGGGAGCAGAAAGGCATGCACCGAGCCCTGAGCTTCTCGGCTCCCGACACGCGCCCCCTCTTCGAGGAGCTGCCCGTGACACCCGGCGAGGAAGACCTTCGCTCGAACGACGTCCTCGATCTGTCCGGCCGGCTCGAGCCGGATGGCACCCTGCGCTGGCAGGCCCCGGCGGGGACATGGGAGATCCTGCGCTTCGGATGCACCATCGGCGATCACGCACGGGTCTCGACTTCGAGCGACGGCTGGAAAGGCTACGCGCTCGATGTGCTCGATGCCGGCGCCTTCCGCCGCTACTGGGAGGCCGTCGTCGAGCCGCTGATCGCCGATGCCGGCCCCCTCGCCGGCCGAACCCTCAAGTACCTCCATACCGATAGCTGGGAGGTCGAAGCCGTCAACTGGACCCCCACGCTGCGCGCGCAGTTCCATCAGCGCCGCGGATACGATTTCCTCCGGTTCCTCCCCGCGCTCGCCGGCCGGATCGTCGACGATCGCCGCATCAGCAACCGGTTCCTCCACGACTATCGCAAAACGCTGGGCGATCTCGCCATCGACCACCATTTCCGGCTGTTCCGCGACGGCGCCCACCGGCACGGGCTCGAGTTCCATCCCGAGTCCGGCGGGCCCCACGCGGTTCCCATCGACGCCCAGCGCTGCCTGGGATGGAACGACGTTCCCATGTCCGAGTTCTGGGCGTGGTCATGGCGGCATCGGGTTGGCGAGGCCAACCGGTTCTTCGTCAAGCAGCCGGCCTCGGCGGCCCACACCTACGGACGCCGCCTCGTGGCCGCGGAGGGTTTCACCACCATCGGCCCCCACTGGCAGGAGACTCTCTGGGACAACCTCAAGCCGTCGTTCGACCAGGCCGCCTGCGAAGGTTTGAACCTCCTGGTGTGGCACGCGTTCGTCTGCTCGCCGCTCGAGCTCGGCCAGCCCGGCATCCAATACTTCGCCGGCACCCATTTCAACCCCAACACCACTTGGTGGTCTCGGTCCGGGCCGTTCCTGGCCTACATCAATCGCTGCCAGTGGATGCTTCAGCAAGGCCGGTTCGCCGCCGATGTCGCCTTCTATTACGGCGATCACGTCCCCAATTTCACCCAGTTCAAACGCAGCGATCCGGCCCGGATCCTGCCCGGCTACGACTACGACGTCCTCACCGAGGAGGCGATCCTCACCCGGCTGACCGTCGAGAAGGGCCGGCTGACGCTGCCCGATGGGATGTCTTACCGCCTCCTGGTCCTGCCCGAGCGACCCGGCATCTCGCGGGCCGTCCTGGGCAAGCTGCATGCGCTCGCCGAGGCCGGCGCATGGATCCTCGGCCCCAAACCCGCCGCCGCGGCCGGGCTCGAAGGCTGGCCCGCTTCCGATCTCGATGTGGCCCAGATGGCAGACCGGATGTGGGGGCCGGAGCCTCGGGCTGCCACGGGCCATCGCCAGGTCGGCCGCGGCCGCGTCGCCTGGGGACAGTCCGCCCGCGACATGCTGTTGTCGGAAGGGATCCGCCCCGACTTCGAATACCAAGGCGCCGATGCGCACGCCGCCCTCGATTATCTCCACCGGCAGGATGACGGCGCTCATATCTATTTCGTCGCCAATCGATCCAATCGCTGGGAGCGCGCCCGCGCATCGTTTCGCGTGGCCGGGTTCGCCCCCGAGATCTGGGATCCCGTCTCGGGCCGGCGGCGCATCGCCTCGGATTACCTGCTGAACGACAGCCGCGTCGAGGTGCCGTTGGAGCTGCCGCCCTATGGCTCGGTGTTCGTCGTGTTTCGCGAGCCGTCAGCTGCCCATCCGCCTTCCGGACAGCCCAACCATCCGTCATTCGAGCCTGCTGCCGAGCTCCCAGGGCCGTGGACCGTCCGGTTCGATCCCAATTGGGGCGGGCCCGCCGCCGCGCAGTTCGACGTCCTCGCCAGCTGGACCGATCGGCCCGAGCCCGGCATCCGGTATTACTCGGGAACGGCCACCTACGAGAGATCGTTCGATCTGCCGGCCGGATCTGCCTCCCCGGGCGATCGATCGAGCCCGCCCCGGTGGTATCTCGACCTGGGCAGCGTCCGCGAGCTGGCCGAGGTTCGCCTCAACGGCAGGCCTCTGGGCATCGTCTGGGCGCCCCCCTTTCGGGTCGATCTCACCGATGCTCTCCAGCCGGCCGGCAACCGGCTCGAGATCGACGTCGTCAATTTCTGGCCCAATCGCATCATCGGCGATCAGCTCGTTCCCGCAGGCCAGCGGCTCACCCGTACCAATATCCGCAAGCTCACCCGTGACACCCCCTTGATGCCGTCCGGCCTCCTGGGACCTGTGCGGCTCCTTCGGCAGCGGTGAGGATCAAGAGGGGGGATCAAGGAGAGCGAGGTCGAGCCTCCGGGACACGCCCGAATACAGGCAGGCCGATATCGCGCACCATCCAGGCGGGCACCTCCTCGGGCAACTTGCCCGATTTCCCCAATCGTTCACGAAACCGGCGCAGCATGGAAGGCATCCTGTAGAGGCGAGCGGTAGCCTGGTAGCGCGCCAGCCGGCGCAAAGCGCGTCCAGAAGCCGCGGGCGCTTCCGGCAACCGCTGGTGCAGTGTCAAGGCCCAATCCACAGTCAATCGCAAGAAGGCCGGGTCCGCCGTTGCGCCCTGCTCCCATTCGTTCCAGGCAGCGTTCAAGCGCGCCGGATGAAAAGCCAGCTCGTAAGCCATTTGGAGTTGTTGCCGGGGAGTCACGGCTGTCATTCTCAATGCGTCCAACGAGCCAAGTCGCGGCCCAAGTTGTCCAAGTTCTCCCGGACAACCGGATCGTTGCGGAACGGCGCAGGCAACCGGCCCACTCCTTGAGCCACATCCTCGAACCGGACGCGGCAGTGGGCCACCAGAAACTGAATGTCCGCCTGGTCCGTGGGGTCGTAGCGAATCAGACGGCTGGCGACCAGATCGGCCGCCGGCAGCGTGAACACGGTCAGCCGGCTGCCTCGCCAAAGCACCACGGTATCGTCCTTCGAGGGAACCGCTAGGCACAGCCGGGCCGGCCCCACCCACTCGATATGATCCCCGGAAAAACCTTCCGGCGGATTGACGGGAAGACCCGCCTTCAGCGCCGCGGCCGCAAGGTCTCGCTCATTGACGTTGCTGTATGGTCCTGCAACGTCCACATCCACGCTGAAGCGATCCTCCTCGCCCATGAGCATCAGTGCGGCGCTGCCGTAGACACAGAGCCTGGCCGGCTCGCTCAATGCGGCATCCAACCGGCCCAAATGCTCGCGCAGCACCAAGACATCCACGGATTCTCCCTACTGGATTTCCCGGGCAGAGTCGAGCCAGAATCGTGTTGAGCATTCTCCCCGCAACTCGTTACATTCGCCCCATGCAGCCGGTCGACATCCAGGTCATCGGGCAGGAATTGGCCATACGTTGGGATGACGGTGTGGAGTCGTTTCTGCGGCTCGAGGAGATGCGCCGGCAATGCCCTTGCGCCGGATGCCAGGGCGAGCCGGATGTGCTGGGGAATGTCCATCGCGGCCCCGCCCGGCCCCTGACCGCGCGCTCTTTCGAGATCGATCGGATCGATCCCGTGGGCGCCTACGGGCTCCAGCCCGTCTGGAGGGACGGGCATGCGACCGGCATCTACGCGTTCGATACCCTGCGCCGGCTCGGGCAGCCCCCTGCATGAAAAACCGGCTTCACCGCGGCGTGCGCGTGACCTGGATCGGGTTCGGCACGAACCTGGTCCTCGCTACCGGCAAGCTCACCGCCGGCCTCGCGGGCAATTCCTACGCCCTGGTCGCGGATGCGGTCGAGTCGTTTGCCGACCTGTTCAGCTCGCTGGTCGTCTGGCGGGGGCTGGTGATTGCCGCCGCGCCGGCGGACGCGGATCATCCGTATGGCCACGGGAAGGCCGAGCCGATCGCATCCGCAGTCGTCGCCACCATGCTGCTGCTGGCTGCCGTGGGCATCGGTGCCCAGGCCGTCCGTGAGATCATCACCCCCCACCATGCGCCCGCCGGCTTCACGCTGGCCGTCCTGATCGGCGTGGTTCTGGTCAAAGAAAGCCTCTATCGCCTGGTCAATCGCGAAGGCGTCCGGCTCGACAGCTCCGCCGTTCGGACCGATGCCTGGCACCACCGCAGCGATGCCATCACTTCCCTCGCTGCCGCCGTCGGCATCAGCATCTCTCTCGTCGGCGGGCCGGCCTACGCAGCGGCCGATGACGTGGCCGCCATCGTGGCCGCCGGCATCATCGCCTGGAACGGCTGGCGCCTCCTGCGGCCGGCGCTGGACGAGCTCATGGACGCCGCACCCCCCCCCGGCGTCGCGGTCCGGATTCGCGAGATCGCCGCAGGCGTGGACGGCGTGACCGCGGTCGAGAAATGCTTCGTGCGCAAGATGGGCTTCCAGTTCTACGTCGATATGCATGTCGAGGTTGATCCGGGCATGACCGTCCAGCGCGCCCATGCCATTGCGCACCAGGTCAAGGACGCCGTGTGCACCCACCTGCCGTCCGTCTCGGACGTCCTGGTCCATGTCGAGCCCAGCCCATCCTCGGCCCGGGCGCGCCAATAATTGGCTTTCCAAGCCGCTGGCGATCGCGTTAATTGCTCGCCCATGAAGATCGTGCTCGCTTATTCCGGCGGACTGGACACCTCGGTCATCCTGGCCTGGATCCAGGAGAAGTACCAGGCCGAGATCGTCGCCTTTTGCGCCAATATTGGCCAGGGCGAGGAGCTTCATGGGCTCCGCGCCAAGGCGCTGAAAACCGGGGCCCAAAAGCTCTACGTCGACGACCTCCGCGAGGAGTTCGCCCGCGATTTCATCTTCCCCATGATCCAGGCCGGCGCCATCTACGAAAACCAATATTTCCTCGGCACCAGCATCGCCCGGCCCCTCATCGCCAAGCGGATGGTCGAGATCGCCCGCGCCGAAAAGGCCCAGGCCGTCGGCCACGGCGCCACCGGCAAGGGCAACGACCAGGTCCGCTTCGAGCTCACCGTCGCCGCCCTCGCGCCTGATCTCCAGATCATCGCCCCGTGGCGGGATGCCTCGTTCCGAGCCGAGTTCCCCGGCCGCACCGAAATGATCCGCTACTGCGAGCAGCGCCGGATCCCTGTCCAGGTCAGCGCCAAGAAGCCCTACTCCACAGATCGCAACCTGCTCCACATCTCCTACGAGGCCGGCATCCTCGAGGACCCCTGGCTCGATGCCTCCGCGCCCGCCCACAAGGGCATGTACAAGCTCAGCGCCTCGCCCGAAGACGCCCCCGTCCGCCCCGAATACGTCACGCTCGATTTCGAGCAGGGCAACTGCGTCGCCGTCAATGGCCGGCAGCGCACCCCCCTCGGCGTCATGGAGATCCTCAACCGCCTCGGCGGCCGCCACGGCATCGGACGGGTCGACCTCGTCGAGAACCGGTTCGTCGGCATGAAATCGCGCGGCGTCTACGAAACCCCGGGCGGCGCCATCCTCCATTTCGCGCATCGCCAGATGGAGACGCTCACCATGGACCGCGAGGTGATGCACCTGCGCGACTCGCTCGTCCCGCGGTATTCGGAGCTGGTCTATTACGGATTCTGGTTCGCCCCCGAGCGGCTCGCGCTCCAGGCCCTCGTCGCCGAAAGCCAGAAAAATGTCACCGGCACGGTCCGGCTCAAGCTCTACAAGGGCAATATCATCAACGCCGGCCGGAAATCTCCCGTCAGCCTCTACAACCCCCACATCGCCACCATGGAGGCCGACCCCACCCAGGCCTACAACCAGGACGATGCCACCGGGTTCATCCGCCTCCAGGGGCTCCGCCTCCGCGTCGCCGCCCAGGTCCACGGCCGCAAACCCAAACGCTGAGCGACCAAACCCCGCCCCCCATCCCGGCGCTCGGCCGCCTCCACGGCCCCGCAGCGGGCTTGACGGTGGGCCCGAGCTTGCCTAGGGTTGCCATCGGGCGGTCGATGGATTTTCCCATCCGGAAGGTCCGATCGCAGCCATTCGGGATCGATTTATGGTGAATGTTTCAGTCGAGAATTTGGCGCCGTGCAAGAAGCTCTTGCGGATCGAGGTCGATGGACCCCGAGTCGAAGAGGTGTTTGTCGCCGTGGCCCGAGACTTCCGGCGGCAGGCCCATGTGCCCGGCTTCCGGCCCGGCAAAGTCTCGCGCGATCAGGTCGAACGCATGTTCGCCAAGGAGATCCGCGATGAGGTCCGACGCAAGCTGCTGTCCGAATCCTATGCGCAGGCCATCAAGCAGCAGAAGGTCCACCCCATCGGCAACCCTGACGTCGAGGTGCTCCAGTTCGAGCGCGGCCAGACGCTCCAATACACCGTCACAATCGAGACTGCCCCGGATTTCGAGCTCCCTGACTACAAGGGGCTGCCGGTGCGCGTCGCCCCCACCGTCGTCACCCAGGCCGACCAGGACCGAGCCTTGACGGTCCTTCGCGAACAAAAAGCCACCTACCTCGACGTCGATCGGTCGGCGCAGATCGGCGATTTCGCCGTCATCAACTACTCCGGGACTTGCGAGGGCACACCCCTCGCCGACCTGGCCGCCACCGCCAAGAGCCTCGCCGAACAAAAAGGATTCTGGCTCCGGCTCGCCATGGATACCTCGTTCATCCCCGGCTTCGTCGAGCAGATCCAGGGGGCCAAAACCGGCGACCACCGCACCGTCTCCGTCACTTTCCCCGCCAATTTTGCCGAGCCCAAGCTCGCCGGGAAAACCGCCCTCTACGAGGTCGACGTCGTCCAGGTCAAGGAGCGCATCCTGCCCGAGATCAACGACGACTTCGCCCGCTCCTACGGCGCCCAGGATATGGACGCCCTCCGCGAGGGGGTCCGGCGCGATCTCCAGAACGAGCTCAACCAGAAGCAGCGCAGCAGCGTCCGCAACCAGCTGGTCCGCGCCCTCCTGAACCGCGTCACCTGCGAGCTCCCCGAATCGGTCCTCCAGGCCGAAACCCGCCACATCGTCTACGACATCGTCCGCGACCAGCAAGAGCGCGGCATCGACCGCCAAAACATCGACCAGCACAAGCAGGAGATCTATTCCCTCGCCAGCAGCAGCGCCAAGGACCGGGTCAAGCTGGCCTTCCTCCTCGGCCGCATCGCCGAAAAGGAGGACATCGAGGCCACCCGCGAGGAGATCGATCAGCGCATCGCCCTCCTCGCCGCCCAGCACCAGATGCGCCCCGAAAAACTCCGCCGCCAGCTCGAGGAGCGCGACACGATCGACAATATCGCCGACGAGATCGTCCGGTCCAAAGTCCTCGATTTCCTCCAGCTCCATGCCCGGATCGAGGAGCTGCCCGCCGGATCCCCCGCGCCCGAATAAGACCGACCCCCCCCTCACACCCTCACACCACCCGGCCAAACTTCTTCTCGATCTCGCGGTAGCTCAGCTCGACCAAAGTCGGCCGGCCGTGAGGGCACGTGTACGGCATCGCGCAGCGGCGCAGATCCGCAATCAGGTTCTCCAGCTCCGCGGGCGTCAGGGGATCGTGCGCCTTCACCGCGTGGCGGCAGACCGTCTGCGCCACGGTGTGCTCCCCCAGACGCAGCGCGTTCACGTCCGATCCCGCCTGCTTCAGCTCGTCGATCAGATCCCGCACGAACTGGCGCGCATCCGCCACCCGCGCCAGCGGCGGGATCGCATCCAGCAGAAATGTCCGCTCGCCAAACTCGCTCAATCCAACGCCCAGCCGGTTCAGGGCCGCCAGCTGCTCCCGCAGGAATTGCGCGTCCGCCGGCGGCAGCTCGATCGTCTCCGGCAGCAGCAGCCGCTGCGAAGGCGCGATCTCGCTCTCGAGCCGGCTCAGCATCTGCTCGAATAAAATCCGCTCGTGCGCCGCATGCTGATCCAGCAGGACCAGCCCGCAATCCGATTCATACAACACATACAAGTTGCCGACCACGCCCACCAGCCGCAGCGGCACCGCCAGCAGCGGCCCCGCGCCGCCCCCGCCCCGCGCCGGCCCCGCCTCCGCCGCCGGCAGACCGCCCGCGGATCCTTGAGCCCCCGCCGCAACCGGCGGCCCGAGGGACAATGTGGTCGGCGCCGGAGCCCCTTCCCCTCGAGCCGAGCCCGTGCCCGAGCCGGGGATCGGCGGGATCAGCGCCGGCTGGAACGTGTCCTCCACCGGCGCGGGAGCCTGGGGAGCGCTCGGATCCTGCGGGACAGCCGGAATCGATCGCCCGCCGGGCGATGCGGCCGTTGCATGAGCCGGAGCAGAAGGCAGCCGGAGAGCGTCCGACGGCACGGCCCCGGATCGAATGCCCTGGCCAGGAGCTGGCTGCCGGCTGGCCCCCTCCGCACTGCGCCCATGGAACTCGCGCAGGGCGGTCCGGACCGCCTCAGCGGCGTGGTTCCGCACCGCGTTCTCACGCCGGAACTTCACCTCGCGCTTGGTCGGATGGATATTGACGTCGACCTCGGCGGGAGGCAGCTCGACGAACAGGCACGCCACCGGGTAGCGCCCTTTCATCAGAGCCGTGTGATATCCCTCCAGCAGCGCAAAGTTCAGACCTCGGTTCTCGATCGGGCGGCGATTGACGAATGTATGCTGCTGATCCCGCGTGGCGCGCGACACGCCCGGCGCCCCGATCCATCCCCAGACCCGCAACCGCGGCGCCGAAGTGACCTCCGCCGCCCCATCTCCAGGCGCATCCCCCAGCGCCCCGCTGTAATCAACCGGGATCAAATCCTCCACCCCGCCATGCAAAATCCGCAGACGCTCGCGCAGCGCGCCCAGGGGCGGATCCTGCCCTGCCAGCTCGCATGGCCCCAGCTGCCAGATGACGCGTCCGTCCTGGATGAGCGTGAACGCCACGTGCGGATGCGCCAGAGCCGCCAGCGTCAGGTAATGCTGGACATGGCCCCGCTCGGTCTCCTCGCTGCGGAGGAACTTCCGCCGCGCCGGCAGGTTGAAGAAAAGCTGGCGGGCCTCGATCCGGGTTCCGACGGGCGCGCCGGCTTCGCGGACCGCCACGATCTTGCCCCCATGAATGACGATTTCCGTAGCGGCGGCGGCTGAAGGATCGGTCTCGCGGGTAGTGAGAGTGAGGCGGCAGACGCTGGCCAGGCTGGGCAGGGCCTCCCCTCGAAATCCCATGGTCGAGATCGCCAGCAGATCCTCGGCCAGCCGGACTTTGCTCGTGGCGTGGCGTTCCAGGCACAACAGTGCGTCATCCCGGCTCATCCCCCAGCCATCATCGGTCACCCGGATCAACGATCGTCCGCCGGCCTCCGTTTCCACCATGATCCGGCTCGCCTGGGCATCGAGGGCGTTCTCGACCAGCTCCTTCACCACGCTGGCGGGGCGTTCGACCACCTCGCCGGCGGCGATCTGATTGGCCACCTGCTCGGGCAAAAGCCGGATCCGGTTCATGCCGGCGAATTCTCCATCGCTTCGGGTCTGCTTGCGAGCAAAACCTCCTGCTCGGCGGCCACGGATCCAACTCTCGGCCGGACCACAGCAACTCTTGAGGCCCTTTTGAGGCGCGGCGCCAGCAGATTGACGGATTAGACCCCCCCTCGGGCACCCAAAGTGAAGCGTGAGAGCGTCCTTCCCCGCGGCATGTTCATTGTGAGCCCTCCATTCTCATCTCAATCTCAAGACCGCACTCTACTCCAGGCGGCACCTTACTCGCATTGCCACCATGCCATACAGAAGAAAAACGCAGGATAAAACTCAAAGAACGGCCAATAGATGGCCAATAGAGTGACAGGTTCACAGTTGATATGGCCTGTGAGCTGCGGCCCGTTCGGTCGGCTTTCGCCAGGATCTGGACCGTCGTCCAGGAGCCAATAGGGTGACAGGTTCATAGTTGACAGGGTTGGCAGGGCTGGGGTAGAACTGGTTTCAAACAACCGAAACGGCGGAAGGGAAAGGCTGAGCATGCGAATGGCGCGGATCAAGGTAAGGGGTCGGGGGGCGGTGTATCACTGCATCTCGCGGGTGGTGGG
>Ga0209507_1000512_pt1 | contig 42519 bp, 66 predicted proteins | sample AD_UKC028_MetaG_FD_184414 | JGI IMG/M metagenome (GOLD analysis project Ga0209507, IMG submission 184414) | Active sludge microbial communities of municipal wastewater-treating anaerobic digesters from USA - AD_UKC028_MetaG (SPAdes) (version 2) | ecosystem: Engineered > Bioreactor > Anaerobic >...
TAAAAGCTATGCTTTTTTCAGTGTCGAAGTCCGTCACGCTGGCGCAGTGAGTCTGGAACTCAATGCTGCGGATGTACTTCGTAGTTGAGATTTTAGACAACGAATAGTCGTTGTCATAGTACGTCTCGAAATCGAGAGTGTACTTTTTCACGCCTGCTCCCAGCCCAGCTCGTCCAGCAGGGAGTCTGCTACTCGCATAGACAGGATCACAGGCATGTGTGCGTCGAGTAGTCCTTCTTCTTTGGGGCTGATTGATGCGCGAACTTCGGACACGAGCTCAGGATTGAGTTTGAGCTTGAACTGCTTTTTGTCTTGCCACATGGACACGTAGTACGTAGTCCGGTCTTTGTAGATCATCATGCCCTTCCCCTTTGCGCCGCGAGCTCAAGGAACAGATCCATGCGCTCAGTCTTGTCTTCCAGGCGCTCGTACACGAGCTTCTCAACTGTGCCGCTGACGCGTACCAGTACGGTGTTGGTCACTTGAGTCTGCCCGCCGCGGTAGATGCGATGGATCATCTGCTTGAGCAGATCGGCTTCGTAGATCGGACTCGCGACGACGCACAGCGTGCCTCTGGTCAACGTCAAGCCGTGCGCGCCAGTCTTGGGGTGCATGAGCAGCGTTTTGTACTCGCCGTTCTGGAACCTGCGCACGATCTCAATGCGCAGTGCATCTGGCGTGTTCCCATCCAGCACTGCGTAGCTGTAGCCACGGCTGTCGAACTCTTTCGATAGCAGATCGCGCTGGTGTCTCCAGTTGAAGAACACCACGCTGTGGTCTGTCTCGTCAATGAGATCGGCGATCAGTGTGTAGCGGTGTCCATCGACTACAGCGTAGTCGCCAGTGTCGGTGTACACCGCGCCAGAACACACCTGCAGCAGCTTCGTGCGCAGTGCTGCAGCGTGCACCGCAGTGATGGCTGTGTTGGATATGGCCAGGATGCACTCGGCTTCGAGCTGCTTATAGACCTTGAGTGCAGCGTTGGTGAGCTCGAAGTCCTTGTAGTTGCGATGGTTCGCTGGCACCTGGGTCATGACGTCTTCGAACGCGTGACGCACAGTGATGTCGCGCAGCATGTAATAGACGACGTCCTGCTTTCCAGGCATGTCGGTCCACCGTACATGCGCAGCTAGTGGACCGATCTGCTCAGCAACCTGTGTGTTGTTGCGAAACGCAGTGAACGAAGTGCCAAGTCGTTTGCCGTCGTCTAGCAGCAGGATCTGATGGTGCAACTCAGTCACGCTATTGGGATTGGGTGTGCCGCTCATGCCATAGCGGTACTTGAACTGCTTGCGAATCTTGGCGACAGCTTTGCTACGCGCTGATGTGCGATGCTTGTACGCAGTGATCTCGTCGATGATCAAATGATCGAAGCCCTTGAGCAGGCTTGGATCCTTCGCCAGCGTTACCGCAGCATCGATGTTGGTGATCACCATGTCTGCGCCCGAGCGAAATGCGGCTTCGCGGTTCTTAGCGTATGCAGTGACATAGCTGAACGGCAGCTTGTGGTGCTCGATGTCGTTGCCCCAAGCTGACTGCATCAGCGTTTTGGGGCATAGCACCAACGCGCGGCCAGGTGAGCTTCGCCGTTCGTAGTTCACTAGCTGCACGAGCGTCTTGCCCGTACCGGGATCAGACATGTCGTATAACACGTTGCCCATCTTGGCCAGCGTTTCAGCCTGGTGAGGCCACAAGTTTCGCGCAGTCAATGCCTAGCTCCAGAAGTTGATCTCTGAGTTCGTTCACTTTGCGGTTGACCAAGTACAAGGCATCGAGTGCATCGATGCTGTGCACATCGGCGTCGATCTTGAGACTGCACAATGGAGAGATCTCTGCTGCGTTCAACGCATGTTGCAGCCCTCTCCACTTCTCGTAGTTGCGCAGCACGTTCACGGCCAAGTCGTATCGACTGACTGGAATGGGCTCATTCATGATAGTCCTCGTTTGAGTATCGCTTCGGCGTTTTTGTACGCCCTGTGGTCTGCAGGGCTTTTAGACACGGTCAAAACCATTGAGCGCCCGTTCCTACTGGCTTTAAATATGTAATGTTTGTATTCTCGTACCAGCTCCAAGACGTAGCCCTTTTCAGTCATCTGTTCGACGAATTTTCGGGTGGCTTTGTTCATCACACAGCTGCCACCGGGCACACACCCGAGTTCTTCTTGTTGTACGCACACCAGGCACAAGTGAACTTGTTCGGCCGTGGCTGGTGGTATTGGTCATCCATCATTCGTTTCACGCGAGAGTCGAATGCGACGAGCTGGCGTTCAAGACCACGTACGTCGAGCTGGTACGACGTGACCTTTCCTTCTCTGTGGTACCACACCTCGAACGTGAAGTCTGTGACCTCTGGTCGTGCACGCCATTCTGCGATCGTGTACAACGCGCCTTGTTCGTAGTGCGTGATTTCTTTGCCGTAGCTGGTGCCTGACTTGTGGTCGATAGTCACCGATTCGTTAGGGCCACGAATGATGACGTCTGGCTTGACCACCAGCCAGCGATTGTCGTCGCTGTTATCTACTAAACGCCAGTTTTCGTCGAACGAAAAAGTCTGCTCGCAGAACACAAGCTCTGTCGGCACGTCAAGTAGCGCAGTCATTTCTGCTTCGAGTTTCGAACCAGACTCAAGCAGCAGCGAAAGATCGCGCTCCTTGGTAGCGCGTTCATACATCGTGTGCTTTCGTGTGCCCTCGTCGGCAGCGGCAGACCTGGTCTCCGGCACCCTATCCAGGTACTTGAATTTCCGCTGCAGTGGGCACGTCTCGTAAGTTTGTAGCTCTGAGAACGACCACTTCCTTCTCCGTGGAGTGCTCACTTTTTCCTCCCTGGCATGCTTACGACGTTGTCGACTGTATCCGGTCCAAGGATCGCTTCGATCTGCTCTGCGATCACCTGGTTGTAGACCCAGTCTGGTGCCTTGCTACCGTGCACGATCTTCCCAGTGCGTTTGCACCTCACTGATGTCCGGTTGTCGTTGAGCAGTCCGAAGCGCTTGTAGACTCTGCGCTGCTCGGCTGCAGCTTCGGGGAAACGACGGTCGTCTGGAATGGCGACGCGGAAGAGGACATACAGGTCGTTCACCGTCAGTACGTTGAACGTACCGTCGCGCATCGCACGTAGTAGTGCGTCGTAGGGTGTCTTGAGCAGCCCTACGTTACCCTTCATCGGCAGGTTGTTGTCGTACTCGATTGGGCGTGCGTCGATGAAGAATTGTGTGTCTCCCTTGCGAATCGCGACTGCCACCTGTTCGACCAGAGAGTGAGTCGCTTCGCTGATCCTCGTCTTTTCTTCGCTGTCTTTCACGGTGCGCGCGGCTTCTTCGTCGCATGGCCATGTCCCGAGCAGTTCGGAAAACGCTTTGAGCTCTTCCCGGTTCTCAAGGATGGCCCACTGATTCGGTGTGTAGATCAGCCGTTGGGTCTGAAACGCGCCCACATGGAAGCGGCGATCAGAATCGGAGATCACGACAGGTCGTGATTCGTTGGAGAAGAACAGGAAGTTGGACGACGATTTGATCTCGCGTTCAACCTTTCCTTTCTCGTTGATCACGACCGTAGGCTCAGTGATCCAGTTCTTGAGCTTCTGCATCAGCTCTTCACTGTCGTGCGACTTGCTCAGTGACGCTTCGTCGAACACGATCAGGAGCTTGTTGTCCAAGAAGCTGTTGAAGTTGGTTCCGGCTAGCGTGAAATTCACCATCGTGGTGACGTTGTCCGAAAGCAACGGACGCAGCACATGGTGATAGAGCGCGCCCTTGCCTGTACCTTCGATGCCGTGCAGCACCCACGCAGTGCCGAGCTTTGTCTTGAGCCGGCACAGCGTCGCGAGCCAATTGATGAACTGCCACATCACGTCTTTGCTCGATCCTACGGCCGAGAAGATCGTGTTGTAGATCACGGGGCAACGGCGGTGAAAGTCCAACAGCGTACTGTCTGGCATCGATTCGTCCTCTGCACTGGAGTGCACGATCTTCATGTATTCGCTGTCGGTGTACAAGTTGATCTGGTGGTGACCAGGCTCGTACCGGATCGGATCATGTACATCGAACGCGATGTCGATGTGCGGAAGAATCGATGGGGGGATGCCGAACCCTGCGAGCCATGCTGCAGCAGCGTTCACGTTGCTAGGGTCCACGCGCAGGACATTTGTCTCGCGGTTGTAGTGTCCGATGTAGACTGTCGACTGTCTGTTGGTGGCGTAGAACGCCAAGATCTCAGTCGTTTCGTCGGTCTGGATCGGAGGCAACGATCTGGTCGCTTTGATCAGCGTCTTGTAGAAGTCGGGTGCGACTTCCTTGGTCAAGAGACAGGGTTCGTCCTTGAAGTTGCGGATGAATTCGGGACTCGATTTGCTAACGTAGTAGCCCATCGAGTTGCCGCCGTTCATGTTGAAGTTGATGAACCCGTTGCCAGAATCGCGGAAGTCGTGCAGTCGCACAGGTTCGGCGTTCGTGAGTACTTCGATTGGCCCGTTCGGTGTCTTGAAGTGACGTGTCTTGAACGCGATCTCTTCGAGATTGGCTGCTTTGCGCAGCTCTGCGACCTTGGCGTCGACAGTAGCGAGAGGGATCGGGAAGAACGAGGGAATAGTGAGAGTGGGATGCTTGCGCTTGACGTAGGCTACGGGATCTTTGATCGCGCTGGTGAAGCCTACGCAGCGAGGTGGTGCGATGTAAATGAGCTGCGAGTTCGAGCTCAATGCACGATCGATTGGGAAGTGCAGCCTGGTGTTGGACGGAGTCAAAGCGACGCTGTCGATCACTGGACTCTGGAAGTTGAGCCAGGTCAACCACTCACGAAGCTCGTTCGACTCGATCGGTTTGTCGAGCATGAAGAACACATGCGCAGACAGCTTGGTGGCATGCGGATGATGGCAGCTCGCAGAGAGCTGGCTCACAAAGCTGACGTTGCGCATATACGGCGGGAGCAGGTTGTTGACCGCAGCTTCGACGCCCAAATGCGTCGGTGCGTAGTCGACTTTGTCGAAGTCGATGCACACCCATTCGTGGGGCTCTTCGAGCGCTCTACCAGCACGTGATTCGTGCTTCAGGTCGACGACCAAGTTGCCTTTGAGCAAACACGCCGAACGTGCAGCCTGTTCACGGATGGCTACAGCCATGTCGTGCAGATACGCCACTTCGACTTCAGTCGAAGTGACCTTGTTCACCAGAGGGTAGGGGTTGACGCTGTAGGTCTTCGAGCGTGTGTTGAAGACGATGGTCTTCGTCAAGGGCACGCGCCCGCTGAGGAATGTCAGCTTCACATTGGCTCCTGCCGCTCAGGAGAAGGTGCCCCCGCCGTGTCCACGATGAAGCACGGCGGGGGCGGTCCTGCAGCCACACTGGGGAGAGAGTGGATGCAGGGCAGGCATAGCCCTAGAGCGGCTCCAGGACCAAAGACTGCGTGCCACCGTTCATGAGGCGGTGGCACCCGTTTCGAAGCTACAGCGAACGATCTGCATGGTCAAGTCTTGGCGCAGCCAGCTGGATTCGAACCAGCGACCAACGGTGTTAGAAGCCGCTGCTCTGCCATTCTGAGCTATGGCTGCGTGGTTGTCATGCTGCAATGCGAAGCGGCTCCATGTCCTTCGGGCCGTACTTCTTCAGCATCTTGTTGATCGCGTCCCAGTCGGGTTCGGTCTTCGCACCGTGTTCCATCTGCTCGATCGTACGACCCTTGAGCAAGCCGTATGCGACATGCGTGTCGCGGGCTGTCTTGCGGACGATGCCAACGCGGTGAAGGTGCAGTTCGTTACGAAGCTGTCCCCAACTACGGCGTTCTTCCTTGCGGATGATGCGTGCTTCTTCGGCGAGAGACTTGAGCTTCACGCGAAGCATCTCACGGCGATCGACAACGGTGCTGCGGTCATGTGCGTACATGGCGTGTCCTTGGTTGAGTGAGTTCACAACGGGCACAGCATGTACGTGGGTTAGGAAGTGTTCTAGGTCATCTGACTGCCCTCCGTGTTGGTGTTTGCTGCCCTACGATGCGGTTGCGATCGATGACACGTGTGTCCTGGAACACGCGTTCATAGATCGTAGCATCGTTCTGAAGGCTGATGAACCACTTGTTGGGCTTGATCTCTCGCACTTTCTTGGTCGCAGGATCGCGTACCAGGAGCGAGAGATTTGGGTTGAGGTTCTTCATGCTGGTTCGACGAACAAACAAGTGTAACGAGGATACCAAGTCAGCTGCTGCAGTACAAAAAGCATCTCGGTTTTCTGTCTGAACACCGTAGCGTCGCTTCTGTGCCGCACGGTGCAAAGTTCATCGTGTACCAGGCTCACTAGAAAAACTCCGCGTCTTCCTGTGTACCCGATGATGCACGGCACTTTGAGAGTGATAGCGATCTCAGTGGGCACAGGTATGTAGATTTCACCCTGCTTTCGTCGACGTCCCGCGAACGGGAAAATGCGTTCGACGTCAGTCATCGTTTTCTGCCGTGGCAATGAGCGACTCTAGGTCGTCAATTGCAGATCTGGCTCTGCTTACGATCTCACCCATGTCGTGACTGCAACCTTCGCATTCACCTTCAGAGTGCATGCCACGCCAATCATCTGCGGTGTACTCTTCAGCGATCCACTCGACGATCCCATACTCCTGACCTAGCGCATTGACTAGTGGATGCTGTTGGTTCTGTGGAGCGCACTCAATCACAGCTTGTACAGCAGAGCTGCCGTCAATCTCTGCTGCGATCTTAACAGCGAGTTCTACGAGTTCATTATCGTCCAGAAGAGAAGACAACAGCTCTTCGATCACGATTTTGTGGTCGAGTCCAGCTGCAAGCGCTTCGAACAACGAAGCGCGGAAGCTGTGATCTTCTGCTGCTTTTTCTGCGATGCTACCGGCGATTGAGACTGGGTTGATCTCAAGTTGTGCATTCCACTCTTCGAAGCTGATGGATGGTGCGTTCATTACATCAATCCTCGTGAGGCCAGAGAAATAGGTTCGCCCTCGCCGACCACGAAATGGTCGAGTAGGCGCACGTCCACCAGCGCCAGGGCATCGGCCAGGCGCCGGGTGATGGCGATGTCGGCGGCGCTGGGCTCGGCAACGCCGGAAGGGTGGTTGTGGGCCACGATCACAGCTGCTGCGTTGTACTTGAGTGCTTGTGACACGACCGTGCGAGGATGAACACTGGCACCGTCAATGGTGCCACGGAATGCGATTTCTGATGTGATCACTCGGTGGCGCCCGTCGAGGTAAACTACGGCGAACACTTCGTTGTTTTCAGCACCGAGCCAGGTCTTCAGATACTCAGTACCAGCACGCGGGTCGGCGAGCGGAGTAGGATTACGCAGCCATCGTTCACCGAGGATGCTGGTAGCGAGCCCAACGATTTCGTCGGCTGTGTAACCGTCCTTGGGGCTCTTGTACTTGCGATTAAGTTTTGATCGCTTGGCTTTGATAGTCATTCATCGATCCAGTGATCATTTCACGCACTTCAGGATCGTTACGAACGCTGTCAAAAATCTCTTTCGCTTCGACACCCATAGTCGCGAAGATGTAGTTTTTGAGCGCGATTTCGTACAGTTGCAGCCAGACTATGTCAGGCATGTTGCTGCGGTACTTGGTCAAGATACCGAGCAAAGTAAACACATCGTTCATGCGGTCATCGTTCAGCTTGTCCATGCCAGGAATCAGCATAAGACGAATTGCATCGCCACTGACACATCCTTTGATCTCATCAGGGACTTTGTGTGATGCGCGTTCGGCAGCAAGTTCTTCGTCAGTGTATTCAGGACGTTCGAATCTGTCGCACAGTGCGTGCGATAGCACGCACAGCTTTGCGAACATCTCTTTTCTGTCGCTTGAATCTTCAAGTGTTTCGCGCAGCAGCTTCAACGTGGTTTTCTTGTGGTCTGTAGCCATTGCATTCCCCATGAAAAAGTCACCAGCCCCGAAGGGCTGGTGACTTGGTGGTACAACAGTTGATCAGCTGACGTGCGCCAGGATCTTCTCGACCTGGCGATCCATGCCCAGGCCACCGATCGCACCCTGCACCATCTTCTCCAGCGCACTCGACAGTTCATCGGCCGGCGTACGCGTCTCGCGCGGACGATTCAGCAGGTTGAGCTGCATTTTCATCGTGCGAGCCGCTTCGATCAACGCGTCCTCGGTCACTTCCGTCACGATCTCATCAGGAGCAGCCAGCTTGATCTGTGCCAGCTTCGCACGCTTAACGACTTCCGCCACAACGGCCGGAATCGTTCCTGCGAGTTCGGCACCGACCCGCTCCAGAGACGCTGAAGCCGGGATCGTGTCGCCACCGTATGCACGAATCAGGCGTTCGATGCCCTTGGCATCTGGTGCGGTGACTTCGATCACCGCATCGAGACGACCAGGACGCAGCATCGCGGGAGTCACTGCGCTCAGGTCGTTGGTGGTCAGGACGACGATCACGTTGCTCGACTTGGAGTCGATGCCGTCGATGATGTTCAACACATCGTCCACGGCCACGGTGCGTTCTCCGGAGAGGACGCGATCGATGTCCTCGCAGAAGATCACACACGCCGGCGACTGGTACTGCTTGGAGAAGGCGACGGCATCCGCCAACTCATCGGCCCGCGGCACGTAGATGTACGTGACGCCCGACTGCACGGCGAGCTTCGATGCCACCTTGGCCGCGAGAGTCTTGCCGGTGCCGTACGTTCCACCGAGCAGCACGCCCCGCTTGACGGGGACCTTGTTACGCAGGCAGTCGCCGACGCGGGTGATGGGGGTGAACAGGTTCGTCTGGATCGCCGCCTCGACATCGGGTGGGTAGACCAGGAGCGACTCGTCCACGTCATCGGTGTTGAGGAACGAGGGTTCGGGCATGTGCAGCACTTTGCCGTTGTCGTCGCGGAAGCGCAGCTTGAACGCCTTGCCGCGGTACAACGAATTGACCGCGAGTTCGGCACGAACCAGGTTGAAGATCCTCTGGACGGCCGGTTCATCGCGGCGCTTGACCATACCGGTCAGTGCGAAGCACATGCGACCGTGTTGGTTCGCGGTGTCACACGCGATGTGGCCTTCGACACCAGGCAGTTCGAACTTACCCCAGGGCACCTGCTTGTGCTGCTGGTATCCCACCTCCACGGTGATCATGGCGGGCGGGGTGGTCCCCCACTGGCCGCTGTTGACGGCCGGCGCCCAGCCGTAGATGTCGGTGAGCACCTTGGCCAGCGCGTTCGCGCCGTCCCAGGGGAACACGTCGAAGGTGTCGTTGAGCTGGACAGCCTGGGTCTCGTATTGCATGCGCCGCTTGATCAGATCGATCGCTTCCGGGTACTCCATCGCTTCCGGAACGATCAGTTTGTCGCCGATCTTCACGACGTCGGTGACGACGACCCGCTTGTTGGGATCGCCCTTTTCGAGGGTGTTGCTCATAGTGTGCAGTCTCCGTTGTTCGGCCAAAGAAACCACCTGCGACAGGCCGAGTGCCAGCAGATGGGTGTGAATTAGGGGTTGTAGCGAAATTTCGTTGCGGCTCGTATTTTGTCGTATGCTTCTTCTGCTTGCTTCTTTGTAGTGATGATCCCTTCACGAGCTTGTGTGGCTTGGATAACCGGTACCATCAATTTCTTGCGCAAATATTCGTTAGCGAGGATTGCGCGAATGTTGGTGCGAGTGTTTTTCATCGTAATGGGTGCGCGTACTCGCCTTCAAACCCGCCAGAGCTGATCCACTCGCTGTTGGGCACCAGGAGCAGCGTACGTGGCCACGGGTATGAGGTCAGGAAGCGGTCTGTGTAGTGGGTTTCCATGACCGTCACGTACTTGCCCGAGTACGAATCCACGTAGCCGACCCGCGCAAAGCCCATGCCGACCGGCTGGCCTAGCGGCGTTTCCTGCGAGTCCAGAATCAGGTCGGCTTCAAAGACGTGCGCGCAGATCAGCGCTGCGTCGGTGAAGATGCAGGTGCGGTCCGCGACAGGCTCAGACGCCAGCGCCGAGCCGCACAACATAGCCGCTGCAACGGTGGCTAGCTTCACTTCGATTCCTCCAACACCACCAGCGCCACGCGCCTGCCGTCCCACTCTTTCGGCAATGGCACATAGGGCAGCGCCGCTGGGCCTTTAGCGCGATACGGTGGGCGCTGTTCCAATCGCACAGTCGGCGCCCCCTCCACCCGCAGCCCCAGTCGGGCTAGGCGGCAGAGTTCGGCAATATCAGCGAAGTCAATGACGGCCATCAGCGTTTCCTCGTCGCACGCTGCCTCAACCTCCGCGATGCGTTCCAGGTTCATGGCTTGCGTTCCTCCTGTATCAGTCGCTCCAGGTAAACCGCGCCGTCGAGCAATTCCTCCTGCGCATGGATGAGCCAGTCCAGCCGGCTAAGATCGGTGCGGGCCATCGTGGTGCCGTACTTGGCGATGCCTATGCGGGAGCGATAGGCGAGCTTCTCGCGCACGGATTCGATGATTGGATCGTCGCTCACTTCCCCACCCTCACGATCAGCACGCGGGAGCCTGCCCATTCGTCGGGGACGGTAGCAACTACCGTGCTTATGCTACCCCCACCAACTAGCGCCTCCACCGCCCCCGTCGCGTCGATCCGACCCTTGCTGGCGTCGGTGGAGAGGGCTGCGCGTGCGATGTAAAGTTCGTCCGTTTCCCGAAGCTCGTCCATATCTGTCAACAACCGCAGCGCCTCATCCTTCGCCGCGCACGCCGCAGTCAGGCGCGATACCTCGGCCTCTGCTCTCATCAAGGCATCGCAGCGCAATACGTCATGCTTGCGATGGGCGGCTACCTCGGCGCGAGCATCTGCAAGCTGGCACAGGATCGCCGTGACCAGCAGGACTAGATCGCCCTTGCCGTGCCGTTCGCTGACCATCGTGCGGGCGGCGTTGTCCTCGTCGAAGCGTTTGGTGTCGCACGGGTGGAACGCTTTGACCTGTGCGGGCGTCAAGTAGTGCGCGCGTGCGCCATCGGTTAGCAGTTGCGGCAGCGGTTCGATATCGTCGCGCACCTTGAGCAGTTCCTCGTAGCGCGCTACCTCGGCGCGCAACTCGGCCAGCGTCTTGGACTGATCAGGTATCACACGAGCGATAGCATCAATAATGGCGATGGCTGATGCCCGGTGGCCGTTTTCTATGGCGTGTTTCAGTTCAATTAATTCGCCAAACAGGACCGCCCGGCGTGCGTGCATCTTCGCTACCTCGGCGCGCAGGCGTTCGATCTCAACCATCGCGCATTCGTAGTGTCCGCGCCCCCACGATACACAGCCCTCTGCGTGCGTCGTGCCGTGGTTTGCCTGCCTCTCGACCACGCGGCGGCGGTCTTGTTCCATCGCGGCAATGAATGCGACGTATAGCGTCCCACCAGTGTCTCTTGTGTCGTTGTAGGCACGCCGGAAGGCGTCGTGGTCCTCATCCGTCACCGGCTCGATCTGCGGCTGAGCGGTCATGCGCGTGCCTCCTTGTACGCCGCGATGTCCTCGGCCGTGACCGTGCGCTCGCGGACCCTGCCGACGACGGTCCAATAGCGCCCGGTGATGTGCTTCGCGGTCCAGTCCCGCAGCAGGGTGTCCAGTTCCTTGCGCGCCTCCGGCTTTACGTCGTCGAACACCGGGTCTTCTAGGCCGCAGTCCTCGCAAATCGCCTCGTCGGCGCGTTCGAGCAGCCAGTCGATTTCTCCCGCGACGTACTCGCTCAAGTCCACGGTCTCGGTGTCCGCCTCGTAGATGATCGCGCCGACTTCCAAGCGTTCGTCGTTGTAGAGCGCATCCATAGCGTCGTCGAAGTCGTCGAAGTACAGGGTTTCGGCGTCGATGCCGTACATTGGCGTCGGCTCGATCGTCTGGACTAGCGGCACCATCTTCCAGCGGGTCATGGCGTTGGCTCCTTTGGTGGCGCGGGGAGGGGCATCCAGTGGGTCGGCCATTCCGCCCCCGCCCGTAGATTGCTTATTTGCCCGACAGTCACAAGCGTTGACGGCCACGACAACAGCACTCGCTTCCCATCCTTCGGCGCAGTCTCAATCGGCCGCCACCCATTCGCCGCCGTCAGACGCGCTACCATCACATCCTCATCCGTCACCGGCTCGATGGCCGGCAGGTTGACTTCATTCATCGCGCAGTGCCTTGCTCGGCTTGCCACAGTAGCCGCAGCGGCATGGGGCTTCGTTCTGAAAACACCATGCGCCTGATCCGCTGTCTCCTGGGCAGTAATGGTTGGCGTCAGAGTGGCGCTTGAATGCCCAGCGCCATACAGAACGCACGAATCTACGAATCACTGAGCTGGCTGGTTCACCTTTTGCTACACGGATAAAGCTAGGCATCGCTGTTCTCCTTCCCGTTGAGTGCCGCCGTCAGCCGCGCTACCTCGGCGCGCAGCGTGTTGCGCTCAGATACTACTGCTTTGAACGCCTCCTCTTCGCCGCAGATCAAGTCGTCGGCACGAGCACAACCGGGGAACCCTCTGGTGCACTTCGCCATTTCGGTGAGTCCGCAGTAGACGCACGGGGTTGCTTGGACTGCGACTAGCGTTCGCAGATGGGTGTTCTCGGCGCGGAGGCCCTCGACCTCGCTAGCCTGCCGCTCCGCCACGCGGCGGCGGTCTTGTTCGAGGATGTGCTTTATGTTGATGAAGTAGGACTGCGTCGCAACGCGAGTATCCTCATCCGTCACCGGCTCTATGGCCGGCTGGCCGCTCACGGCTTCACCTCGAACGCGGCCTTGAGGGCGGCGCGCATGGCGTGCTTGTCTGTTGGCCCGACGCAGCAGAATGTTTCAAGCGCCCGCTCCACATCCTCCTCACTCGGCCCCCACTCTGGGGCGGCGGCGAGCAGGTTGTAGTAGATCGACCCTGCGCTGTCAGTGCGACCAGTGTCTATTGCATCGACCATCGCTGGCGTCAACTCCACCGGCACCATCTTCCACTTGCTCATGGCTTCCTCCGCTTCGCAGCCGCACGGGTGGCGGCGTTGAGGGCTTTCAGTGCTGCCTCAGCCTTCGCGGTATGCGCCCAGCCAGTCCACGATGCCAGCAGCGGCTTCACTTCACGGAGGAACACCCGCGTAGCCTCGGCAACGGTGGTCTGGCGCTGATCCGCAGCACTCGCGCGCTTGTGGGTCTGGATGTCGGTGAACTCGCCGGACTTGCGCTTGGCCAGAAGCTTGGTGTCCTTCGTGCTGTGGTGGGTGGTGCGTTTGGTGGTCATGTCAGTTTTCCAGTTTTCAGGTTCCCGGTGATGACGATTCGGGATGAGATGTAGTTCTTACCTTGCGGTGTTTCCCCTACATAGTATGACGCACCAGCTGGAATGAGGCAGCGTACTAAATAGACGTATTCGCGATTACACGCGAAGGCATCTTTTTTTGTGGCGTAACTGTGGTATCCGTCGTGTCCTTCCCAAAAATACAAGTTTTTATACAACCTGTTTTTATACAACCTGATTCTTTGGTATGGATTGTACGCACCATCGAAATAGCGGAAAGCATAGGATAATGACTCCCATGCTTCACATTCTTTATCGCGCAGCATCAATTTGTAGCAAACGATGCCGTTTTTGGGGGCAATTCGTCTGGTTGGTCTTTTGCGTCCGAATGTGATGCACATGGTTACTTGATCCTATCGATGAGCTGCTGTGCCAAAGACTCGCACTGCTCGCGACAAAACGCGAGAGTACGAATTACACCGTGTTCACTGTCGGCAAAAACGCTTCGAAGCGTTTCGTCGTCTTCGAACATGTGCATCTGCTCAAGATCACGCGCATCGCCAGCATGGGCGCAGTCATAGCCGAACCACCACAGATTTTTAGACTCGATCGGATAGTCTGGACTGCCAGCTGCATAGGTGATGCTGCCATGTACGTCGAATACGGCATCAGGCGAGGCACGATGATTGTCGGTCGCTGCAACAAGAACTGAAATGATGCCGCGGTGGCCGATCGGCTCTTCAGCGGGAAAAGTCAGTGCGGTGCTTGGTTCTGAGTAGCCGACACCGTACAGTGGGTGCGTTGGTGGAATACCGACGTAGCCGCAGCGATGACCCATCTTGGTCATGATGACTACAGCACGAAATCCTGCGTCAGTGATCCAGTCTGCTTCGACAATGTGGCTCATGGCATTACTCCTGTTTGATTCTGAAATCGCAGAACCGAGTGTCGAAGGTAGGAAACGGGTGTTCACGCCAGATGTCAGTGCCACGTAGCATGACTTCGATCTCAGCATCGTCCAGGTAGGCACTGACCAATGGATGCTGCTGCTCGAACGGTGGCAATTTCGAGACGAACACTTTTCTGGTCAACAGACGATGGTTCTTGGCAGCTAAGGGCTGGTTGCGAAGGTAGTGAATGGCTTCCTGCCGGTCGAGACACATCCTTTCCATGATGTACTCGATGTTCCGTTCAGTCAGATGCTTCTTGATCTCCAGTCGATGGCGTGTGTAGTAGAAGGTAAGCAGCGAAAGCAGTACTGCTATGGTCGCAAGGAAGATCATGTAAGCGATGTAGGCGAAGTTCATGGACTGACTGGCTCCTGGCCCTAAGCGGTTGGGGTGCGTGTATGCAGTAAAAAACCCTACACCTTTCGGTGCAGGGGTCGGGTGTTACGTGGCCACGCCTTGGGGCAGCGAGCACTTGGTGCCGGTTTTCTGCAGTTCGCGGTAAAAGTACGTCTTGTCGTTGTTGTCCAGCGCCTTGAGCTGCTTCATGAAGTCCATCGCGGTCTCGCCGGGGAGCGAGAACTGCTCGCGCATCGCGGTGGTGAAGGTGGGTTCGTTCATTTTGTTTCTCCGTTGATTTTGAGTTTCGCACCGAAGTAGGCTTTGCAATTGTGCAATTTGCCAGTGGGTGTGGCAAGCCGCCATGTACCGTTGCTAAGTTCTACCCAATAAAGTCTTCGATGTTTGCAGTACTTGCACTGCACGTCATAGTCAGATTCTTCGTTGATGTAGTCTTTGCTGTACAAGCCAGCCATTTTGCCCATCACACATCTCCGGTAAATAGTGCCGGTTACCGCGTCCGGCGCTCTAGGGGCGAGCTCGCAAGCTCTGAGCGGTGTGCGCACATTTTCGGGAGTTGAGTCCCACGGCTCTACGCAGACTACGAGCTGCGCATCAAGGACAGTTTTCTAGGGGTTGGATGTCAGCCGCCCTGTCGCACCCGGCGAGGGTGGTTCCTCGCCGGGTTCCTGCTCGTTACGCTGCAGCCTGCCGCGCTCTGCGGCTTACGCCGCAGCCTGGCGCAGCTTCTCCAGCCGTGCCGCCTTCCGCTTCGCGATCTCGGCATCGAGCTTCAGGTTCCGCTCCTTCTTCTTCAGCTCGAACTTCGCCTGCTGGATCTCCAGGGCCTCGTGCAGGTTGTTCACCGGGCGGAATTTCGTCGTGCCGACTTCGTCGATGCTGACGTCGAAGAGGTACGGGATGCCCGAGCCGTCCTGACGCTGTAGGTCGATGCTCGGGCAGTAGGTGTCGTACAGCGCGTTGAGGTATACGTTGATCTCCTCCGCGGCGTCGTACACTTCGTCGGGCGTCGGCACCGGCTCCGGGTGCACCCCGGCCGGTAGCTGCCGGACTTCGTTCCTGCGATCGAACATCGTCGCGCTGTCGTCGCCCAGCGTCGGGCGGTTCGCCATGCGCTCCAGGACGCCGGTGCGGAAGAGCACCTGCTTCTGGACGCTGTTGAGCAGGCTGAAGATCTTCGGAGCGCCGTTCGCAGCGCCGAGGCTGTCGAGGATCATGTCGCACGCCTCGATCAGGTCACCGTCGACGCTGGTCACGAGGTCGGCGGTCTGTGCCACCTTCAGTTTGAACTCGCCGGTCAGGTTCTGGCCGGTGTTCTTCGCGATGTCGTCCAGCGCCGCGGAGAGCATGGAGCGGCCCAGCCTGCTGATGCGGTAGCTGGTCTCGCTCTCGGCCGTCGGCGTGTCCTCGGCGATCTCCTGCGCGGTGACGACCGGCGTCTTCGGCTTCGTGGCGGTGGCGATGGCGACGGCCATGGCGGTCGGCTGGCGGTAGGACTTGGTCTTGCTGCTCTTGGTCTTGGTCATGTCGTGATTTTGCCTTTGGTTGTTGATGCGGAGTGCATCGGATTGGGCGGGATCGCCCAAAAACGAAGAGCCTAGCGAGCGAAGCGAGCTAGGTCGGTAGATCTACTGTACTGAGTCCCATCTTGGTGATTTGTTCAGCGCGTCGCATCGCAGCTTCGACAGTGAATGTTTTGACGAGGTTGCGAAATGCGTTATTCGTGAGAAGCGGTTCTTTCGCAGCAGCTTGGATGTGTTCGAGTGCATCACGCAGTACTTCGGCTTCGCATCCGATGCGTGTGCAGTTCTTGACTGCGGCAGCGGTTTGATCGTTCTCGATCATGATGAGCAGATCTTGGATCTGGTGCAGGTAGCTGTTTTCGCGTAGTGGCATGTCAGTGGCTCTTGGTTGTGGTCGTGGGTTCCTTCTTGTGGCAGTCGCACATTTTGAAGATGTGTCGGATCTGTGCGAGATCGTGATCAGCAGCGGCCTTGAAGATCTCATAGAGCTGCGCACGCAGGACTTCGGCTTCGTGCGCGATCTGCGCCAGCGCACGAGCAGTCTTCTGTTGTCCTTCGAGATTGTCGTTCTGGACTGTGTAATTGAGTGCCTCACTGATGCGTTGGATGTACGGGATGGATGGATCATCGTGCTGCATGGTCAGGTCTCCGGGCTGAGTACTGCGGTGGCGATCACGTGGATGCGTACGAAGTCTGCGTCGCTGATCGGATTGGCGGCGATGACCTTGATGGTGTTCATCGCGAGATATAGTTGGTCGTAGCGATCGGCTTTGGCGCAGACTTCGTCGAGCGTTGTTGCTGCGCCAGCTAGGTCGATTTCAGCTTCCTGTACGTCAGCGTTGAGCTTGATGCGTACTTCCATGCCGTACATCAAGGCATGGCGTAGTTTGGCTGTGTTTTGTAGTTGTGGCATAGGATCTCTCCTGTGGGTGAATCGAAGCTGCAGGTCGTTGGTTTGAGCTGTAGGACGTAGGGTGGTTCGGTGATGTAAGCGGTGATGGTGTTGGGACTGATGGCGAGGTGAGCTGCGTAGTGGCAGCTCAGGTCGTCGACCGAAGGACTGGGTGCGATGCAGAGCACCATCAGTGGCAGGATTGGGATCATGCCGATCACCACTCAGCCATGAGCAGAAAGATTACGAGCATGGCGCCTGCGACCGTGGCCCAGGAGCCTACGATCGCGGCACCGATGCCGATGAACAGAGCGACAGAGCTCATGAAGCTACGAGCACCGGCGTAGTCGGTCTCGTGGTCGTCTTTGCGTCGGTGGTTGGTCGTGGTTCGTTTCGGTACACGGGTCATGCTACTTCTTCCTCGTACTGTGCGGTCCAGTCGGGGGCTGGCACGATGGCTTCGATGTTGGGGGCCTTGTTGGCGCAGTCTATGCAGATGCTGCACGGACCATTCCACTTGAGACTGTGGGGTTGATAGCCCAGGTTCTGCGGGAAGCGGACGAATTTTCCACACTCGTTGCAACGCTCCCACTGTTGGCCGGTCTTGTCGATGACGCCACTCATGCTGTTCTCCAGGAACGAGCGGAATGCTCACACGAGCAGAGCCCCTAGCCCGAAGGGCTAGGGGCGCAGTGTTTACCGGACTAGGTCGCGGACAGCCATCAGGATCTTGCCGAGGTGGTTCTCACCGCGGCCGTTGCACACACCCCAGTAAGTGTCGTTCCACCAGTTGTCCTCCACAAGTTCTGCGTCGCCGGTGGCGAGCAGCTTGTTGCGATACAGGGGGAGCTGGAACTTCCGATATACGAGCGTGTACATCACGTTTAAGCGAGCGGCGAGCCAATCGGGCTTGAGCTGCTTGTAGCGTGTGAAGCTCTTAGCCCCTGCGGCGGTCATGCCGGTCTGTACACGTAGGTAGAACTCTTCAAGGTCATCAGGTAGCAGCTTCGCTGCTTGATAGGCATGCTCGACGGACGGGTACTGACGTCCGTCCACGCCAGTGATGAAGCAGGGCGCGAAGTTGCTGAGCCAGCGGTAGCGGCCATTGAAGCCAGCGATCTTCATAGCGGTCTCCAGGGGAGCACGATGCTCACACGAGCAGAGCCCCGCGCGCGGAGCGCGAGGGGCAGCACGTGGATGTTCCAAGTACCGGGACGGGTGATGTTCCACGGACAAGGAAAACAGTACGAAGGTCTTCGTCGAAAGTGGCTACATTGGTCGATTATTGACCAGAAATGTAGCCACCTTGTAGCCAGTTTTTGTTAGGGGAATTTTGACGCGAAGCTAACAAAACATTAATGTTCGCACGGATTTGTAGCCAATGTAGCCACTTTGTAGCCAAAATGTAGCCACCATTTGTAGCCACTTTGTAGCCACTTTTTGGGGGGTACGAATGTAGGAAGATCAAGCACTTAGAATTTTATTCTTATTTTTAAGTCTAAGAATGTTTGAGAAAAAGCCAAAAGTCGGTCAGCATGGCAAAGTAGCTGAACGAAGTGTTAAACCGGTACGTTTCTGGGGGGAGGTAGAAAAAGTGGCTACAGTGGCTACATTTCTCAAACGTGCGTTTCAATGTGGCCGTGGAACATAGGGGCGTGACGCCTCCCGTGCCGGTGGGCGGCAGCTGGGCTCTAAGCACTGAGTGCTAGGTGTGGAGGACGCAGTGCTAGGAGCTAAGCACTGAGTGCTGAGTGCTAGGGATGGGCTCCAAGTACTAAGCACCAAGCACTGAGTGCTAGGGACTAGGGACAGGGACCCCGCACTTAGCACCTCGCCTCACGTGCGAGGAATTTCGTTCCGCGCACGGGGAATTTAATCGCTGCGCACTGAGTGCGAGGGATTTAATCCCGAGGACTGAGGATTTAATCCTTGGGGCTGAGGATTTAATCGGCGCGCTGTGGACTGCCTAGCTCCTGGCCCTCAGTAGCTAAGCCCCGTCCGTAGGACGGGGGCTTAGCGGTCAGGCGTGCGTGAAGCGTCCGGTGAAGCGCACCCATTTCCAGCCTTCGAGGCGTTCGTAGCCGAACGCCCAGCGGTAGGCGCGCAGCCACAAGCTCCAGAGAATTGCAGCAGCCTCAGCCTGGAGCAGGCCCATGGTCGACGTTCCGAGGAACGTGACGATCACCGTGCCGTGCACGATGACATCGGCCCAGCCGGCATAGCCGACGATCCGGCGACGCGCTGCTGGCGACACATGCGCCAGCAGCAGCCACACGGAGAAAAAGCTCACAAGCGCAGCGACGAGGAACATAGACACCTCCTACGGAGCACAGTGCTCACACGAGCAAAGCCCCACGCGCGAGGCGCGTGGGGCTAGTGGGTCACTCGGGGTTGACGAGCTTTTCGAGATGGTCGACGTTGCGCGATGCAACGATCTCGAACGCACGCGCCGCGATGGCGGCTTGTTCTTCGATCTGCTTGGCCATGCGGCGAGCACGGGCTTCAGCGAGATCTTCCTTGAACTCGGCAGCGAAGGCTTTGGCCTTCGACGCGCCACGCAGCGTGGCGTCTTCGATCTTGACGATGAGGTTGGACAGGCGCATAGCGTTCTCCTTGTGAGCTGGATGCTCAACGCGGCAAAGCCCCTCGCCCAGAGGGCGAGGGGCCAATACATCAGTTGCCGAGGGTGTATCCCCAGCGACCGCCCATCAGCGGCACGACCTTGCAGGAACCGTAGCCGTAGCGCTTGGCGCTGGCGACGCCCGCGGCGATCGCCTCGTCCTTCGAGGCGTACCCGTCCGTGGTGGGGGTGTGCACGTCGACCACGTTGACGTGGTTGGTGTGCGAGTCGCCCAGGGCGTCGAGGCGGCGGCGCAGGTCCGCCATCTCGGCACTGATCAGGGCGAACTTGCTGTCCACCAGGGACAGCAGCGCAGCGTTGGTGATCTTGGCCATGCGACATCTCCTCTTCGTGAGCAGGATGCTCACAGCAGCAGAGCCCCTCGCTCGAAGAGCGAGGGGGGCGGGGGTATGGAGTCCCTTGGAGCTTTGCGAGGGGGTGTCAGATCCGAAGTGGGGGGTGGTTGCTTTGGCTCTAGGGGGCAGGGGTGCCATCGCTCGCTACTTAGTCCACCCCCCATAGCTACGAAGAACTTCGTACTTAGCTACTCAATTTCCCTGCAAAAAGGGTCCCATCTGCCACCACTTCCCACTGCAATAAAAATGTGTCACGCTCTTCGCGTGACACACCCACAGGCCAATATCATGCGAACGATCGTTGCAGTCCTCATGACGCTGTCGCTCAGCGCCTGCATCACCACTGCAGAGCGCGAGTCGTACAGCGCGCAGATCAAGCTCGCCGCGGACATCGCTGCGGAGGAGAAGGCCGAAGCGCGCGCTACCGCGGCGGAGATGGCCAAAGCGTGCAAGAACGACACGTGCAGGGTGGCGGTCTACGCGCTCTATGCCGCGAACGGCGGCAACGCCACGCCGGCGATGAATGTGGAGCGGATGCCGACGAACGCGGAAGTGTTCTGGCGTGGCATGGCGCAGACGCTGCCGATCCTGGCGCCGGCTGCGGTGTCTGCGCTGCAGAGCAGGTACAACCGCGACACGACGCTCGGGATGTACGACATGTTCGAGAACATGTACGCGAGCGGGACGAGCGCGGTATCGAGCACCGCGACCGCAGGCTTCGACGCCCTGTCGAATGTCTCCACGTCTGCCGTGGAGAATGCCGGCACGCACATCAATGCGGAAGGCGGTTCGAACGTCGCACTTGGCGGCTCGACCATCATCGACGACGTTGGCGCTATCGCGGTCGGCAACTCCCAGGCCAACGGCACGGAAGGCGTGAACGTGGACGGCCAGAGCCGGTTCCAGTCGCCGGACTACAACGTGGATCTGGACCTGTCGGCGGGTGATTGCACCGGCTCGGCAACGACAGGGGCGGGTGGATCCGCGTCCTGCGACGCAGGGTCACTTGTCCCGCCCACCGTACCTGGAGGCTGAGCCATGCTGCAGTGGATCCTTTTGCTGACTGGTGCCGCGGTCTACGGCACGTGGCTGTACCACCAGGCACCGCAGCTGGACATGACCACGAGGCTGACCACCAGTCTGCTGTTGGGACTGTTGTGGCCCGTGGTCGCGGCGCACTATGTTGTAGTGGCGCTGCGCGCCGTGCGCGGCGAGGTCGATGTAGATAGCCCAGGCGGCACGGACTAACTGATACCTGCGAAGGTACTTGAGCCGCCACAATCCCACAGATGAAACAGATATCCGGAGGATTCATGAACATGAGCGAATTCAAGGCGTGGTTCGAAGGGTTCTCTGAAGTGATCACAGTCGCACCAAACCCCCAGCAGTGGGCGCGGATCAAGCAGCGCCTGGCGCAGGTAGACGGTGTGCCGACTACTTACCCTGTCTACCTGCGGGAGTACGGGTACCCGGTCGGCCGTGAGTGGTGGGTCTACCCGAGTCTGTCGCCGACAGTTACGTGCGGCAGCACCGGTAGCTTCGTGACGTCGGGCTACGTACAGAACGCTGAAGCCATGGCCGACAACTACAACCCGCCAGGCTTCGCGACGAGCGCCACCCTCACGGTGCCGTTCGACGCCCTGGCCGCGTTCAACTTCGCCGGTCGTGCCGAGTTCGACGCCACGCAGAAGGTGAGCGCATGAACTTCGGCGACGCGTTGTCACAGATCAAGACTGGCGGGCTGCTGCGCCGCCAGGACTGGCCCGCGGGCGAGTACGTGTTCCTCGTCCGCGGATCGACGTTCACGGTCAATCGTGCCCCGTTGCTGGGGATCTACGAACCGGGCACGCTGGTCACGTACGGCGATCACATCGACAAGCGGCAGAGCGACGGCGACATCGCGCCGTGGACGCCGAGCCATGGTGACCTGATGGGCGATGACTGGGTGCGGGCCACGGCGCCGAAGCCGTCGCTCGTCCCCGCTGCGTGATCGGATGGTTGTGCAGGCTGCTGGGATGCTGCCCCCAGCAGCCTGATCCGCCAGCCCAGCTCAGGCTGGTCTGGCGCGTACAAGGCAGAACCCACAACACCTACTTCGAGGGCGAAAACATGGCAGGTCGCATCACTACTGAGCAGCGCGTATCGATCGAGGTCTTCCCGAAGACCGCCGCGGGGAACCCGGCAGTGATCGATGGACCGGTTACCTTCGCTTCGGCGGACGAGACCATCGCGACGGTCACGACGACCGGCGACAACAGTGCGTACGTCGTCGCGGCGGGGCTTGGAGCCACGCAGATCCTGGCGAGCTTCGATGCCGATCTGGGCGAAGGCGTTCGCACGCTGACGTTCACTGGCGCGATCGAAGTTGTTGGTGCCGAGGCTGAAGGCGCCGAGATCGTGTTCGGTACCCCCGAACTGATCCCGCCCGCTGGCTGATGGTCAAGTACGTCGAGGGACGCACCGACATGGATCGGAGGAAGTCAGGTGTGATGATCCATGTACAGACACTGCTGACGGGGCTGGTCGCGGCAGGCGTGGGGTTCCTTGGCGTGCAGTTTTGGAACATGTCGCATGAGCAGACGCGCGCAGTCGAGACGCTACATGAGCTCAGAAGCTCGGTGTCCTCGCTGCGCGCCGATGCCCAGCGCATGTTGACCCGTGAAGAAATGAGCCAGTACGTCATTTCGTTGCGCGACGCCGATGCGGACCTGCAGCGGCGCATCGATCGCATGGAAGCGGCGTACTTCGACCGCACGCAGGGAAACAGGCCATGAACTACATCCTGATGTTCTACATGGCGCTTGCCATCCTCGGCGCGGTGACGGTGCTGCTGGAGACATGCGTGGTGTGCTTGAAGGTGTTCAGGATCATCTCGGGAGAGCGCGAACGTGAAACGCTTGCCGCGCGGCATCCGTAACAACAATCCGGGGAACATTCGCCGGTCGCGCGACCCGTGGCAGGGGCTCGCTGCCGAGCAGCAGGACGTCGCGTTCTTCACTTTCGCGTCCATGGCCGACGGTGTGCGCGCCGCGGCGCGGATCTTCATCACGTACTACGACAAGCACAACCTCAGTACGGTGCGCGAAATCATCGATCGGTGGGCTCCGCCCGTCGAAAACAACACCGACGCGTACGTTTCGGTGGTCGCAGCTGCGCTTGACGTCGATCCTGACGCCCCGATCGACCTGCAGGACTACGCGGTGCTCAAACCGCTGCTCAAAGCGGTGTTCAAGCACGAAAACGGCGGCAATTTCGTCAAGGACGCGGACCTGGACGAGGGTCTGCGGCGCGCTGGCGTGATCAATCGCGCCCCGACACGGCCCATGCGCGACCCACAGGTAGCCACCGCGACCGTCGCGACGGCGTCGACCGTCGCCACAGGCGCCGTTGCCTACTCCGAGATCCGTACCCTCAGCTCCGAACTGCGCGACGAGGGGGTGGAGAGTGGAAGTTCGGTGCTCGTGTACGTCGGATGGGGCCTCAGCATGGTTTCCCTGGTGCTGCTGGGGGTCCTGGCGTACAAGCGACTGCGACTGCGGAGTGGAAAATGAACCTTGCGACCGCGAAACTCGTCGTCATTCTCTTCATTTTTATTGCCGTGGGCGGATTCTTGTGGTCCCTGTACGCTGGGGCCGTGGAAAAGGGCCGGGACGAGGTCAGGGACCAGGTAGAAGCGCACTTGGCCGACTACATCGCGAAGAAAGCGGAGCGGATCAGGGCTATGCAGGAAAAACAGGCTGAAGACGCCGCGGCGAATGCCGCTGCAGAGGCCGAAATGGCGGGAAAAGTGGATCCGATCATCAAAGAGGTGGTGCGCTATGTGGAACGTAAGCCGTCTGACCCTGTTTGCGTGCTGCCTCCTGACATTGTCAAGCTGCTCAACGATGCGCGTCGCCCCGGAGGCTGACGAACCGGTCGTCATCAACTGTCGGATCGACGCGTTTTTGCCCGCCGAGCCGTTGCCGCTGACGGACGGGAAACTTGACACCTTCGCCGTGCAGGATCCGGTCATTTCCAAGCTACGCCACACCGAAGTGATTCGCCGCTGCGCGCTGATTGACTGCATTTTGTCGCTCGAAGAGTATGGTATTGTCGACCTGCCGATCGCGATCGAGCCTTGTGAGGATTTGCCGTGACAAACCCGCAGCGCCACGACATCACGATTGTGCAGGGCGCGACTTTCGCGCCCGATTACTACTGGTACAGCCAGTTGGTGAGCAAAGCGATCACCGCGGTGACGCCTGGACTCCCGACTTCGTTCACCGCGACGGCGCACGGTCTCCCCACCCAGCCCGTACCTGCGTGGTTCCAGTCGCTCAAGGGCTCGATCTCGCAGATCAACACGCTCGGTCCGCCTGGCAACGTCGCCGACGGCGAATACACAATGATCACGCGCACGTCGGTCAACACTTTCGACGCGCTGCTGCTCAATACCGACGGTCTGGTCTACACGTCTGGCGGCTACGTGCTGTTTTACGGCGTGCGCGACCTCACGGGGTACACGGGCCGTGCGCAGATTCGTGCGACGCGCGAAAGCACCACTACGCTCGTCGATCTGACGACTGCCAACACTGGCATCGTGATCGATGCTGCGAACGGCGCCGTTGGCATGCGAATCACGGCCGCGGCCACCGCCGCGCTCGACTTCAGCTGCGCGGTTTACGACCTTGAGCTGATCGACGGGTCCGGCGCGGTCACACGTCTGATGTACGGCGACGTCAAGCTGTTCAAGGAGACGACTCGGTGACCGATCTGGTTGCCCTGCTGGTCGCCGGCAGCGAAATGCTCGGTGTTACCGAAGAGCAGACGTTCGTCATTGGCACTGCGGAAGAGCCGTCGCTCATTGTCGTCGCTCAGGGCACGCCGGGGCCGACCGGCCCTGCCGGTACCGCGATCGCGCCGTACGAATTCGCGTACAACGAAGCGTCGCCCGCGACGATCTATGTCGTTCCGGCGCTATCGTTGGTGTCCGCTGTCCGTATTGGCGTCCGCACTGCGTTCAACGGCACAGGAGCCGCGCTCAGCGTCGGTATTCCCGGTCAGCCGACTTTGCTCATGCTCACGAGCGACAACGACCCTACGATTGCCGCCGACTACAACACATCCGCAGATGTGGAACTTCCAGGCGGTACGCCAATTCAGCTGTACACTACTCCCGGATTCGGTGCGACGCAGGGCGCGGGTGTCGTGCTGATCGATCTCGTCGCGCAGTAAGAGGAAACAGACATGTCTTTTTTCGATAAGCTCCGCGGCACAGCCGAAAACATTTTCGGCATCGGTCTCGGTACCACGCGCGTCAACCTCAAGAACGTCGGCGGCACGCAGGTGGAAATGCGTAATGCCGGCGACTCCGGGTACGTCGGTACCAAGCAGTTGTTCGTCGACATCCAGGACTCCAACGGCCAGCGCATGCGGCTGCAGGTGCCGGATATCTCGACCGACTACGAGCTTACGTTCCCTGCCGACAACGGTAGCCCGTCGCAGGTGCTGCAGACGGACGGCAATGGTGTTCTGACCTGGGCCACCATCGCTGGCGGTGCCGACAAGCTCACCATCGACACTACGTCGCTGGCGTTCGGCACTGGTTCGCCGCTGACGATGTTCACTTCGCCAGCCAACTCGGTGATCGACTACGTCGAAGTAGTCGTCGACACCGCCTTTAACGGTACGGCGCCGACCGTCACGATCGGCATCGTCGGCACCACGTCGAAGTACAGCGGCACGACCGACGTGGACCTCAAGACGGCCGGCTCGTATCGCATCCACCCTGGCCTGCCACTGTCGGCAGGTGAAAACCTGATTGCGACGTACGTGGCTGATAGCTCGTCTGCTGGCGCGGCTCGCATCCACGTGGCGTACTCGGTGCCTGCGTAATGGCATTTTGGGACAAGCTCGCTGGCACGATGCTGTCGGTGTTCAAGTTCGGTGGCCCTTCGGGGCCACAGATCAAGAACACCGCGGGCGTGCTTGCAGCGCGCGACACTACAGATGCGAATTACGCGCAGTTCGAGGCAGATTTGCGTCACCTGGGCCAGGCCCCGCAGACGATCAACGATCTGACCGAGCTGAACCCTGCAGACCCCGCCGTCGATTTCATCCCGGTGTGGGACGTCACGGCGGGCGCGACGCGGAAAGTGAAGCCTGACAACCTCGGGATCACTGGCGGCGGCGGAGCGCCGACCGGCGCTGAGTACATCGTGTCTGCCGCGTCTGCTGGCCTTTCGGCGGAGCGCGTTCTCACCGACAACACCGAAATTTCGTGGTACTTCGGCGCGGGCGTGGCGGAGGCGGGCATCGTTGAAGTCCCGCTTGCGAAGCTCCCTAACGTCCCGGCGTTTTCGGTGCTGTGTAATCCAGAAAACAGTAGTGACGTCGTCGATTATGTGTCCGCCGCCGCAGAGGGTGAGTTTCTCTATTGCGACGGTGACCAGCTTGTGTGGTCGTTCATGTACTGGGCGAATATTCAGTTCGCCGCAATTGAACCAGCAACAATTACGTCCAATCAGGACGATTACACGCCATCTTCGTTTGGTATAGCGTCGTCGTTGCGACTGTCGTCTGATGCCTCGCGCACGATCACGTCGATGGCTCCGCGTGCAGACGGCACGCTGCTGACAATAGAAAACATCGGCTCCAACGACATCGTCTTCCAGCACAACAGTGGAGGGACCGCAGAGAATCGGTTCCTTCTTCCTGGCGCAGCCAATTTCACGCTCGGCCCGAACTGCGGTGCCATCTTCATCTACGACGACAACTTGGACTCCACGTCCCGGTGGCGCGTTCTCCGTTCGGTAGACGCCACGGGAGGCGGTGGTTCGCCGGTCGTGATTTCCCCGACTTCGTTCGGGACAGACCAGACCGACTACAACCCGGCGAGTTTTTCGACCTGCACCTACATGCGCCTCACGACGAGCGCAGCGGTGTCGATCTTCTCGCTCGCTACGCGCACGGACGGCACTATCGTTACGGTCGCGAACATCGGCACGTTCGCGATCACGCTGGTCGACGAGTACACGACAGGTACGACCGCAGCGCAGCGGTTCGCGCTCGACGGCAACATCGTGATCGCGCCTGAGTCTGCCGTCGATCTCGTGTACGACGGTACGACAGCGCGGTGGCGTTGCGTGCTGCAGCCGATGCGCACGATCAACGACATGAGCGAGCTCATCCCTGCAGACGCAGACAACGACTTTCTGTTGGTATGGGACTCTTCGGCCAGTGCGACGCTCAAGGTCAAGCCGAACAACCTGGGCATTACACCGCTTCCGGTTGCTATCGAACCGGCACAGATCACCACGTCACAGAACAACTACGCCCCGGCTGGAGTCGATACGTGCACACTGATGCGGTTGGACTCAAGCACGTTGGTGCAGGTTCGTGGTCTTTCTCCGCGCCTCGAAGGCACTCAGATTGCCATCCAGAATATCGGTGCTAACGACATCGTTCTTCCGCACAATAGCGGCAGCGCCACAGCAGAATGGCGTTTTGCGACTCCTGGCGACGCCGATTACACGCTGACCCCAGGCAGCGGCGTGATCGTCGAATACAACGACAACAGTGATACTACTTCGCGCTGGCATTTGCTGGCAGCGGAAGCGAGCGCAGGCGGCAGTGGCCTCACCCATCCGCAAGTCCTCGCGCGCACCCTCGGAGCCTGAAATGCTCGTACTCGACGCCACCACCGATACTCTTGAAGTCGATCTTCTCGCCGCGCACACGACGAACGCGCTGCCGTTCTTCGTGAGCTATCGCGACATCACGACCAGCCTGTACACACCGGGCAACCAGTTCGGCAACACGAACGGCACGACGGATGTCGTCCTCTGCTCCGCGCCGGGCGCGTCGGTGCAGCGCGTCATCGACCACATCCAGATCAGGAACGCCGACACGGTGAGCCATACCGTGACGGTGCGGTTCGTGGACAACACGACCGAGTACAACGTCTTCCAAGCGGTGATCGCCTCTGGTGACATGATCCAGTACAGCGACGGTCAGGGCTGGCAAGTCTTGTCGAACAACGGGTCGCTCAAGATGGCGATTGCTCAGGGCGTGAACTCCGTATCGTCGGGACTCAGCACGACCACGATCACCGCCAACGTCGTCAACAATAACGGCACCGCGAACACCATCGCGGACGTTACGGGCCTGTCATTTGCGGTCACGAACGGACAGCGGTACTGGTTCCGCTTCGTGATCCACTACGACGCGGCAGCGACCACGACCGGCTCGCGATGGTCGATCAATGGTCCGACGACTTCGGACCTCAACTTCATGAGCAATTACTCGCTCACGACGACGAGCATCACGCAGAACCAAGGCTTGACCGCCTACGACACGCCGGCATCGTCGAACGCGACCAGCGCGGCGACCGGCTCCAACATCGCGATCATCGAAGGCTTCATCCTCCCGACCGCTGACGGCACGGTCATCGCGCGCTTCGCTTCCGAAATCTCGTCGTCCGCGATCACCGCGCTGCGCGGCTCGTTCGTGCAGTATCTGGCGGTTGGTTGATGAAGCTCAGCCACTTGAAGCTCAAGACGGCGGTTGGCTGCGTCATCATCCTCGCAGCCATCTTCGTCGCCATCACGCGGTTCCATTGGAGCGTCTTATGAAGCGCATGTTCTCGATCCTGCTGCTCCTTCTGGCAGCGCCCGCGTTCGGCGCAGTCACCCTGACCGAAGCGACCGTCATCACGCTGCTGCGTGGGTCCACCACGGTCGGTACCTACGCCTCGTGGGACGCCTGCCGTACGCAGGCGATCGCGCTGGCGAACGCGTCGACCGCGACCAGCGGCACCGTCACCTACTCCTGCCAGACCGAGAAGCGCCGGGTGGTCGCTGCCTACAGCGTGAACCCGCCACCGCCGCCCGCGTGCCCGCCGCAGCCGGCGAACGAAACGCAGACGGTCGCCTGCCCGGCTGGCACCACCGGCACCTGGACGCAGGCGCGCAGCTACACCAGCGCCCCCGCGCCGACGTGCTGGACTGCTGGCGCATGGACGCCGACGAGCGCACCGGCTGGTGCCTGCGCGGCGATCCCGCCGCCGCCGCCGCCCGTGGGCGGGGCCTTCCCGGCGCCGCTGCTCAACTTCGCCGAGACTTGGGCGCGGAACTGGAACTTCGGTGGGCACGCCGTTGACTCGCGCTTCAACGAGAACTACGGCTATTGGGACTACACCGAGACGACCTACGAGCCATGGCTGTTCGACCGCGCGAGCGTCGGGTACTACCTCTACGAGGCGACCAACGACACGCGCTGGCGTGACCGCTTTTTGTCCGACTTCCTGTGGTATCGCACGCGCATCGACGCGCAGGGCATCTTCACGCCCAAGGGCTACGACGACACCAAGTACGGCTACGTGACCCCGTTCGTCCTCTATGAGCGGCTGACCGGCGACGCGCAGTACCGGCCCGTGGCCAAGCGCATCTACGACTCGTGGGTCCGCGAGTTCAGCGCCACCTACAGCCCGAGCATCGCGCTGTGGACCGAGCGCGAGATCGGGCTGGCGCTGGAAGCTGCGGTGGCGTGGTACGACCTGACCGGCGATGCCGATGCGCTCACGCGCGCCAACGCGCTGGTCCTGCAGTGGACCACGGTCTCTGGCGCGACTGGCGCCCCGCTTGTGACCTACACTCAGCATGAGGGCGGAGGTCCGGGCGGCACCACGCCAACCGAACTGGTCAACAGCCCATGGATGTCCGCCCTCTACTTCCAGGCCGCACGCCGGCTGCACAGGAGACCGGGCAACACCGAAGTCCTGGCGCAGGTGTCGCGCTACTTCGACTGGTGCGATGCCAACTGCTTCTACGACGGCTCGCTCGCGCATGTCGAGTTCACCGGCGTCACGTTCCCGCGCTACCTGACCCCGAGCCTGATCGGCGACGGCGGCTACGACGAGGGGAACATGGCGCACGCTCTCGACGTGGCCGGGTTCATCAAGTTCGCCATCTACGCCAAGACGGTGCGCGGGGAGCCGACCGCTGCAGCGCAGGCGCGGCTCGCGCAGATGGCCGTCACGGCCGAGCGCGACTTCGCCAACTGGACCCGGACCACGACCTACCTGCCGCGCTACCGGGTGTCACCGCCGCGCAAGGTCAACTGGCAGGTGCGCGGGGCGAGGGAACTGGCGCGCTGAGTCGTGGCGACATTTGGCGACTTGACCGCAGGCGGCGACGACTTCCCATCGTCAGGTGACAGGGCGCTGTTGGCCAAGTTCACATGCCCGACCGCTGGCACGCTGACGCAGATCAACGTGTTTTTCAGCTCGGCCTCAACGGCGGGTATGAGCATGAAGGGCCTGATCTATGCCGATGATGGCGCTGGCAACACGCCGGGGACACGGCTAGGTGTAGGTAACGCCGTTGCTGTCCCGGCCGGCGCTAGCGACACGGCGTCTACCGGCCTCTCGGTCGCTCTTTCGGCCAGTACCGATTACTGGATCGGTTACGTTGCAGATAGCTTCGAGGCGCGGGCGCAAATGGATATTGGTGGCGGCGGTTCGTCGCGCATGGAAGGTACGACCTACGCTTCACCGAATGCGACTTGGACCGAAAGCGGAACCGCAGGCAACACCCTGAATGCCTATGGCACCTATACTGAAAGCAGCAGCGGCAGCGGTATACTGATTCCGACGACGTTTCGTATGCAGGCCATTCTTACGAGGTAACGACCATGTCTCGCATGTATACGCTTCAGTTCAACGCCGTCGCAGTCACTGTGCAGCAGGATCTGTTCGAGATCACTGCGCCCGCTGACGCAGTGGTGCGCATCCACGAGATCGGGCTGTCGCAGACAACCGAGCTGGGCGACGCAGAAGAAGAGTCACTGCTGCTGCTGATGAAGCAGGGCGCCACCACTTCAGGTACGGGCGGCACTACGCCGACGCCAGCGCCAATCGAACTTGGCGACGCGGCGTTTGGTGGCGTGTGCGACGTGAACAACACGGCCAAGGCCAGTGGCGGCACGATTGTCACGCACCGGCCGTTTGCCTGGAATATCCGCCAGTACTTCCAGCACATCTTCACGCCGGAAACGTACCCGAAGCTGAGCCCCAGCGCGCGTTGGACGTTTGAGCTGGCACAGACGCCGACTGACAGCATCACGATGAACGGCTACGTCGTGTTCGAGGAAATTGGCGGCTAAGTCATGGCGGGCATTTTTCGCCGCATTGTCGACACGTGGCGCTACTTGGTACGCCGCGTATTGCCGTCGGCAGCGCCGGAACCGGCAGTCACTGTAGATGTCCCATTGTTGTTCGGCGGGCTGTGCACTGTTTCCAGCACCGATGGGTTGCTAGTGCTAGCTATCGAAGTTTCTAGCTTCTCTGTCAGCGATTTGATGTCCAAGATGCTGTTTTGGACCGATTGCGACAATAGCGCCGGTTACTGCGATGCGACGGGGAACATTAATCTTACCGACAGCGGCGCAGGCCCTGTTTATGTAACTGGGGTTTTGGGCGATGCCTTTGATATTCCACCGAGTCAGGTGGGGCGCATCACACCGCCCGCGCTCGGCGGATTAGGGACGACCGGTTTCACCTGCGGTATCTTCATCAAGTCGCCTATCAGCGGCGGTTCCATCGTTTTTGGCCAATGGCCTGACGGGAATAAGCGATGGGCGCTGCGCCAAGACGGCAGCAATTACATCCTGTCAGTGACTACGGACGGTTCAACTATTGTGTCTGTAGTCGCCGGCGCTATTCCGGGCGGGACTGGCTGGCACTCTATCATGGGCTGGTACAACCCGGACACGGACCTGATCTACGCCAGCCTTGACAACGGCACTCCAAATTCCGCCGCGTTCGCGTCGGCGCTGCACACTGGGTCAACCGTGTTGACGATTAGCTCGACCGCAGGAGGAGTGGATGCTTATCTAGATTTTGCCTTCATTGCCGAGGGCGTTCTCAGCGCCGAGGAGAGAACATGGCTTTACAACGGCGGCGCAGGTCGTGATTGGATCTACCCGGCGCGACTGTTGCCGATGGACGCGTTCGCGCACACACTCACCGCCGGCGGGCTGACCTCGACAAACTCAGGCGGCAACGGGTGGATGATGGACCGCGCCACTGGTTACGGCCGGACCAGCGGCAAGTTCTACTTCGAAATGACGGTGAATGTAGCCGGTAATTCGGGCCAGAGTACGTGCATGGGGGTCGTGAACACCGCCGCCGCCTATTTCCTCTCCTACATCGGGATCGATGCGAACGGGTGGGGTTATATCTGGAACGGCGACAAGGCACACAACGGCTCCTCCACGGCTTTCGGTTCCAGCTATACGACCGGAGACGTTATCGGCTGTGCGTTCGACATCACGGCCGGCAAGGTGTGGTTCTCCAAGAATGGCACATGGCAGGCGAGCGGCGACCCAGCTGCGGGCACGAACGAGGCTTATTCCGGGCTGTCGGGCCGGCTGATGCCGGCGATCGCGCTCTACTACAACGCCGACAGCGTAACGGCGGCGTTTGCGGACGCCGACCTGACCTACGCGCCGCCGTCCGGGTTCGTTGCGTGGGAACAAATCCCGGTATGATCGATATCACGTGAACGCACTGGCTAAACACGATGGGCGGATCAACGACGTGGAACGCGAGTTCCTCTATCACGTCGAGGTTCTCGGCTTCACCGTCGCCAGGGCTGCAGACGCGGTCGGGCTCAGGTCGCCTGCTGCTGCGCTGCAGCGCCCCGAAATCATCGAGGCACGCGAAGCACTCCGTCGTGCGGTGCAGCAGCGCACTACGATCACCAAGGAAGATGTGGTCGCGGGCTACATGGACGCGATTCATATCGCGCGCTTGATCGCAGACCCCAAAGCGATGATTGGCGGGTGGGGTGCGATCGCTACTACGCTTGGGCTCAACGCCCCGACCAAGGTCGATGTCAACGTCAACGTCAGCAACGACGAGCTGCGCAACATGAAGGACTCGGAACTGGTCAAGCTGCTCGAAGCAGACAACGTGATCGACGCCGACTTCTACGAGGTGCGGCAGTGACCGAAGCCCCGCTCGTAGTTTGCCCAGCGTGCAACGCCGAGCAGGGGCTTGAGAACTTCCGTATTTTCTCTACCGCCCCAGTGCGGTATTACGACTTCTGCAGCAACTGCGAGCAGAAGCACGGCGTCCTGACTCTCTACAGGACGCACTATTCGCTGGCCACTCCGATCGTACGCGACTCGGTGCTCGGCAAGACGTCGATAGCCGACGTCAACATCGAGAAGTCAGCAGCCGATCGCAAAACCGCGGCGCAGAAAGAGCTGGCACGTCGTGAGCTCGCGCGTCGCAGTCTTCTGTACTTCACGACGCAGTTCCACCCGACCTACAAGGCCGGCTGGGTGCACAACGACATCGCACGTCGCCTTGAGCGTTTCCTGCGCCAGGTTGAAGCCGGCGAGTCGCCCTGCCTGATGATCTTCGTGCCGCCGCGGCACGGCAAGTCGACCCTCGCCTCCGACATGTTCCCTTCGTGGGCGCTTGGACATCACCCCGAGTGGGAGGTGATTTCATGTTCGTATACCGCTGCCCTGCCGATCAAGTTTTCGCGCTCGATCCGGGATCGGATGAAGACGGCGGAGTACGCGAAGATGTTCCCCCACGCGAAGATCCGTTCCGACAGCCAGAACGTGGAGAGCTGGGACACAACGTCCGGGGGTTCATACACTGCTGCGGGCGTTGGTGGGTCGATCACGGGTAAGGGCGCGCACATCCTGATCACTGACGACCCGATCAAGGACTACGAAGAGGCCAGCTCGGAGAAGATCCGCACTGCCGTTTTCGACTGGTACAACACCACTGCCAAGTCGCGTATGGCGCCTGGCGGCGGGAAGCTGATCATTCAGACGCGCTGGCACGATCTTGACCTGGCCGGCGCCATGCTGCAGGGCATGGAAGAGGCCATCAAGGCCGAAATCCCCGAAGGTGAGTACGACAACTGGGAAGTAGTCAGCTACCCGGCGATCGCTGAGCACGACGAGTTCCTCACTCGCGGCGGCAAGATCCTGCTCGGCTCCGCGCCGCCCGACGCGCGCGTCCTGCGCCGCGCAGGCGATGCACTTCACCCCGACCGGTACACGATCAAGGCACTCAAGCGCCAGCGCAACTCGATGCCTGCGCAGCAGTGGAATGCGCTGTACCAGCAGAATCCGGTCCCCGACGATGGTGATTTCTTCAGTAAATCAGACTTCCGCTATTTCGACAAGCTGGCAGACGATATCAAGCACTACCGCGTGCTTATTGCTGTCGACCCGTCGTTCGGCAAGGACGCGGACAACCACTGGACCGTGTTCGTGGTCGGCGCGCTCGACTCCAACGACGACCTGTACGTGATCGACATGGTGCGTGCTCGCATGCACTCCCTTGAGTTTGCCGACACGTTGATCGCGCTGTGCAACAAGTACAACCCGTATCAGGTCGGCATCGAACGTGGCGCATACGAGAAAGCCGTGCGCCCAATCATTGACGTCAAGACCAGCATGAACCGGATCTACATCCCGTTCACTGACAAGCTGGTCCCGATCCAGGAAAAGACGGTTCGCGCCAAGCCACTGCAGGCCAGGCTCCAGATGGGTAAGCTGCACCTGCTGAATCAGCCTTGGGCGGTCAGCGCTGTGCAGGAAATGCTGCGTTTTCCCAATGGCGTGTATGATGACGTCGTGGACGCAATGGCATGGTTGTCGCGCTTGGCGCTGTTGGTTTCTCCGCCGCGCAAATACGCCAAGGCAAAAAAGAAGGTAAAGAGTTGGCAGGACACGCTCAAGGCACAGGGTAACGGGTCCAACAAGTCCTTCATGGCGGCTTAAAAATGAGCAGCGAAGATACCGCTCGCGACAACTACGACTACTATCGGTGGTGCCGCGACAACGGTCACGAAGAGTATCTGCAGCGCGCATGCCGCGCTACGGATTTCTACTTCAACCGTCAGTGGACCCCCGAAGAGAAGCAGCCGCTGGACGACGCCGGTCGCCCCGCGCTGACTATCAACAAGATCTTCCGCACTGTCGACACGATGGTGAGCCAGTACCTGCAGAACCGCGTCGACGTTCGGTACACCCCGATCGAAGATGCCGACGAGGGCATGGCTCGCTTGTTCGACAAGCTCTACCTGCACGTGCAGCGCGCCAACGATCTCGACTGGCTCGAAACCCAGGTGTTCGAGCGCGGGATCCTACAGAGCCGTGCGTACTTCGACGTGCGCATGGGGTTCGACAACAACATCGCCGGCGACGTCATTATTCGGCAGCTGCGCTCGCAGAACGTCATTCTTGATCCAGAGATCGAGGACTACAACCCCGAAACGTGGCCGCAGGTGTTCACGACGAGTTGGATGTCGCCGAACGATCTCGAACTCGCGTACGGCAAGGCGAAGATGCAGGCAGTGGTCGACGCCGTGCCGCGTTCATCGTGGCTGCGCCCCGAAGATCAGTACGACTACACTCGTCGCACCTACATGAGCATGTACAACGAGGAGGGGTCTGACCCTGACATGCACCGCTCGTACAGGCTGATCGAACGCCAGTACCGGCAGGTGGCATACCGCGACCAGTTCATCGACGTCGACACTGGCGACTTCGAGGAAGTGCCCGAGAACTGGGACCGCGACAAGATCGCCCGCGTGCTTGAAGTCACGCCTGGGCTGATCGTCATGAAGCGCAAGGCGAAGACGATCCGCTGGACCGTGTCAGCTGGTCCAATCCTGCTGCACGATGAATTCAGCCCGTACAACCGGTTCACCGTGGTGCCGTTCTTCCCATACTTCATCGACGGTGAATCGATGGGCCAGGTTGAGAACCTCATCGACCCACAGCGCCTCTTCAACAAGGTGCTGTCGCAGGAGCTGCACATCATCAACACCAGTGCTAACTCTGGCTGGAAGCTCAAGGAAGGCGCGCTGCGTAACATGGAGATCGAAGAGCTTGAGCGCCGTGGCGCCGAGACCGGTCTCGTGATGGTGCTCGACGACATCGCGAACGCAGAGAAGATCACGCCCAACTCAGTGCCGAGCGGCCACGACAACATGTCGCGCAAGGTGTCCGAGATGGTCATGGACATCTCTGGCGTCAACCAGTACTCGACCAACAGCGCTCGCGAGGATGTGTCGGCGCGCGCGCTGGAAACGCACCGCGCCGCGGCTGCTGGCAACCAGGCTCGCGCTACCGCTGCGTTCTACCAGACCAAGAAGTGGCTCGCTGCTGCGATCCTCGACCTCGTGCAGACCTACTACACCGATACCCGTGCGTACGTCATCGCGTCGGGTGGTGTTACGCAGAAGACAGAGCGGGTCACGCTCAACGAAGTATCTGAGACCGGCGAAGTGCTCAACGACGTCACTCGCGGCAAGTACGCCGTGACGCTGGTGCCGACGGCTGCTCGCGCGACGCAGGACATGTCCGCGTTCAGTGAGCTGCTCGAACTGCGCAAGCTCGGTGTCGCGATCCCGGATGCCGCGCTCATCGAAGTCAGTCAGGTGCCGCGCCGTGCGGAACTGCTGGAGTCGATGTCTGGCGACTCTGCTGACGCAGCTGCTGCGAAGCAGGCTGAAGAGCAGGCGCTTCTCGCCGCAGAACGCGGAGTTATGGAAGCTGAGGCCAACGAACGCAATGCGAGCGCAGAGTTCAACAAGGCCCGTGCGGTCGACAAGATGCGCGACTCGCAGGACCTGTCGAAGCAGGTGGAAGCGGCGCAGCGGTTGGACTTGGACAAGAAGAGGCTTCAGCTTGAAGCTGCCAACTCCATCGCGAAGCACGAGCAGGAAGAGAAGAAGGGCCGGCGCGAAGCAGCACTTTCGTTGATCGAGCTCCGTGAGAAAGCCAAGCAGGCCAAGGCTAGCGCCGCGGCCAAACCCAAGGAGAAGAAGGCATGAGCAAGGAAATCGAACTGGCGGACGTGCAGAAGATCGACCCCGATACTGAGCTCGACTCTACCGACCGCGGTGATGACGTAGTGGTCGACGAGGCCCCTGAAAAGGCCAAGGGCAAGAAGCCGGCTGCAAAGCCAGACAAGGCGAAGGACGACAAGGCCGAGGCCAAGGAAGACGAAACAGAGGAAGAGACAGAAGACGAAGGCACTGAGGAAGGCGACGAAGAGGAAGAGACCGAGGAAGAGCCCGAGAAGAAGGACGGCAAGCGCGTCCCGTACGAACGTCTCGCCAAGGCCACCGCTGCGCGGCGCCAGGCCGAAGAGCGTGCTGCCGAGGCGGAGCGCGAGCTGCAGGAGATCCGCGCTGCGTCGACCAAGGATGGGCGCAGCAAGTACGACGAGCTGGTGCAGGCCCGCGACGCGCTCTACGATGTAGTAGAGGAAGCCCGCGCGAATGGCGACGTCAAGACTGCAGCGCAGAAGCAGCGCGAGATTGACAACATCACGCAGCGGTTGAGTCGCGCCGAAGCCAGTGCGATCGCGTCGCAGAAGGCCACCGAAGCCAGCGAAACGGCGATGTACAACACCTTGGTGGCTCAGCTCGAAGCCGCAGTGCCAGAGTTCGATCCGAAGTCGGATGAGTACGACATCAACCTCGCGAAGGAAGTTGACGAACTCACCCGCGCGTACGAAACCATGGGCAGCACGCCGCAGGCGGCGCTGCGCAAAGCGGCCAAGATGGTGCTGCGTCGCGACCCATTCAGCGGCAAGCCGAAGCAGGAAGAAGCGAAGCCGGTCGTCAAGCAGGCCAAGAAGCCGGATCTGGTCAAGGCGGCGGATACCGCAAAGCGCCAGCCCGCGACGACCGATTCGCGCGAGGAAGTTGCAGAGCATATCGATCCCGAAGGGCTTTCCGAGGAGGAGTTCCAGAAACTCCCGGCAAAGACCAAGGCACGGCTCCGGGGCGATTTTCTCCCGTCCGCTTGACACCAGCTAAAACAGCGGTAATATCGGGTTAACGGCAGGCTCGCCTGCCGTTAACTTCGCCCCCGGCCACGTAAGCGCCGGCCCGTATCGAAACCGGGTTACCAGAGTCGCATCCTCGCCGCCAAGCGCGTTACTTGGCCAGGTAGAAGACACTCCCATCTCCCCGAGGATTTACGTCATGGCGCTTACCAATTTTGCCAACCTGACCACTGAGCAGCTGACCGTCTGGTCGCGCGATCTGTGGGCAGCGGCACGCAACAAGATGTTCCTGGGCAACTTCGCTGGTACTGGCCAGAACGCCATGATCCAGCGTATCAAGGAGCTCAAGAAGGGTCCTGGCGGCGCGGCTCGCGCAGTCATCACTCTGGTCACCGACATGGAAGGTGACGGTGTTGTCGGCGACAACCAGCTGGAAGGCAACGAAGAGGCACTCAAGGCGTACGACCAGGTGATCCAGATCGATCAGCTGCGTTCGGCCAATCGCCACGAGGGCCGCATGGCTGAGCAGCGCTCGGTTGTGTCGTTCCGCGAGCAGTCCAAGGACAAGCTCTCGTACTGGCTCGCCGATCGCTGTGACCAGCTCGCGTTTCTGACGCTGTCTGGTATCTCGTACGCACAGAAGACCAACGGCGTCGCACGTGTGGGCTCGCAGCTGCCGTTCCTGACCTTCGCAGCCGACGTCACTGCGCCGACCGCTAAGCGGTACCGCGTGTGGAACGGCAGCACCAAGGCGTTTCGCGCTGAAGGCGCTACCAACGCGAACCTCGTCGCGGCCGACGTCCCGCAGTGGGAGCTGCTGCTCGCTGCCAAGCGTCACTGCGTCGAGAACTACATTCGTCCGATCACCACTGAAAGCGGCATCGAGGTGTACAACGTATTCATGTCGCCCGCAGGCATTCAGGCGCTCAAGAAGGACACGAACTTCCTCGCAGCCTGGCAGAACGCGCAGAAGCGTGGTGAGGAGAACCCACTGTTCAAGGGCACTCCGCATGGTGGTGTCAACGGCTTCTACGTCGACGGCATGAACATCCTCGAATACCGCTACGTGTACAACACGCTCGGCGCCGCTTCCGGTTCGAAGTGGGGAGACAACACGATCGACGGCCAGCGTGTGCTGGTGTGCGGTGCGCAGGCGCTGGGCATGGCCGACATCGGCATGCCGACCTGGGACGAAGAGCTTTTCGACTTCGGCAACTCTCCGGGTATCGCTACCGGCAAGATTTTCGGGTTCAAAAAGCCTGTGTTCCGCTCGATCCAGTCGGGCACCAACGAAGATCACGGCATCCTCTGCATCGACACCGCGATCCCGGCCTAACCCAGGAGAAATGTCATGGCTGTCACTAAGCACACTGCACGTCAGCATGTCCTGGCCGCGGTCATTCCGATCACCTCTGCCAACTCTGGCGCGGGCAACGAAGTGACGGTGGCGCTCCCTCCGGGGGCGCACATCACCCAGCTGCTGCTCGTCACGCACACGGTGTTCAATTCTGCTACCGCAGCGACCATCTCGGACGGTACGAACACGCTGGTTAGCGCCGAAGACATGACGACCCTCGGCTCCGAAGCTGTGGATCTGTCTGTGACCATGCGGTATCCGAATGGCGGGACGCTCACCATCTCGCTGTCTGGTACCGCGACTGCCGGCGCAGCCACCGTGATTCTGACGTACGTCGACGTCGATCGTCAGGACGAGCACTACAAGGTCTGAGTTTGACTTCCTATCTGTGGGTGCTAGGCTTGGGGCGGGGCTTCCCGCCCCTGTTTTCTAGCACTCACAGAGAGGACTAAAACATGATCCGCAACATGATTTCGCCGCGTGACTTCTCGTACATCGGCCTTACCGGGCACGGTGTGCAGTTCAAGGCGGGCGTGCCAACTCCGGTACCGTTCGAGCTGCAGTCGGATTTGCTACACCTCAACGTTATCTTCGAAGACGGCAACTTCGCGCAGGCCCCGGTCGACAAGGACGGCAAGCCGGCGAAGGTCGAGATGTCAGGTGCTATCCGCGAAGCGGTCCTGTTCCACGTCATCGGCCAGATCGCCGCGGACGCGCAGACCGAAGAGTTCGACGGCGGTGGTGCCCCAAAGGCGGCTGCGATCGCAGCGCGCTGTGGCATTACGGTCAACGGCACGGAGCGCGGTAAGCTGTGGGACCGGTATCGCAACGCCGTGGCGACCAACGGCATCCTTCCGACGCATCCGATGGTCGAAGCGTTTGTTGACATCCAGAAGGTCAACAGCCTGAAGGCCGCAAACGAGTTTGCTGAAGCATATGAAGTCCCGGCCGAGCTGCTTGTCGGCATCACCAAGGTCAATGAGGCGAAGCGGATCATTCTCGCCAACCTCGTGAATGCGAAGCCGACTGCAGGGTAAAAACGGTGCTGAAGCCTTCCCAGTTCATCGATCAGTTTCGCAGAGACGTCGATGACCTTCGCGAAGGCACGGCAGGCGACTCCGACAGCGAGAACCTCTGGTCGGATCCTGACGTCTATCGGTACTTGAACGCAGGGCTCAGCGAGACCGCACGGCGCACTTTCTACCTGCTGCCGCGCATCATCAAGCTCGACGTCACTGCTGGGAACGCAGATCTTGGCTGCGAAGACGCAGCCAAGATTCTGCACATCGAGCGCGCCAGGCTCCTGACCGCGCGCATCAGCCTCGAAGAAATGAACATGCGTGGCCCTGGCTCCGTCGAGGATGACTACGGCTACCTGATCCACAACGCACCGGACTTCGAGAACACTGTCGGCACGCCGCACAGGTTCATTCGCGACTACGCGCCGAAGACCATCCGGCTGTACCCGATCCCGATGGCTGCGGACACCCTGCAGCTACACACATACATGCTGCCAAGCACCGTCGTGGCGGCGTCCGAAGTGCCGAGTGAATACGCTGAGCCACGCGTGTTCGAGATGGTGCTCATGTTCATGAAGAGCATGGCGTACCAGAAGCAGGACGCAGACACGCAGGACCTCGCGCGCGCGGGCGGCTTCAGCGACGAGTTCGAAGCAGCGGTACGCGACTTCAAGAGCGAGCTGCTGCGCCGCCGTCGCACGCCTGGAACCACGCGGTTCTCTTGGTGACGCATGGCACGTCCGACCGACTCTGAGCTCGCCAAGCTCTCGCTCTGGCCTGGCGGTATCAACAACGTCGCTTCGGAAGCGATGCTCCGCGGCGGGCAGCTCCGCAGCGCAGTCAACGTGGACATCGACGACACTGGCGTGCCGTCGCGCCGCGTCGGGTACACCCAGCTCGCTGCCGAATCTGGCGCACACTCGCTGTGGTCGAACGGCGTCAAGATGTTCTACGCCGCAGGTTCCAATCTGCGCATGCACGACGGCGTGTCGTCGCAGCTGCTGTACACCAATCTGCAGCACGATGTTCCGCTGTGCTACGCGACGATCGAACCGAACACGTACATTTCTGATGGCACGGTCGCGCTGTGCGTACGCAACGACGGCTCACTGCGTACGTGGGGGGTCACTGCGCCGGAAGGCCCGACGTACGCTACGCCGCTTGAAGATGTCGGTGGCATGACTGCCGGCGACTACCTGGTCGCGATCACGTACTCCAACGACCTCGGCGAAGAGTCCGGTACTGGGCCTTCGCTCCGCGTCACGGTGCCCGAAGGCGGCGGCATTGCGGTTGGGTTCCCGCCTACCGCGCCGCCTGACGCCGTGCGCACGCGGCTCTACATCTCCAAGCCCAACGGCACGCAGCCGTTGTTCGCGAGCAGCTTCGCTGCCAACGCAGCGTCCGTGACCGTCGGCCGCGCGCCGCTCGGTCGTCCGCTGGATACTCAGTTCTGCGCCAAGCTGCCTGCTGCCAACTTCGCCGCGTACTACAACGGGCGGCTGTACATCGCGTCGGGTGACATGCTGCAGTGGTCGCGCCCCCTCGCGTACGGGCTGCTCGACGAGGCGTACGCGTTCCAGAAGTTCATGACCAACATCACTGGCATCGCCGCGATGCCCGAAGGCGGTGGTGGCATCTACGTCGGCACCGGCACGCGCATGTACTTCCTGCGCGGAAAAGATCCTGGCGGCTTCGACATGGTTGAGGCGTACCCGTCTGGCGTCGTGTCTGGCTCGCTGGTCATGGTGCCAGCGACCGCGCTCAACATCGAGACCGTTTCGTTGCGCGTTCCTGTGTGGATGTCGACGACCGGCGTGTTCTGCGTGGGCGGTCCCAACGGCCAGGTGCTCGCCACAACCGAAGCGTATTTCTCCGGTGATGTGGCTGAGCGCGCGGCTGCGCTCTTCCGCAGCGTGGACGGCATCAATCAGGTGCTGGTGTCGATGCAGAAGCCGCTGCGCAGTAGTAAACTCGCGGTGACTGATAGCGCTAGCGCAACGGTGGTGCGGAATGGAATCGAAGTCTGAGCCGTCGCAGAAAGAGCAGCGGCTTGAGATCTGCAAGAAGTGCGACGAGGCGAAGCACATGCGGCTTGGTCTCATCGTGTGCAAGAAGTGTGGCTGTCTCATGAACATGAAGGTTGCTTTGCCGAAGTCGAAGTGCCCCCTCAATAAATGGTGACCCCAATGAACTCCCGTATTCCTGAACTTCGTCGGGACTTCGCCAACTCCAAGTACGAGCGTACTGAAGAGGGCGGCGTCTACTTCTCGCGTGGCAACTTCCTCATTTCCGGCATGTTGAGCGTGAGCCTCAACGGCGGGCCGTGGGAAGACACTCCCAACCTGATCGTCAATGAGGGCCTCGTCTACCTGCTCAACGTCGGGCTGTCTGCCGGCGCGCAGCTGTCCACGTTCTACGTGGCCCCGTTCTACAACAACGTGACGCCGATCGCAGGACTCACTGCTGGCACGTTCAACGCTAGTCAGGGCGAG
>Ga0209507_1000514_pt1 | contig 42221 bp, 40 predicted proteins | sample AD_UKC028_MetaG_FD_184414 | JGI IMG/M metagenome (GOLD analysis project Ga0209507, IMG submission 184414) | Active sludge microbial communities of municipal wastewater-treating anaerobic digesters from USA - AD_UKC028_MetaG (SPAdes) (version 2) | ecosystem: Engineered > Bioreactor > Anaerobic >...
TTCTGCATGACATTCTCCTCGCAGGTACCTTAAAATAAACCGCGTGTCAGCATACTAACCCAACGGGAAAAATCAACCTTATCGGGGGGAAAGGGGAGAGGGGAAAAGGAGAGGAAAAGGGAAAAGGACAAAAGGGACACAAAGGACAAAAGGGACGGGGGAAGGAGAGAGAAGGCGGTGGAGGTCATTCGAACGGGCAGACGCCTTCTTTTTCACAGTAGCAGTCCATATCACGAACGATCAGGTTGCTAAAAAAAGTAGTTTGCCATGCAAGAAAGTGCCCGCCATCCCAATCGGAGTATCCAAAGTTATATTTGATCGGCAAGACCTTCCCATCAAATACATGCTCTACTGGCTTCATACAGATACTTCTTTTCTGATCGATGCGGTAGAAACAAAGCTTGCCCTCGCCAGCATAGCTAGGGTCGGAAGGAGTTATGAGAAAATTGTTCTGATAGATCAACATGTTTCCCCGTACGTTTTGAATCGGTATCATATAGGTTTCCGGTTCTATGTCCTGTAATGGGAATTCTTCATACACCGGTGTCGCGCCACGCAGGTCGAGACGGATGATGCGGTCGTGTTGGGTAACCGTCTCGAAGTAGATGAGACGGTTATCCTCCGTATCGGGAACGGGGAACCGTATCTGTTCCCCATCACGGTTCACCTTGCCACAGTCGGCAAGCGTTTGAGGGCTCTTATCGAGGTCGCAATAGTAACCGATGAAATTGTCGTCATAGAAGATCAATCGGCCGCCCACAATATAGGGCTCGTTCCCGGTCCCGTAACCGAGACTCGTCCATTTCCACTCGCCTACCTTCGCGTACGATAGTTTGTTGGCCGCGCCATCGGATTCTTGGATGTTCGCAAATACCCACTTGTCGGTCAGGACGGGGGTGTAGGTAATAGTTCGAATTGGCTGATTGTAAACGATGCGAAAATCATCCGTTGGGTTAACATATAAGACATAGGCGGCATAATCCGTTGCCGAATTGCCTAAACCTGCAAGAAAGGCTCCTTTGTGATAGGTCAATGCACTGTATGCCGGTGCGGCACGGACTCGATATTGTTTGTTTGTTATGGAATATTCAAACAGCCTTCTGTTTGCTCGGTAAGTCAAAGACGGCGTGTGGGCATTACCCATATAAAAGCCCACATTTCCATCGCTTATGTTGAAATGCTTGAAGGTGTGTATGCCAGAGTCCCAATTGTGCGGATTCTTCGCGCTGAGACTCGTATCACATTCATGCAACCCCGGATAGTATGGGTCTTCTTTGTAAATCGGCTCCAGCCAAGGCATGTCGCAGGGATAGTCATAACAATCGTACTGCGGATAGTCGGTACAGAGTTGTTTGTTCGCGTCTATCCACTGGTTCCGCACGCATTGGGGGTCGTTCTTTCGGACCTGATCGCACTTGCGACAGAAATGGATGGTTCCATCGGTGTCGTAATACGGGAATTTTGCCGAGGCGAGTGCCGGGCAATCTTCATTGCCGGTATGAGTGTTGGGGATATACTCGATGTCGGCATCGGGGTTTTCGTCCACAACACAGTAGACCGCATCGGGACCGCTATCGTTATCGGTCAACACCTCGTCGGCCTCGACGAAAATGAAGTCGTCGGCTTCCATATCGGCGGCATCATCGGCCGCCGGGATATCGCCGTCAGGTGCTACGATGTCGGCATCGTGCGCCGCCTTCGGCGACGAACAGGAAAGGAAAAAAGAAAAGGACAAAAGGGACACAAAGGACATAAGGGACGGGGGAAAAGGCAGATGCGCGGGTGCCCGAAGTTTTCGCATTTTGTCCTTTAAGTCCTTTTAGTCCTTTAGGTCCTTGATCCCCATTTCAGCCCCTTTTGTCCTTGAATTTTCCCCGCTCTTCCAGCCGCGCCCGCGTCATCCGCTCCCGCAGGCCGCCCTCTTTCACAAAGGCCTCTTCAAGATGTTTGAGCTGTTTGTCCAACAGGTAGTTGGTCACGCGGATGAGCCCGATGATGACATTGGCCGCGATGATAGGGTCGGGATTCTCTATTCCTTTGCGGAAGGTTTCGTAGGTCGCATCGGGCGTCCGGTTGAGTTCGCGGAGCCGTTCGGCGTAGGGATCGTCCTTTGACCACTCAGCCTGCCCGCGCGTCCGGAGAAAGTCGAGGTAATCGGCCAGCAGTTCTTCGAGGCTGGCGCGCGCCACATTGGTCAGCTTTATCTCGGTCTCCTTCGAGGTGCCGGAGGCCATGCTCCCTTCAATGATGTTCTGTTTGCCGGAGCGGGCCGCCTGCACCATCTGGTCGTGGGTGCGGCTGCGCTTTTCGATGAAGTGGTCGCAGAAATAGACCGTGGCGTCATACACGATCTCCGCCTTCTGGTAGGAACGCAGTTTCTGATAACCGCCGTGCGGCGGGATAAAGGCGGTCATGGGCAAAGAAGGGAAAAGGACAAAAGGGACTTAAAGGACCTAAGGGACAGGGAAAAAGAAAAACCAACGCAAACTGTCACCGTCCCTCCCCGCATTTTCGTCCTTTATGTCCTTTGGGTCCTTTGGGTCCTTTGGGTCCTTTGGGTCCTTTGGGTCCTTTGGGTCCTTTGGGTCCTTTGGGTCCTTTATGTCCCTTTCCCCAGACCCTTTATGTCCTTGCGGTCAGCAGGCTCTTGAAGGCTTTGAACGGCCGGCCGCCGCCGTCGAAACACCAGCGGTACCATTCGAGGAAGTTGAGACGGAGTCCGTGGATGACGCCGCCCATGATGCACAGGACGAGGTTGAGCGCGTGTCCCGCGACGAAGATGAGGGTGGCCGGTATGATGGTGAAGTAGAGCGGGCCGGCGTTCCAGACCATCATCGCGAGCATATTGAAGTTCTGGGCGATGAGGGCGCCCGACAGGCCCAGTGCGAAGATACGGAGATAGGAGAGGATGTCGGCGAAGAACTGGACGCCGTTGTAGACGCCGTAAAGGCCCACGAGGGTGAGCCGTATCGGTTTCCAGGTGCCGGCGCTCGTGAAGAAGACGACTAGCACCCCCGCGACGAAGACCTTGAAGGCGATCGCGGCGGCGGCGGGGTTCGCGTCCTTGAGCGATGCCCAGAAGTAGAAGCCCCAGATACCGGGCATCCAACCGATATTGGGCAGGGCGCCGATCCAATTCTTCTGCGAGAAGATGAGCCGTCCCGATTTCAGGATGAGCGAGACGGTGATATGGATGAGTCCGATGACGATGGAGATGGTCATCATGTTGCCGAGCACCCCTTCCTGACGGATGTCGGTATTGATGAGAGCGAGATTGACGAGCCAGCCGAAGATGGGGTTGTCGGCCGAGAAGCCGTAGAAACCGCCGGTGAGCAGGCCGTATACCGTTGCGCCGCCCGAGAGGGCGAGCGAGAGATTGAAGAAGCGGGTGAGCGCCGGCGAGGGGTCCTTCACCTTCCGTTTGGCCCACAGCAGAATGGCGATGATGGTCAGCGCGTATCCGGCGTCGCCGAAGATCATCGAGTAGAACACGAGGAACGAGAAGAATATCCACGCCGAGGGGTCCCAGTCGCCGTACGACGGCGTGTCGTAGATCTTCACGAGATCCTGTCCGAGCGCGCGGGATCCGTCGTTCTGCATGAGGGTCGGTATCCGTTCTCCCGGGTCGGGTTCTATCTCTTCGATCTGCAGAGGGAAATCGGCCGCGATGGCGGTCAGTTCCTTTTCGGCATGGGCGGGGCACCATGCCTGCAGAACGAATACGGCGTCGTCGAACAGCTTCACCGTGCCCCACGCGGCGGTCCCGTAGTGGAACAGGTCGAGTTCGTGGAGGTAGTGGCGGAAGACGGCGTCGGTCGAACCGGTCATCGCATAGATGCGGCCGGTCGTGTCGGCGAACTCTTTTTTCAGGGCGTCGATACGGCCCTTGAGCGTCCGATGATCCTCGTCGTAGCGGATCTCGAGGCAGTCGGCGAGCTGGAGCGGTTTATCGGAGAAGGTGATGAAATAACGCCGTTCGGGATCGACCGTCACCTCGCACACCGCGATGGCCCCGTCGATGACGAGGTTGTCGGCGTAGTTGTGTGAGACCTCCCAGAACTGGATGGTCAGGCGGCCCCGTTTCCGCAGTAGGTCGAGGGTCGCCAGATCGAAGTCGCCCCACGGCTCTATCGATTCGAGCTTGTTGGTGAGCTGCTGTATCTTGTCGCGCAGGATACGTATCTTGTCCTCAAGCTTGGGAAGATCATCGACGATCTGCTGAGGGGTGAGAGCGCAGGCTTCCGCCGGGATCGCCGCTTTTTCAAGCCGCGCCTGCTTCTGGTAGCGCTGAAGGGTGCGGTAGGCGGTGAGGGCGAGGTCGGCCTTGATCGGCGTGGTGGAGCGGCCATCGATCCGGTGATCGCTTCCCTTGTACGGTTCTATCTGCACGATGCCGGCGCTCTGCAGACGGGCAAGGAATTCCTCCTTGCGTGCCTCGGGGCCCATGACGAGCAGTTTACGCATCCGTTCTATCACGCCGCCGCCTCCGCCTCAGCCTCGAGCTGTTCCTTCCGTTTGAGTTTGTCTTTGGCGATCTTCGCGTTGCAGATGGCCGCGATTTCCTGATCGCCGAGGAAGATGCGTATCTTGCGGATGTTCTCGCGGCATTCGGGGATCATCCGCTTTTCGAAGAGGTTCACCTTGATGTTGGTCTGGCGAAGTTCCTCAACGAGCAGAGCCAGTTTTTTCTGCATCACCTTGAGCTTTTCGCGCAGGGCGATGAGTTCGCGCAGTTCCTTGACCGCCTTGTCGAGCCAGACCGGCATGATGAAGAAGCCGTAGGCGCGCTCCTTGAAAGTGATAGCGGTGAAGACCGGGACATCGATGCCGGCGATGTTCTCCTTGTCGGTGGTTATCGTATCGACCTCGAGGTAGTCGAACATGTCTACCGTGAGCCGCTGGGAGAAGAGTATCGACCACGAATCGAGCTTGCGGTACCGCGCGCCCATTTCATCTTCGACCCGCTGAAGCTGGCCGCGGCAGGTCTCGACCTCGGCCTGCAGTTGCTGCTTCTTGAGCTGGAGCGTCGGCAGGTACTTGGTGAGCTGGTCGAGCAGATTCTTCTGGTTCTTGAGTTCGGTCTTGTTGAGTTTCAGTTGCGCCATCGTCAGGCCGCCTTACCTTTCCATTTACCGTACTTCGTGATCCACTCCGCCTTAAGGCCGACCTCATGTTTGTCGAAACATTCGGCGAGTATCGTCCAGCCCAGATCGAGCTGCGCCTCGATGTCGAGGTTGACCTCGAGGTCCATCATCCGCGTCTCGAACTTCTTGGCGTAGGCGAGCAGTTTCTTGTCCCAGTTCGACAGGCGGAAGCCCATCGATTCGCGGTCGCGCGCCTTTTTCGCGTCGGCATAGAGCCGTATCATCGCGTTGGCCAGATCGGAATGGTCCTTGCGGGTGACCTTTCCCATGACCTGCTGTTTGAGACGCGACAGCGATCCGAACGGGTTGATGACGCCGCCGTGGAGATAGAACTGGCCTTCGGTGATGTAGCCGGTGTTGTCGGGGACCGGGTGGGTGACGTCGTTGCCCGGCATGGTCGTGACGGCGATGATGGTGATGGAACCGGAGCCTTCGATATCAACCGCCTTTTCGTAGCGGGCGGCCAGATCGGAGTAGAGCGAACCGGGATAGCCGCGGTTCGACGGGACCTTTTCCATCGATATCGATATCTCCTTGAGCGAATCGGAGAAGGCGGTCATGTCGGTCAGCAGGCACAGGACGTTCTTGTTCTGCACCGCGAACTGTTCGGCGACCGCGAGCGCCATATCGGGGACCAGCAGGCATTCGACCACCGGGTCGGAGGCGAGGTGGATGAACATCGTGGTCTTTTCCATCGCGCCGGTCTTCGAGAAATACTGGTGGAAGAAGGCGTAGTCGTCGAACTTGAGCCCCATGCCGCCGAGGATGATGATGTCGGCGTCGGTCTGCGACGCGATGCGCGCCAGCAGTTCGTTATACGGTTCGCCGGGTATCGAGAAGATCGGTATCTTCTGCGACCGGACCAGCGAATTGAACATGTCGATGAGCGGTATGTTGGTTTTGATCATCCGTTTCGGGATGATGCGTTTGGTCGGGTTGAACGACGGCCCGCCGATCTCGACCTTCTCCGACATCACCTCGGGGCCGCTGTCCATCGGGACGCCCGATCCGTTGAATACGCGGCCCAAGAGCGCGTCACCGCAGGCCACCTGCATCGGTTTCCCGAGGAAACGGATGGCGTCGCCGGTCGAGACGCCCTTGGTGCCGGTGTAGATCTGGAGCGTCACCTTGTCGCCGTCGAAGCTGATGACCTCGGCGAGCGACGAGCGGCCGTCGCGCATCTTGACCTGCGCGAGTTCGCCGAGCTTGACCCCCTCGGCGCGGATCTGGGCGATACTGCCCTTGATCTTCTCGATACGGTTGTAGGTCTTAACCATGGGTATGTCCTTTCAGCGTTTTCAGTACGGTTTCCTTGCGGTCGGCGTAGGCCGCATCGTTCTTCGCCGTGTAGTTCCACTGGATGACCTTGTCCTGCAGGGTCAGGAAGAACCGGCGGGCCGAATCGTGCGAATCGAACGAGAGCTCGGCGTCGAGCGCCATTTCCACCAGTTCGAGCTGTTCGGTCTGCCGCGCGATATCGGTGGCGGTGTCGACCTTGTCGAACGCGTTCTGCTGGAGGAAGACGGCGTCGTAGAACTCGCCTTTGAGGAAGGTGACCATGTCGTCGCGCCCGATACCCTCCTCGCCGACGACCGACATCTTCTTGCCGATCTCGTCGGCGGCGAAGAGCACCTTCTGCGCCTTCTTCGCGATCTCGATGCGGTGCCGGGTCGTCTCGTCGCCGAATTCGGCGAAGCGATCGTTGTATTTCGACCAGCTGATGAGCGGGTCGACGGCGGGGAAACGGCGGGCGTCGGAACGACCGCGCGACAGGCCGAGGAAACAGCCGACCACCGCGAGCGTCGACTGGGTGACCGGTTCCTCGAAGTTGCCGCCGGCGGGGCTGACCGCGCCGCCGATGGTGAGCGATCCGGTCGAGTCGTTCTTGAGTTTCAGGACGCCGGCCCGTTCGTAGAGTTCCGATATGCGCGACGAAAGGTAGGCGGGGAACGCCTCTTCGCCCGGGATCTCCTCCAGACGGCCGCTCATCTCGCGGAGCGCCTGCGCCCAGCGGGAGGTCGAGTCGGCGAGCATCAGGCAGTCGATCCCCATCTGGCGGTAATACTCGGCGATGGTGGTGCCGATGTAGACCGACGATTCGCGCGCCGCGACCGGCATCGATGAGGTGTTGCAGATGATGCAGGTGCGGTCGATGAGCTTGCGGCCGGTCGCCGGATCGTCGAGCTCCGGGAACTCCTTGAGCAGTTCCACGACCTCGCCGGCCCGTTCGCCGCAGGCGACCACGACCACGACCTGTATATGGGCATATTTCGATATCTGATGCTGGAGCACCGTCTTGCCGGCGCCGAAGGGGCCGGGGGTGCAGAAGGTGCCGCCCTTCGCCACCGGGAAGGCGCCGTCGATGATGCGGCAGGCGGTGGTGAGCTGTTCCACCGGCAGTATCCGCTGACCGAAGCGTATCGGGAACTTCGCGGGCCAGCGCTGGAACATCGTCACCTTGTGGGCGACGCCGTGTTCGTCCTCGATGACCGCGATCTCATGCTCTATCGTGTAGGAACCGGTCGGAGCGATGCTCTTCACCTTCCCTTTGCCGATGAAAGTGAACGGGACCATGATGCGGTGGGTGACGACCCCTTCGGGCACGGTGCCGAGGTAGTCGGCCTTTTCGACCACATCGCCCACCTTCGCGGTCGGGGTGAAGTCCCACTTCGCGGTACGGGAGAGCGGTATCAGGTAGACGCCACGCGGCAGGAAGTAGCCCGCCTGCTCCGCCACCAGCTCCAGCGGGTTCTGCAGGCCGTCGTAGATGCTTTTCAACAGGCCGGGGCCCAATTCGACCGTCAGCAGGTCGCCGTCGAACTCGACCGTATCGCCGCAAGTTATGCCGCGGGTCAGCTCGAACACCTGCACCTTGGCCAGATTGCCGCTGATCTCGATGACCTCGCCCTTGAGGCGCTGGCCTTCGGTCTTGATGAAGGTCACCTCGTTCTGGCGGACGATCCCCTCGAATTCGACGGTCATCAGGTTGCCCTGCGCCGCGACGATCCGTCCCGTTGCGTTCTGTCTCTCCGTGGTCATGCCGCTATCTCCGTTCCGTTATCCTTTCATGATGTGGGCGAGCATCAGGTCGCCCCGTTCCTTGTTGAGCGTGTTCCAGATGTCGCGCACCTGAAAGCCGATGATGTAGGAGAGGATGATGTGGTCGCCGAAAGGCGATTCCTGTCCGACCTCCTCCATCAGCTTGAAGCGTATCTTGTCGAGTTCGTGTTCCAGATCGACCGGTTCGTGGGTGAACAGGTTGATGATGTCGACGATCTCGGGGAAGATGCTTTTGAGCCCGAGATCGCTCGAGGATCGATTCTCGAGTATCGTCTGGACGATGTAGGGATCGCCCTTGAGGTGCTCCTCCAGATTGAGCCCGAGCTGGAGTATCCGCTGGGCCGCCAGCACCGTGCGGATGACCGTCGCGACCCGGCCGTAATAGCGGATGAAGCGCCGCTCGCAGTTCTGCAGGTAGACGAAGTAACTGATGAACAGGTCTTCGAGATGATCGACCCGATCCTGCGGGGTGCGATACTGGAGGAAATAGTCGAGGATGAATTCGGGGAAGTTGTCGTCGGGAAGATTGTGGAACGGGTCCTGCAGGAACTTGACGATATCGTCGACCTCGAGGTAGTTCGGCTTGTAGATCTCGATGGGTTTCGGCTCCATCGAGGGGCCCGCCTTGCTCCGGGGTATCTGCGTGCGGAGGACCATCTCGATGTTGTAGAGATCGTTCTGCAGGAGGATGTCCTTGAGCGGGTCCATGATCGATTCGAGCTGGTACCAGTTATCGTCGAGGAATTTTTCGAGCGTCGAGGGGAGCGGGCTGTCCCACGTCAGTTTGGGAAGCGCGCCAACGAGATAATGATTGAAGTTCATGCCGGTCGTCCGCCGCCGCTTACTTGAAGAGGTACGAACGGATCTCGGCGCGCAGGAACTCGCCCATGAGCTCGGTCAACGCATCGGGGGTGAACTCGTAGGCGAACCCCTTGTCCTTGAATATCACCGTGAAACCGGCCGGGACCTTTTCATCGGAAAGGGCCATCCCTTTTGCCCCCTTGGCCGCGATCTCGCCCTTCACAAAGTCGCCGAGCTGTTTTTTCATGTCGTCGGAAAGGGCGATGGCCACCTGACCGGCGCCCGCCGCCGCCGTCTGGCGGATGACCTCGGAAAGGAGGTTCTTCATCACTTCGGTGTTGGTCAGGGCACCCTTGAGCGCGGCGCCGGCCGTCTGCGCGAAGACCTCTTTCTCGAGCGCTATTTTGAGCGTGTCGACCGACTGGCGCGCGGCGAGCCGGAGCGACGACTCCATCGTGGAGAGGGTGTGGCGCGCCTTCTCTTCGGCGGCGCGGACGATCTGTTCGGCCTTCTTGTCGGCCTGCGCGATGATGCGCTCCTTCTCGGCGTTGGCATCGGCGAGTATCTTCTCCTTCTCCTGTTCGGCGGGGGAGAGGACATTCGACTTGAGGTATTCGGAGATGTCCTTGATCTTGTTCTCGAAGGTCTTGGCCTGTTCCTGAAGATTGCCGCTCATCGCGTGACTCCTATCTCTTTACCATATTAATAAGCAAAAAATCACGCGACTATATCCCATGAAAAAGAAAAGTCAACAATAGGGGGCGCGCTAACGACCTCCTAAAGTTTTGATCTTCCCCAAAGAAAACCCACACATTTTTCCTCACGCCGCCAACCCTATCATAGCCTTTTTCCAGTTCTGTTCAAGTTCTTCCGGCGTGGCATAGGAGATGCCGCTGTGTATGCGTAGCCGGTTGTAAAACATCTCAATATATCTGAAGACGGCCGCTTGGGCCTCGTCCCTGTTCGTGTAGACCGCCCAATTGAGTTCCTCTACCTTGATCGTGTGGAAGAAGGACTCGGCCGGCGCGTTGTCCCAGCAGTTGCCTTTCCTGCTCATGCTCTGCTTCATCTGGTACATCTTGAGGTGCTCGCGGAACGCTTTGCTGGCATACTGCTTGCCGCGATCCGAGTGGAAGATGAGGCCGGGTCCCGGTCTGCGCCGCAGATATGCTTTGTTGAGTGCGCTGATGACGAGGTCCTGTTTGAGCGTGTCGCTGGTCTGCCAGCCGACCACCTTGCGCGAGAAGAGATCGATGACGACGCAGAGGTACAGCCATCCCTGCCGTGTCCAGACATAGGTGATGTCCGACACCCAGACGGCGTCCGGCCGCTTAACGGCGAATTGCTGCTTCAGTCTATTCGGCGACGGCCGCAGGGGATGGTCGGAGTCGGTCGTCACCTTGAACTTGCGGCCCGCCTTCGCCTTCAGGTCGAGTTTCTTCATCACATAGGCGACCGTGTTCTCGCTGACTAGGAATCCCTGCTTCAGGAGCGTCTCGGTTATTCGCGGGCTGCCGTAGGTCTCACGGCTCTCATAGAATATCTGGACGACGCGGCGTTCCAGATCGCGGCGCCATTCGCTGTAGGCACTCGGCTTACGGTTCCGCCAGGAGTAATAGCCGCCCACTTTCACTCCAAGGATCTCGGCCATCTCCTCTACGGCAAAGCGCGAGCGGTTTTCTTCTATGAAGGCGTACTTCATTGCTCTGCTTTCGAAAAGATGGCCACCGCTTTTTTTAATATCTCGTACCCCGTCTTGATGCTCTTCAGCTCCTTCTCCAGTTCCCGGATCCGCTTCTGTTCCGCCGTCAGTTCCTGCTTCCGTTCCCGGAAGGCGGATTCTGCTTTTTCTCGATAGTCCTTGCACCACCCGCTCAGCGTGTTGAGGCTTATGTTAAGCCCCTTCGCCACAGCGGTCATGGTACCCTCTCCTTTTTCTACCATCTGTACCGCGCGCAACTTAAATTCTTTGTCGTACATGCGATGCCGTCCGTTTAGCATACAATCCTCCCTAGTTTTGCATACATGTTTTCCCAAGGCAAGTTCCTTAAGTTTTGTTGGGGAGGATCAATCGGCCTCATCCTATCTTTTGCGGTTCTCTTTTCAACATTTTTGTTTCAGTGATGTCTAGTGCTCCTTCAAACTAAAATATTGACCTGACCCGCCAGCGCGGCTAGGCTTGCGGCACGCGACGGAGGTATCTCGTGGATGCGGTGACGGTCATAGATTTCGAGACGACGGGGCTCGATTTCGCCAAGGAGGACCGCATCGTCGAGATCGGCGCGGTCAAGTGGCGCGACCACACTATCACCGGCATCTACGACGCGCTGGTCAATCCCGGCCGCCCGATACCGGCCGAGGTCACCAAGGTCCATGGCATCACCGATTCGATGGTGGCGCACGCCGCCCCGCTCGAGGTCGCCATCCCCGAACTGCTCGACTTCATCGGCGACGATCTGGTGGTGATGCACAACGTCGAATTCGACAGCGGCTTTCTTTCGGCGCAGATGAAACTGCTCGGCATCGAGCGCGAACTGCAATACTACGATACCCTGCCCGCCGCCCGCAAGAAATTCCTCGGGTCGCCCAACTACCGGCTCGCGACCTTGAAGAACTTCCTCAATTTGAAGCAGCTCGGCACCATGCACCGGGCGCTTGCCGACGCCTATGTGACCCTGCAGTTGTACCTGAAACTGGAGAATCTCTGGGCGATCGATTCGCGCAGTCAACTGGAGAAACAACTCCGGAAACTCACCCTCCAGCGGGAACCGGGGGCGCGCTTCATCGTCGCGCCGTAACCGCTAGAAACCGCTAATAACAGCTCGCGGTCATCGTCGGCGATCAGGGAAGAGCAGTATCATCGTCGGGCTGGTTGTTGTCGGGGAGCGGCGCATCGCCCTTGAAGCAATAGCCGGTCGTTTCACAGTACCACCCCATCGAGCAGTCCTGTTCTTCGTAGGAACAGGTGTCGCGGCGGGTACATTCGTATTTTAGGTCGCCGGTCGGGAATCCGCTCTCGTCGAGCACCTCGATCTCTTCGCAATAATCGGCGTAGTCGCAGTCGGCGTCGCCGCCCGCGGAACAATCGATCGTCAGGTCGACATCCTCTTCTTCGGGGGCGCAGCCGTTAAAAAAGGCTGTCGTCGCCAACACTGTCGCCGCGATGAGTGTCAGATGCCACTTACCCATGGTCCACCCTTTTCAAATAGTCATTCAGCGAGGCCTATGGTAACGAAAAGCGACGATTTTTCAATAAAAAAATGGCTCTTGGGACGCCCGTCGCTTTACATCGCTCCTTTTTTCCATATACTGACGCGGTATCGGTCGAATGGAGGAACGATGGCTCTGCTCAAACTACAGGTGGCCGGCGCGGTGGTGCTGAAGAAAAAAGCGATGCCCGTCGCCGACATAACCCCCGCGATCCGCACACTCGCCGACGATATGGCCGAAACGCTCAAGGCGGCCCACGGGCTCGCTCTGGCGGCGCCGCAGGTGGGCGAATCGGTGCGGTTGGTGGTCATCGACCGCGGCTATCTCGAGTGGGAAGCGCTTTCCGAGGAAGAGCGGAAAAAGGTCCGGTGCGAGTATCGTCCTGAAGCGCTCATCAACCCCGAGATCGTGAAAAAAGAGGGGGGGGATGAGGAACTCGAGGAGGGGTGTCTGTCGGTCCCCGGCTACCGCGCGGCGGTCAAACGTGCCCGTATCGTCACCTACCGTTGGCGCGACCTTGGCGGTGTGATGCATGAGCGGCGCGCCGAGGGGCTCGAGGCGGTCTGCATCCAGCACGAACTCGATCATCTCGACGGAGTGCTCTTCATCGACCGTATCTCGCGCCTCAAGCGGAACCTCGCCCTCGGCAAGGTCAAAAAGTTCGTCGAAGAACTCGATCCGGAGGAGGATGAAGCCGAATATCGTCTGTATGGGAAGCCCTGAGTGCGCCGTTCCCTTCCTTGATCTCGCGCACCGGAAAGAAGCGAACCTCATAGTGTTCACCCGCAAGGATAAGATCCGGTGCCGCGGCGGGAAACTCTCGCAGACCCCGGTGAAGAAACGGGCGCTCGAACTCGGCCTTCCGGTATACGATCTTTCGATGAAAAGCGACGAGGCGCACCGCATCATCAGCGACTTCAGGGCCGATCTTTATCTGGTGGTAGCCTACGGCCAGATACTGCCTGAACGGATACTCGCCCTTCCCCAGATAGCGCCGCTCAATGTCCATTTCTCGCTCCTGCCGAAGTACCGCGGGCCGATCCCGGTGCAGGCATCGGTGCTGAACGGCGACGATACCACCGGCACGACAATCATGGTGATGGACAAAGAGCTCGACACCGGTGACATAGTCTATCAGGCGCCGCTCGCGGTCGGGAACGATGAACCGGCGGGACATTTGTTCGAGCGGCTCATCGCCCTGTCGGTCGACATTCTCGACCGTAACTGGGAGAACCTCGTTGCGGGCCGCTTCACCCGTACCCCGCAGGTCGGCGAGGCGAGTTACACCAAACTGGTACGGAAAGAGGATCTCGTCGTCGACTGGACGCGACACGCGCTCGATCTGCACCGCATGATACGGGCTTTTTCTTTCAATCCCGGCGTCCGCTCCCGGTTCCGCGACAAGCTTCTTCTCATCGGTGCGGCGCAGTGGCGTCCCGATGTCACCGGCGGGCCGGGAGAGATCGTCACGGTAGAGAAGAAGGGGTTCACCGTCGCGTGCGGCGAAGGGGGGCTCTTCCTCACCGAGGTCCAGCCCGAATGCAAATGCTGTATGCCGGCCGCATCGTTCGTCGCGGGCTATCGTCCGCAGGTCGGTGAAAAACTATGTTGATCGGCCAGCGGGCACAGAACCCGAAGATCACCGCCGCATCGCTCACCCGCAAGGTTCTGGAGCGGTCGCTGTTCATCAACGAACTGCTCAACAATACGCTCGACGCTTTCTCGCTCCCCGAACGTCGGTTCATCACCGAACTGACCTACGGCACGATACGGAACCTCGCCCGTCTCGATTTCTGGATCGAGCAGGCGTCGGGAAAACCGGTGTCGCGCATTGACCGCGATGTCCTTTCGCACCTGCGGATCGCCCTTTACCAGATACTTTTCATGCACAACCGCGAGGATGCCTCCATCGTCAACGAGGCGGTCGAGATAGTGAAAGGTTCATCGCGGCGCGAGGCGGCCGGTTTTACGAATTTCACCCTGCGCGAGATCCTGCGCATCGGGCCGTCGCGTGCGGCGATGTTCCGGCGGCTCGGTCACGACCGCGATCGGTTCTACCGCGTCTGGCATTCGTTCCCCGACTGGCTGGCCGCCCTCATCGGCGATCTGGTGGGCGAGAAATACCGCTACAAATACCTCGGCTTCGCCAATACGCCGCTCGGTATCACCCTGCGGGTCGAGGGGGATGAAGCGCGGCGCGCGGCGGTCATCGCCGAGTTGCAGGTGCTCGGGGTGACGGCCGAACCGGCGGCGCTGAGCCCCCACGGCATCTACACCGACCGCGCAGTGACTTGGAGCATGATCCGCGACTGGCCCGATGTCCATATTCAAGATGAATCGAGCCAGCTCGCTGTCATCGATATGGCGGTCGAACCGGGTCAGCAGGTGCTCGATCTGTGCGCCGCGCCGGGGGGCAAGACGATATTCCTGTCATGGCTGCTCGGGCCGACCGGCCGGGTGACCGCCGCCGATGTCAACCCCTACAAACTCAAGAACATCGCCGAGGCACTGCTGCGGGCGGGGCGCAACAATGTCGATATCCGCCTGCAGGACGGTGCGGCCCATCGCCCCGAATGGAACGATGCGTTCGATGCGGTACTGCTCGACGCCCCGTGCTCGGCGCTCGGCACCATGCGGCGCCATCCCGAGGTGAAGTGGCTCAAGAAGCCGACCGACGGCGTGCAGGGGGCGCGGCTTGCCGCGACGATACTTGAGAACGCGGCGCGCTATGTAAAACCGGGCGGTACGCTCCTGTTCTCGGTCTGCACCTTCACCCGCGAAGAGACCACCGGCCAGATACAGCAGTTCGTGCAGAAGCACCCTGAATTCAAGGTCGAGAAGGCCTACTACACGATATCGACGCTCCTCGACAACCGCGATGTCTTCTTCATCGCGCGGCTCAGAAGGACACGGTAGCGTCCCCTTGAGATCTACGCTTTTTTGCCCTGTCTAGAGTAAGGTGAAAGTGTTGCGCGGGGGTTTCGCAGATCACACATACCGACACAGATAGGCGGTATCGACCCTCACTTTGAGTTTGAACTTCTTGCCTTTGTCGACGGTGAAGGTGTGGCCGGGGCCGAAGCTCTTCCACGCTGTCTCACCCGGCAACTGGACCGTCAGCTCGCCCGCCACCACCGTCATGTGCTCGACGGTGTCGGTGCCGAACTCATACTCGCCCGGCGCCATGACGCCGACCGTCGCCTTACCCTCGTTGGTCATGAAACCGATCGATTTCACCGTGCCGTTGAAATACTCATTGACCTTGAACATCGCATGCTCCCTCATAAAGTGGCGGGGATAGGTTCGCCGAAGAAGGGGAGATTGTCAAGTCCTTATTTCCACACCGGCTGGCCGTTCGCCTTGAGTTCGCTTTTCCATTTGGTCTGCACGAGGTCGATGAGCGCCTTGGGGAGCGGCACATAGTCGAGCGACTTGGCCGCTTTGTCACCGTTCTTGAAGCACCAGTCGAAGAATTTGAGCATCGTCTGTGCTTTGGCGGCGTCGGGCATCGCTTTATGTATAAGGATATAGGAGGCGCCGACTATCGGCCAGCTCTGGTCGCCCGGCTGGTCGGTGAGGACCATGTAGAAACCCTTCGCGTTCTGCCAGTCGGCGTTGGCCGCCGCGCTCTGGAAGGTGTCGATCGCGGGGGCGACGAACTTGCCCGCCTTGTTCTTGAGCTTGGTGTAGGTCATCTTGTTCTTGAGGGCGTAGGCATATTCGACATAGCCGATCGAGCCGCCGGTCTGTTTGACGAACGCCGCGACCCCTTCGTTGCCTTTGCCGCCCACGCCGGTCGGCCACTTGACCGCCTTGGCGTTGCCCACCTTGGCGGACCAGTCGGCCGAGGCTTTGGTCAGGTAGTTGGTGAATATCCACGTGGTGCCGGAGCCGTCGGAGCGGTGGACCACGACGATCTTCTGGTCGGGGAGCGCGAGCCCCGGGTTATCGGCCGCTATCTTCGGGTCGTTCCATTTCGCTATCGCGCCGAGGAATATCTGCGCGAGCGTTTCGCCCGACAGTTGGAGTTTCCCCGGTTCTATCCCTTTCACATTGACCACCGGGACCACCCCGCCGATGACCATCGGGAACTGGAAGAGTCCCGCCGCGTTCAGCTCCTCTTCCTTGAGCGGTTCGTCGGAGGCGCCGAAGTCGACCGTTTTGGCCTTGATCTGGGCGATGCCGCCGCCCGAGCCGATCGACTGGTAGTTGAGCTGCATGCCGGTGAGCTTGTTGTAATCGAACGCCCACTGCGAGTAGATGGGGAAGGGGAAGCTGGCTCCCGCGCCGTTGACGGTCTCGGCCGCCGCGAGCGTGGCGAAGGCGAACAGGGCGCTGAGCGCCGCGATCAGTTTTCTCATAGTGTCCTCTCCTCTTGTAGTATCAATAAACCCTCCGGCGCAGCGGCGCCGGACGATGAGATTTGTACGGCTGTTCTGTTAGGAGACAATGAACGCGCGGTCAGATTCCGGCAAGCAAAATGAGAATTGGCGGTCAATTGACGCCCTCTTAACGATACCCTAACACGGCGGCTCTATCTTCACCGTGGATCAGGAACGGGGAAATGCGATGTCCCGCTTCGGCGACTACCTATCGGAACACTTCGAAACGATCTTCCGCTGGTTCACCATCCTGTGCGCCGCGACGGTGCTCATCATCATGGCGGCGATGTTCGTTAATCTCGCGTGGAACGCCCGGCTCGCCATCGGCGAGTTCGGGATCGGCTTTTTGTGGAGCGATGTGTGGGACCCGGCGCTCAACCGTTACGGCGCCTTTTCGAGCATCTACGGAACGCTCGTTTCGACCGCCATCGCGATGGTGATAGCGGTACCGATGAGCGTGGTGATCGCGCTGTTCCTCGTCGAACTCGCCCACCCGACGGTGTCGAAGGTGGTCGGCGGGGCGATAGAACTGCTGGCGGCGATCCCCTCTATCATCTACGGCATGTGGGGACTGTTCGTCTTCGCGCCGTTCATGGCCGAAACGGTCCAGCCCTTTTTACAGGAGACGCTCGGGCTCGAAAAAGCGCCGCTCATCGGGAAGCTTTTCTCCGGCGCGCCGATGGGGATCGGGATGCTGACCGCCGGGATCATACTCGCCCTCATGGTGCTCCCCTTCATCACCGCCGTCATGCGCGATGTCTTCGCGATGGTGCCGCCGGTGGTCAAGGAGTCGGCCTACGGGATGGGATCGACGACCTGGGAAGTGACGCATAAGGTGACGCTGCGCTACGGGATACAGGGGGTGATCGGCGCCTGCTTCCTCGGGCTCGGCCGCGCGCTGGGCGAAACGATGGCGGTCACCTTCGTCATCGGCAACGCACACCGCATCTCGGCGTCGCTCTTCGACGCGGGCAACTCGATCGCCTCGACGCTGGCCAACGAGTTCGCCGAGGCCTCCGAGCCGATCTACCTTCACTCGCTCATCTACCTCGGGCTGGTACTGCTGGTGATGACCTTCCTCATCCAGTTCGCCGCGCAGTGGTGGGTGCGCCGCCTGAAGAAGAGCATGGGGACGGGGCTATGAAAAAGGCATCGAACACCCGCCGCCGCGAACTGACCGACCTGACGATGCGCATCGTATCGGGCACTGCGTCGCTCATCGGCATCTTCTTCCTCGTGTGGATACTGTGGACCGTCGGGAACAACGGCATCGCCGCCTTCAACTACGACTTTTTCACCGCGCTCCCGACGCCTCCCGGCATCGAAGGAGGCGGTCTGGCCAACGCCATCGCCGGGACGCTGCTCATCACCGTGCTGGCGGCGTTCATCGGGGTGCCGCTCGGTCTTTTCACCGGCGTCTATCTTGCTGAATTCGGCAGGAATACGCGGTTCGGCGGGATGGTCCGCTTCACGATAAACATCACGATGGGGATACCTTCGATCATCGTGGGGCTGTTCGTCTATACGCTGCTGGTGCTTCCCTTCAAACATTTCTCGGCCTACGCCGGAGCGGCGGCGCTCGCCATCATCATGCTGCCGGTGATCGCGCGGACCACCGAGGATATGCTGAACCTCGTGCCGAACTCGCTACGCGAATCGGCGCTCGCCATCGGGATGCCGCGCTGGCGCGCCATCGTTTCGATCCTCTTTCGTTCCGCGCGGTCGGGCCTCCTGACCGGGATACTGCTCGCCGTGGCGCGGGTGTCGGGCGAGACGGCGCCGTTGCTGTTCACCGCGATGAACAGTCCCTACTGGATGAAGGGACTCGCCGAACCGACCGCGAACCTGACCGTCACGATATTCAACTACGCGATGAGCCCGTTCGACGACTGGAAGACGCTGGCGTGGGGGGCGTCGCTGCTGATCATGGCGACGGTGCTCGGGGTGAATCTGCTCGCCCGGACCTTACTGAGGGAGAAGACGAGATGAGCGATGTAAAACTGCCGCTGTACGGCGAGCTGGCCGACCCGACGCCCAAGATATCGGTGCGCGGGCTCGATTTCTTCTACGGCGACCATCAGGCGCTCTATGCCAACGACCTCGACATCGCCCCCAACCGCGTGACCGCGGTCATCGGGCCGTCGGGCTGCGGCAAATCGACCCACCTGCGGGTCTACAACCGCATCTTCGAACTCTACCGCGACCAGCGGGCGAAAGGGACGGTACTGCTTAACGGCGAGAACATCTTCGCCCCGTCGGTGAAACTGCTCGAACTGCGCCGCCGCATCGGCATGATATTCCAGAAGCCGACGCCGTTCCCGATGTCGGTCTACGAGAATGTCGCCTACGGGATACGGTTCCACTACGCGGTATCAAAAAGCGAACTCGACGGCCGCGTCGAAGAGGCGCTCAAGGGGGCGGCGCTGTGGGAGGAGGTGCGCGACCTGTTGCATAAGCCGGGGACGGCGCTCTCAGGCGGTCAGCAGCAGCGGCTCTGCATCGCGCGGGCGATCGCGGTCGAGCCCGAGGTGCTCCTGATGGATGAACCGACCAGCGCCATAGACCCCATCGCGACCGCAAAGATAGAAGAACTGGTCGAGGGGCTCAAGGGGCGCTACACCATAGTCATCGTCACCCACAACATGCAGCAGGCGGCCCGCATCAGCGACTTCACCGCCTTTTTCTTCAAAGGATACATCGTGGAATTCGGGGCGACGCGCCAGATATTCACCAACCCGCACAACAAGAAGACCGAGGAATACATCACCGGACGGTTCGGATAAGGGAGGGAGCCATGCCGATGCGGATACAGCGCGACATCGCGAAACTGAAACAGCAGATGCTCGAGATGAGCGTGCGGGTCGAGGAGGTCTTTTCGCGGACCATCCGGTGCGTCAAGGAGCGTGACGCGGCCGCCGCTCAGGTCATCATCGACGGCGACCGGGCGGTCGACATCGCCGAGGTCGATCTCGAGGAGGAGTGCTTGAAGACGCTCGCCCTCAACCAGCCGGTGGCGACCGATCTGCGGCTTATCGTCGCGGTACTCAAGATAAACAACGATCTTGAACGGATCGGCGATCTGGCGGTCAACATCGCCGAGCGGGTGCTCACGCTCGCCGACCACGCCGAGGTGCCGCTGCCGTTCGATTTCAACCGGATGTCGGGCATCGCACAGATCATGCTCCACCGCTCCATCGAGGCGCTGGTGAACCTCGACAAGACGACCGCCTACGAAGTTCTTGCACAAGACCGCGAAATAGATACCATACACCGGGAGATGTACCGGGCGGCATCGAAGGAGATGCGCGCCAAGCCGGGCCAGATCGAGTTCCTGTTGCACGGTATCGCGGTGTCGCGCTATCTTGAACGGATAGCGGACCACGCGACCAACATCGCGGAGGATGTCATCTACCTCGTGGACGGCGAGATCGTGCGGCACCACACCGGGGAGGGACCGAAGAACTGATGAAACGACGGCTTCTGTGGCGCCTGTTGCCCGCCTTTATAGCGGTGGTGGCGGTATCCTTGTTCCTCTTCTCGCTGGTCGCCTTCCGTATTTTCGACAATTTCCATCTTGCCCAGATAACCGACGAACTGCGAGCCCAGATAATGCTCGCCGAGCCGAACCTCCGCGCGGCGGCCGACCTCCAGCAGGCGGTCCAAGAACTGGGCGAACGGACCGGGACCCGGTTCACCGTCATACTGCCCGACGGCACGGTGACCGCCGATTCGGCCGAAGATCCCGCGCAGATGGCCAACCACGCCGACCGTCCCGAGGTGCGCAACGCCTTCGGCGGGGTAGTCGGTATGTCGACCCGCTACAGTCCGACGCTGAAAAAGGACCTGACCTATGTCGCCCTGCGGGTCCGCACGGCAGGGGAGACGCAGTTCGTCCTGCGCGCCGCCAAACCGCTGCGCGGCGTCAAGGAGGCGATCCGGCCGGTCTTCGGCGTGATACTGCTGGCGGCGCTCATCATCGCGGTCGCGGCGGCGCTGGTCAGCTACATCGTCGCGCGGCGGATGAGCATTCCCCTGCGCCACATTCAGGAGGGGGCCGAAAAGTTCGCCGCCGGTGAGCTTCGGAGCCGTCTTGCCGTCCCCGACACCGAAGAGTTCGCGCGACTCGCCCGGTCGCTCAACACGATGGCGGCCGAACTCGACACGCGGATACGGACCATCACCGATCAGCGCAATGAACTGCAGACGATACTCACCAGCATGGATGAGGCGCTCATCGTGGTGGGGGATGACGAGACGGTGCTGCGGCTCAACCGTGCGGCCGGGGCGCTTTTCCATACCGCCGTCGAGGAGGCGGAGGGGAAGCCGGTGGTCGGCGTGGTCCGCAACCGCGCGCTCCACGAATTCATCCGCGAAGTGCTTGCCACCGGCCTGTCGGGCCAGCGCGAGGTCGAACTGTACGACAGCGACGGCCGGGTGCTCCTCACCCACGGCACCATCGTCCCGGGAGAGACGCGGATGGCGCTACTGGTCTTCAGCGATGTGACGCGGCTGAAGAAACTCGAGAACATCCGCAAGGAATTCGTCGCCAATGTGTCGCACGAACTGCGCACCCCGATAACCTCGATCAAGGGCTTTGTCGAGACGCTGCGCGACGGCGCGGTGGACGACCCCGCCAACGCCCGGTCGTTCCTCGATACCATCGCGCGGCAGAGCGACCGGCTCGGCGCCATCATCGAGGATCTGCTCGCCCTTTCCAAGATAGAACGCGACACCGAACAGGGCGGCATCGCCCGCGACCGCGCGAACCTCCGGCCGATACTCGATGCGGCGGTGCAATTGTTCCGCGAACGGGCCGCCGAACGCGGCATCGGCATCGTCACGGTATGCGAAGAGACATTGACGGCGCCGGTCAACGCGGCGCTTCTGGAACAGGCGATCGTCAATCTGGTCGACAACGCCGTCAAGTACTCGAGCGACAACGGGACGATAACGCTGGAGGCCCGCAGGACGGGGAACGAGGCGACCATCAGTGTCGCCGACACCGGCGTCGGCATCGCTTCGGAGCATCTGCCGCGGCTGTTCGAACGATTCTACCGCGTCGATAAGGCGCGTAGCCGCACCGTCGGCGGCACCGGGCTGGGACTCGCCATCGTCAAGCACATCGCGTTGGCGCACGGCGGTTCGGTGTCGGTGGAGAGCGAGCCGGGGAAAGGCTCTACATTTTCACTGCATCTTCCTATTTCTTGAGATACTGCCAGCGGCGCAGATAGTTGCGATAATCGGGGCGATATCTTTCGAGCACCGCGCGCAGATAGTCCATTTGCCGTTCGATGGCGGCGGCATAGAGATCTGAATCGACCCCCCACCGCTCATGAAAATGGGCCCGCATGAAACGATTGACGCCGCCCAGATCATGGGCAAACCGTTTCTTGGTGAGTTCATAGAAGCCGAGCGTATTGACATACATATCTATCTCTTCGTTGAAGCCGGGGACCTCCGCCTCCTTGAACTCGCGGTAGAGGAACGAGAGCTTCTCGAGGTAGGTACGGTCGGCCATCTGACCGAGCAGGTCGGCGGTGCCGAGCATCATCCCGAGCATCTTTATCTCGAACGAACGGAAACGGATCTCGCCGATGCGGACGGTGAGTCCGGTGCAGGCGAGCATATCGCGGCCGTCGGTCGCGTCATCGTCGGGGAACCCGGCGGCGTGGAAGTAATCGGTAAGGAAATCGGCGCTCCGCTCGATATGACTTTTGGTGTACTTCGCGCCGGTGCCGTCGTCCCCTTCGTTCTGAATGTAGCCGATGTCGTGGAACAGGGTCGAGGCGATGGCGAGTTCGACATTGCGCGCCGATATCGGGTTGCCCTCCATGACCGCGCCGTGGATGAGCCGGGTCATCGCGAGGGTCGCGTCAGTGGTGTGTTTGAGATCGTGGTATTCGGTATTGCAGGCGCGGTAGCCGGGGAACTCGCCCGCGAACATCTTCAGAACATCGCCGTATGCGCGGCGCAGGAATGCCGTGTTGAAATTCGGATGGATGAGCCGGACGATCGTTTCGACCTCGGTCAGAATGGCCTGCGGATCATCCATGTCGACCAGTTTGGCCAATTGGTGATTTTGTTCGGGAGCCGCGATATTCATGAAAGCAGTATGAATATTTTTTTATAATTAGTCAAGACTTTCATATAACTTTATAACAATGATGCATAATTTTGCTAAACTATGTTGCGGGAACGGTCAGAAAACCAGTGTGCAGCCGCAGGCAGATTCTTCCTCCAACAGCATGTCGCTGTCGTCGGTCGTGCCGGTGTCGGTCGTCGTATCGTCGGTGATGGTGCCGGTGTCGGTCGTGGTGCCGTCGGTCACGACGGTGTCGGCGGTCGTGTCGTCGGTCACGCTCTCATCGGACTGTTCATCGTCGGTGGCCGGGTCCTCGTCGGGCTGGTAGACCCAGTTCTCGTTCTGGTCGCCGTATTTAAAGATGTTCTTCTGGCCGCCCACGGCATAAACGTGGTCGGGATCCTTGAAATTGAACAGCTTGAAACCGAGCGCCCCCTGCGGCATCTGTTTCTTGGTCCAGGTCGCGCCGCCGTCGTTCGACGATATCGATACCGGCGTGCCACTGAGCCCCGCGACGATGAAACCGCCGATCCAGACCTCGCTCAGATCGTCGGTCACCCCCAGTCCCGGGACGTTGAACGAATCGAATTTCTCGCCGTTGACGGTCATGTCGTAGGTCTCGGCGCTCCATGCGGAGAATGAGGCGAAGTTGTCGGTGGAGTAGATGAGTTTCGTTTCCGGAGTGAGCGTGTCCCCTTGATTGCCCATCGGGTCGGCGGTTTCGATGTTGGATGCGTCCTGCATCCGCATATACCATTTGCCGTTCGCATCTTTGACCGCTTCGGCCGGAAGGATGGCGAGTCCTTCAACGACCGCGGTCCAGGTCTCGCCGCCGTCGGCAGTTTCCCACAGACCGCCCTTTGATTCCATCGTGAGTGTCGGTTGCACCGAGCTGTCGGAACTGATCAGACCGCCGGTCGCCCAGCCGTTGAGCGCGTCGAGCATCCGTATCGAGGTGATCTCGACCGCGGTGTCGGTGGTGACGGTCTTGGCGGCCCACGAAACGCCTTCGTCGGTCGATATGAGTATCTTGCCGGTCTTGTTGCCGAGCCAGAACTTGCCGTCACGATACTGGAAGGCGGCGGGCCATTCCGAGACGGTCATGTCGGTCGTGGCGCTGCCGCTGTCGAAGGTGTAGGTCGCGTAGACGGTCTGAAAATTATCGACGTGCACGAACTGGATGATGGAGTTGAATCCCTGTATCGAGAACTGGACGCCGTACAGTTTGAAGGGATCGCGGAACTGCGCCTTGACGATGAAGCTCATGTCGCCGCCCAGCGCCGGCGCGCAGGTGTTCCAATTATGGCCGTCCTGCATGAAAAGACAGTAACCCTTCGACCCGCCCTGTCCGTCGTCGGCGGAGCCGGTCTGTATGCCGACCGTGGGAAAACCGACCTCGATGAGGGCGGGGGTCGCCGTGATGAACTCGGCCGGTCGCATGACGAACCACTCCCAAGCGGAGAGAGTGGCGGCGGCAAACAGGAGGGATGCGGCAAGAAAAGAACGCATAAAAGAACCTCCGGAAAAAGATGTTTTCATCGGCACCAACAATGAACGTCATGCTAGCCTTTCGCCGACATTTGTCAAGAGCTGTTCGCGCGTGCGCGAAAAAGTTGATTTGAGACGCGACGCGGGGTAGAGTCCCTCACCGAAGGCCGGAGGACCCGATGCGCAGTTTTATGACGCCGCAGGAGTTGCAGGGACGCTTGCATGCCGATACAACGCTGGTGGCGGACTGTCGCGGCGATTTGGCCGACCTTACCTTCGGACTCACCCAATACCTCGCCAACCACATACCGGGCGCCGTGTTCATTGACGGCGAAGAAGTGCTTTCGGGGCCCAAGGAACGCCACGGCGGCCGACATCCGCTCCCTGACCTCGCGCAGTTCGCGCAGGTGATGGGGACCAACGGCCTTACCGCCGACACTACCGTGATCGCCTACGGCATGTATGCGGCGCGGTTGGTGCTGTTGCTGAATCTCATCGGCCACCGCGACGCTTGCGTGCTCGACGGCCATATCGAGGGGTGGCTCACGGCCGGTTTTCCGGTCACCCGCACGTTGCCGAACCGCAAACCGACCCGTTACCAGCCCCGCGAGGATAACGCATTGATACTGGATGTTGTAGCGGTGCGGAAGCATCGTGCGGCGCAGGACGCGGTGCTCATCGATGTCCGGTCGCCGGAGCGATTCCGTGGCGCGGTTGAACCGATAGATAAGGTCGCGGGTCACATCCCCGGCGCGGTCAATGTGCCGTGGGAGCAAAACTTCGACGATTCGAAACGGTTGCGTTCGGCGGCCGACATCTCCCTTTTATACGCCCCCTACACGACGGAGAAGAAAGAACTTATCGTTTACTGCGGATCAGGGGTCACCTCCTGCAATACCCTGCTTGCCCTACGCGAGGTCGGGGTTTCGGCTCGTCTCTATGCCGGGAGCTGGAGCGACTGGATCAGTTATCCCGACAATCCGGTTGCGACGGGGGCGATCTGATGCGTACACTCCTCGGCATCCTGACGGCGATCCTATTCCTTTCGTTGATCGGCCTTCCGATTCCGCTCGCGGCGGCCGAGGGGACCGCGCCGCTTTTCACCCCGGAGTTCTTCAAGAACCAGACGCAGGCCGGCCTAGCCGAGGTCGATGACGATCGACTGGTGCGGAACCTCACCGATCTGTACGGCAAGTTCCGCACGTTGAACTATCCCAATTGCTTCGCCTGCTCGCTCTGGCTGATCCGCGAATCGGCCGAGATGCCTTCCTCCAAACAACTTATCATGGCCGAATATGCGGTACGATTCTCCCCCGATCTGCCGGAAGCGCATCTTAATCGGTTCTCTTCCGTACTCAATAATCGTCCCGGCGACATCGCGCTGCTGTTCTCTTCGTTTCTGAAGTTCGCCGAGACCTCGCTGAGGACGCCGTCGCGCGATGCCTTTCTCGGGGCTCTCTGCCGCGTGGTGATCTTCTTTACGGGATCGTTGTTCATCGTACTCGTTCTTGCTATGGGAATGAGATACGGTCGATCTCTAGCCCACTTGTATTCACATGTCGGTTCCTTTTCGCTTTTTCACATGGTCATCGGGATCGTTATCCTTCTTTCCGGAATGTTTTTAGCGGCGAAGAAGGTCATCGGACTTGAACTGTTCTTCATCCTCTGGATGTTCTTCTGTTACCGTATCATGAAATACCGTGAATTGGCGACGCTGATGCTCCTGTTCCTGTCGTATCTGACCGCCAGCGTTTCTCTTGACCTGTTAGCCTCGGTCGCTCCCGCGGGAAGGCCTGAAGCCGCCGCATTGTACCGCACCGTCTATGATCCCCCGTTCGCCGATAGGCTCACTGTTGATAACGGTATGCCCGAAACGATCTTCGCTCGCGGCATCCAATCGTTATATGACGGACGGTTCGAGCGGGCCGACACGCTTTTCGCCTCCTACGCGCAACAGATCCGCGATCCCCGCCGTATCGCTCTGGTGATGAACCTGCGGGGCATCTGTGCGGGAGAACGCGGTGACCGCGAGGGATCGCGCAAGCTTTTCATCGAGGCGTCAAAGATCGATGAACGCCCCGAATATCTTTTTAATATGAGCCGCGCCCTCTATGCCGAAGGAAGCATCAAGGATGCCGAACAGGTTGAAATGCGCGCCATAGCCTTGGCCGGCCGAAAGAGTTTCAACTACCCCGTTCTGGTCCTGCCGCGACCCTACGATTTTTACCGGGCGGTTTCCGCACCGTCTTCTTCAGCGGGGTTTTTCAGCGATCCGCTCGTTCGCCGGGCGATCGCCACGATACTCCTGCTGTTGATATCCGCCTTTCTTTGGGGTCTCGGCGCCGCACGCATCGCCATATCCCGGTGCGTCGAGTGCGGGGATATCATTTGCGAAGAATGTGGCGGTTCGGACGACGAAGTATGCCTGACCTGCCGCGTGATAAAAGCGGGGAAGAACCTCATCGGCTCGGAGGAACAGCGCGCCCATGCATTGCGGCGTGAGCAGTGGTCGGCGCGGCGGCGGATCGTGTCTATCAGTATGGCCTTCGTGATGCCGGGGACGGGAATGATCTATAACGACCATATTGTCGAAGGTGTTTTTTACACGGCGGCATCGCTGTTCCTTGCGATACTTTTCCTGTTGCCGTACCTCTTTTCGTATGTCGCGCTCATGGGATCTTTTCCCGCCCTACTGAAACTGATCGGCGTGGCGTTCATCGTTCTGCTGTGGCTGTTGAGCATGTTCCGAACATGGCGTGTCGCCCATAACGAATGAGTAGCCGGAGGATGTCATGCTGTCGGGAGAATTGAACCCCGGTGCTATCGGGAATGTGTGGGAAGAGATAGCGGCGGGCGAAATGACCGGCATGCTCGCAGTGATTGCGGGGAAAGAACAGTGGGACTTTTCCTTCCGGGAAGGGGTGATGACCGGCGCGCACAAGCGAGGAATCAACAACGCCGAACATGCAGTGGAATTGATGCTTGATGCCGGGATCTTGCGCCATGAGACGGTGCGGGACGCCCTTAAGAAACAATCGAAAGTGATGAAAAGCTGCTTGGACATACTGATGGAAGAGGGGCATGTGCCGCTTATTCTCTATTCCCGTATCATCTCGGCATCCATGCGGCTTTATCTCCTTGATGTGTTGGCTCTTTCGAAAGGGCACTATCAATTTGCCGTAAAGGACGATATGCGGGAGGATCCCGGCGCGAAACCGCTTGATGCGGCCCGCTTCAATGCGTTCCGCGACCGTTTCGAACACGATCATAAAATGCTGAAACAGGTTCGGGACGCACTCTTTTCTCCCATCGAGATGCTTATCGAGGTCAGTTTTCCCCTTGACCGCAAAACGCTTTTCTACAGCTATTCCACGCAGGATCGGGACCTTTTTGATTTTTTGGTGAGAATGGCGGAGCTGATAAAAAGCGGTTCATTGACGACCGACCGCGGCATCTGGAGCGCCGCACCCCGCGACCTCGTCGCGGCGCTTCTCCTGCGCGGCGCGGCGCTGTTCATGACGGCGGCGGTGTTGGCCGCAGTGTTCATCGCCCGGCCCAAAAGCGACACTGCGATCCACGAGGTGAACACCCGCGCGGCTCGCCATAAGGTCTTTCTGCTGAGCGAACTGTACCTTTTCGACACGGGAGAACCTGCCGACACCGACCGGCTTGTGCGCGCCGGCCTCATAACGCAATCGGAGGCCGCGACGGTCCAGACTGATGATCCGACGAACCCCCAATAAGGAGATGCCGATGCGTGATCCCATCAAACTCGCCGTGCCGCCGGAACGGCTTCGTTATTATCCCAAACTTGAAAAGTATGAACGGTTGACGGCCCGCCAGATCGCGCCGGGATCCCAGTCCTTCTGTCAGGAAAAGGGGTTCGAGGCGATAGATTTCGGCGTCTCGATAAAAATGAAGGGCTTCAACATCTATGTGGCGGGTGATCCGGGGACCGGCAAGACCTCGAGCGTCAAGAAATACCTCGAAAAGATGGCCGGCAAGATGCCGATACCCGACGACATCTGCTATGTGCACAACTTCGATATCCCCGATGAACCGAGGCTCATCCTCATGCCACACGGCACCGGCGAGGTGCTTGTCAAGGACATGGCCGATCTGCTCGACTATTTCCAGTACCAGATACCGCGTCAACTCGAGAGCGAGACCTTCGAGATAAAGAAAGGCGAAGTGGTCCGCTGGTATCAGGAGGAAAGTGAGCGCAACTACCACGCCATCGAAGCGGAGGCGGCAAAACTCAGTTTCACCATCAAGTCGACGCAGGGCGGCTTCGTGATCAATCCCATCGTCGGCGGCGAGGCGATCGGCAAGGAAGAATTCGACAAACTCGGCGAAAAGGAGCGGGAGAGCATCCGTGTCAACGAGGAGAAACTTCAGGAAAAGCTCATCGCCTTCTTCCACCGCGAGCGGGTGCTCGAGAAGGAATACAAGGAGAAGATGACGACCCTGCGCCAGAGCATGGTGCGGCTCATCATCGGCGAGCCGCTCGGCGAACTGCGCAAAAAATACAAAAAGAATGTCGGGATACAGGACCACATAAACTCGCTGGAGAAGCATCTGCTCGACAACTTCGAGGATTTCTTCACCTGGCGCGACATCAATGAAGGCAAGGCCGAGGCGCAGAATCTCGAGATACCCGACTTCCGCGAATATAAGGTCAACCTGCTCGTGAACAACAAGAATCTCAAGGGCGGCCCGGTCATCTACGAGACCAATCCGACCTTTCAGAACATCATGGGCTACTTCGAGTATGAAGAACTCCACAACTCGATATTCACCGACTTCACCAAGATGAAACCGGGCGCGTTGCACTACGCCAACGGCGGTTTCCTCATCGTGCAGGCCAACGACATCCTCAAGAACTACTACGCGTGGACCGCGCTCAAGCGTTCAATGCGCAACCGTCTGCTTAAGATGGATGACATTGACGTCGATTTCCGTTACCGCGTCAACATCTTCCCGAAGCCCGAACCGGTACCGCTGAACGTTAAACTCATCATGATCGGCGACGACTATCTCTACCACCTGCTCTACAACTACGATGACGATTTCAACCGCATCTTCCGGGTCAAGGCCGACTTCGAATCGACCACCGACATCACGCCGCGCAATACCGACGGGTTGGTGAAGTTCATGGCGCGTATCGTACAGGAGGACTGTGCGCTCGACTTCGATGTGACGGCGATGCGCCGCATACTGCATTTTTCTTCGCGGCAGGCCGAGGATCAGAAAAAATACCGCGTCGGCGCGTCGGATCTGGTCGACATCATCCTCGAGAGCGATTTCTGGGCGCGCAAGGACAAGAAAAAGATCGTCAACGAAGACTCGGTCCGCAAGGCGATCGCGATCAAGGAGAGCCGTCATGCGAAATTCAAGAAACACTACTACGAATCTATAGACCGCGACATCATCCTCATCGACGTTGCGGGAGAGAAGATCGGCATGATCAACGGGCTGGCGGTCTACAGCGTCGGCGATTTCAGTTTCGGCGTACCGTCGCGCATTACGGCGCGGGTCTTCGCTGGACGCACCGGCATCATCAATGTCGACCGCGAGGTGCGCCTGTCGGGTCAGATACACGACAAGGGAGCGCTCATCCTCGCCGGTTTCCTCGGCGACATCTTCGCGCAGGATAAGCCGCTGTCGCTCTCGGCATCGATCACCTTCGAACAGAATTACGGCGGCGTGGAGGGCGACAGCGCCAGTTCCACCGAACTCTACGCGCTTCTTTCGGCGCTTGCCGAGGTCCCCATCAAACAATCGATCGCCGTCACCGGATCGGTCAATCAGCTGGGGCAGATACAGCCTATCGGCGGGGTGAACGAGAAGATAGAGGGTTTCTTCGAGATCTGCAAGATGAAGGGGCTCACCGGCACGCAGGGGGTTATCGTCCCGCGTCAGAACATGGAGCACCTGAATCTTTCCGACGAAGTGGTGCAGGCGGTCCAGAAAAAGAAGTTCCGCATCTACGCGATAGCCTCCATCATGGAGGGGATCGAGATCCTCACCGGCCTGCCGACCGGCAACCGCCTCAAGAGCGGCAAATTCACCCCCGGTAGTCTGTTCGACAAGGTCGACCAGCGGATCAGAAAACTTAACCGCATCAAGTAGGGGGCTGCGCATGCCGACTCTCAACTTCGAGCACCAGACCGGGAAGAACCGTACCGAGATATGGAAGTGGATAGAGGAACACATCGAACGGGAACTCAAGTACAAGGTTCCGCGCGAGGAGTTCCAGATAGTTGAATCGGTGAACGACTGCACCTTCATCATCAAAGGAAAAAATGTCGGGGCGCAGGTCCATGTGGCCGATAAACTCGTTTCGATAGAGCTGACCATTCCGCTTTTGTTCGTGCCGTTCAAACAGCGGATAGAGGCGGGTGTCCGCGACGCGCTCAAAGAGTTATGACCGATTCCTACCGGACCCTTGCCGATCCCTGCGGCCCCTATGAACTGAAAGAAAAGGCGTCGCGTTTCATCGCCCATGCCGCTCCCGCCGCGACGATCGCCGATGCCGAACGGTTCGTCGCGCTGTTGCGCAAGCGCTTTCATGATGCCGCCCACATCGGTTGGGCCTGCCGGTTCGGCGACGGCGTCGAAAGTTCGTTCCGTTACAGCGATGATGGCGAGCCGTCGGGATCGGCCGGCGTGCCGATCTATCAGGAACTGGTCCGGCTGGAACTATTCAATGTCGTCTGCGCGGTGGTCCGCTATTTCGGCGGGGTGAAGCTCGGTACCGGCGGCCTTGCCCGCGCTTTCGGCGCTGCGGCGCGCGGCGCGCTGGATACGGCATCGTTGCGCACGGTGCTCGTCACCGTACCGTTGACCTTCCGAAGTCCGTTCGAACTGGTAGGTACGGTCATGCATCTGGCGGGACAGTTCCCCGGTACGACCATAGTGTCTCAGGAGTATGACGCGGAAGGGGTATGTATCGAAATAGCGGTCCCGCGGTCAATGGCGGAGCGGTTCGGCGCCGCCGTCATCGAGAAAAGTAGCGGTCGGATACGTATGGGGTCGGGCAACTTGTGCGACTAGGGTGTGGGGTCAGGCAACTTGTGCGCCTGACCCCTTTCCTCGGCCGGCGCCAGAGCGTTCATCATGTCATCAAAATAAGTCTTGAAGATGCTGGCGATATCGCCGTTGCGTGTGATGAAAAGCAATTCGCGGTTCCGGTAGCAGCCCGCCTTGGTCCAGTTCATCGAACCGAACACCAGCGCAGCGCCGTCGTCGATGACGGCGAATTTGTGGTGAAAATTCATCGGTCGTCCCTGTGTGTCGTTGAGGCGGTCAAAAAGCACCGCGCCCCCCAGACTTTCGAGATAATTGGCCGCCTTTAAGTTAACCACAGAACCATTTTCGGCCGACCAATCGTCGAGAATGAGGCGCAGAGCACGTCCTTTTTTCAGGTTTTTTTTCAATCCGGTCATGACCGGCGTCCCGACGGTCATGGTGTACATCGCAAGAGAGATCGATTCGTTGGCCGAGAGCAAGGTGTCCTTCGCGGCGACACAGCCTTTGCCGGGAATGAAATAAAGAGTGCCGTATTCAACCGGGCAGCCGGTCTGGCACCGCTTCTCGACGCGCATCTCTTCAAGAGAGGAGAATTCTTCGGAAAGAATAGTGGCCAATCGGGGAGCATCCGAGAAAAGGATCGCGGCGTTCTTTGATTGTCCCGGCGTAAGATTGCGTGAAGAAATAAAGACGCGCCGCTCGTCCGCCACCAAGAACTTCTCATGCAGGATGCCTTTGGTCGGATGGAATTCGGTGAAAGCGAATGCGGGTGTTCGCTCAAAGCCGTTCTTGCCCGCCACCACCGCCACCGTCACGCCCCGCGCGGTCGCCTTTTCGAGGGCCTCGACGGGCGGGGATGGTTCTATCGTATAGGTGACGGCGCGCAGGTTTCGGGAGGCTCGATCGATGAAGGCGACCGCAACGGGCTCTACCGCGTCGTCGAAGAAAATCTCGCCTCCTGCGAATTCGTAGTGATCGCGTACGGTCGTGGCCGGCGGTGGCGACCCGGTATTTTTTCCGTCCACTGATCCGTTCTCCTCATTCCGCTCTATCGGGGCGGGCGATAGCCGCAGGGTTTCCTCAAGCGGCGGCGGTTCAGGTATGACGAAGAAATAGATGAGAAAACCCATCGATAACAGAATAAGCGACTCCAGCAACGACATGATGCGCGAGGGTATGTTGCGGAATTTCGGTATCAGAAGCACGGGTTGCCGAGACAGTTCTGGATCTTCTTGGTCCGTTCGAATATACGGGAAAATTGCTCGAAGTTAACCGACTGGAAGCCATCGGAGAGCGCATTGGAGGGATCGAAGTGAACCTCGATCAGCAGACCATCGGCGCCCAGAAGCACCGCCGCCTCGCTGACCGCCGGAATGTAGCGGGCGACCCCCACGCCGTGCGAGGGATCGAGCAGTACCGGCAGATGGGAGATATCCTTCAACATCGGTATGGCGGCCATGTTGACCGCATTGCGGCTCGCGTCGTCGAAAGAGATCGAGCCGCGTTCACACAGAACGACCTGTTCGTTCCCTTCAAGCAGGACATATTCGACCGAGAGGAGAAAATCCTCGAGGCGGGCCGAGGGGGCCCGTTTGATGAGGAGCGGCTTGCCGCTTTTCCCGAGTTCCCGCATGAGAGTGAAATTATACATGTTGCGCGCGCCGACCTGTATCATGTCGACATGTTCGAGGAAGAAATCCAAGCTACGCAGATCGACGATCTCGCTGACGGTCTTCATGCCGTACCGCTTCGCCACCCGTTTCATGATGCGGAGTCCTTCGTCGCCGAGTCCTTGGAAACTATAGGGCGATGAACGCATCTTGTAGGTGCCGCCGCGCAGAAGTTTGACGCCGAGCCCTGAAAGGAATGCGGCGATGCGGTCGAACGATTCCTCGCCCTCGACACTACAGGGTCCTGCGATGAACTGAAAATTGTTCCCAATAGTCACGCCGTCGCCCAGATCGACTACGCTCTTCGGACGATATTCTTTGGTGACCATGTAGTAGGGGCTCGATATCCGCAGCACCTTGTCTACGCCGTCGATGGAACGGAAACGACTGATGTCGCTGGTGGTAAGGTCGCCGAGAACCGGGATAACGGTGTACTTAACCCCTTCGAGGACGTTATACTGGAAGCCGCCGGCCATCAAGCGGCTACGGACATCTTCCAACACCTCTTGACGGTCCCGTTTAAGAACAATGATCATACAGTTACCATCCGTTGCCTGTCATATATGCCGGACCGCTGTTCGGATCGGCAGGGGACAGTATAGCCGTGCCCTAAAAAAATGACAAATTTTATTTACAAAAAAAAAGCCCTTGCGTATAATTCCCTGTTTATTTGGGTCCTCTCTTTTTTCTTGAGGTGCATCGCTATGCGCGGTCTGTGTTTCCTTCTTCCCTTGCTGTTCGGATGGTCTCTCCTGTCGGCGAAGATGGACTATGCCGTGCTGAAGGTCTGCTTTGAGAAAGACAGCGCTCCGTTTCTCATTTCCACCAAGGACAAAAAGTTGGCGGAAAAAGAGGGCTTCCAACAGGTCAAGGATTCCGAGCTCTGGATGCGCAAGATGAAGGTTCTCATGGATTATCAGCCGCTCTTTTCTTTCAAATCGGTGAGCGATTCCTGCATAGCTGTCTCCCGGATCCCCACCGGTTCGCACACGATCTCGGTGGACTTCAAGAGTGCCGCCTATTCGACGATCATCGTGCCGGAGGCGGTGACCAAGAAATTCAAGGCCGACCTTCTGTTCGAAACGGTCGTCAAGGTTCAGGATGGACCTACTGCTACGGTAGAATTGCGACAGGATCAGGATCGCATTACTCTCTATCAGACGGTCGACAACCAGCCGGTGGCGAACTGTCAGAAGGAGTGCCGCATCCCGGCCGAGACCCCCGTCTATTTCATGACCCGCTCCGACGACGAAAAGGTCGAATGTCCCGTGCAATTCGAGGTGATAGTTTCGAACAAACGCGATAAGGATCTCGCCTGCTACGATGCGGAGCGCATAACCGATCGGCTCAAAGATTTCGTCAAACAGAACAACATCAGGTGTCGCATCAATGTCGAGTATGCCTTCTTTCGCGTCTATGGCGACGGTTGTCTGGTGACCCTTGAGCCCGATGCGAACGGTCTGCGGCCCAAAGATCCCGAGATACGCCTGATACCCCTTGAGAAACAAAAATTGCGCTACTATCTGCAAATCGGCGAGAACGAGAAGAAGCCGTATCAGTTCTCCACCGCGGAAAAGAAAGGGGATGTCCTGATCCCCAAGAGCGACGAACGCATAGTCCTTATCGAGGTCCACGAACAATGAAGATCGGCATCTTCATATCGGGCAGCGGCACCAACATGGATGCCGTCGTCCGATCATGGCACGCCGGTCGTTTTTCGCAGGTCGACGAGGTGTCGTTCGTCCTTTCCGATAAAGCGGATGCCGCCGGACTGGCCAAAGCGGCCGCCCACGGCGTGCCGACGCTCACGGTGGCGCGCCGCAAAGGGGAGCCGCGCGAACATCACGAGGCGCGTCTTCTGGAAGCGATAGTCTCTTACCCGGTCGATCTCATCGTGCTCGCCGGTTTCATGCGAGTGCTATCGCCTTATTTTTTGTCACGTTTTCCGGGGAAAATCATCAATATTCATCCGTCGCTCCTGCCTGCCTTCCCCGGCGTCGATGCGCAACATCAGGCGTTCGATCACGGGGTGAAGATCTCCGGTTGCACCGTTCATTTTGTTGACGAAAGCTTGGATGGCGGACCGATCCTCCTGCAGAAGGCGGTCGAGCGGCTCGATGGCGACACCACCGAAGACCTTCGCCAAAGGATACTCACCGAGGAACACAAACTCCTCAGCGAGGCGATAGAGATCGTAACCACCGGAAGATACCGTGTTAGCAACAGATACGTCAGAGTGGAGAGGAACCATGAAAGCTAAGATCATCCTGCTTTCAGTGATCTCGATCGCCCTTGTGTTCGGGGCGGCCTATCACCTGTTGGTCAATCAGACCAAACGGCAGCTCATCGAGACGCTGGAGGACAGCGTGTCGCGCGCGACATCGCTCTACAAGTACATCAACGCCGCCGAGACGCTTGATCGGATCCGCGCCGCCGAAGAGATCGCGGCGCGTAAAGAGTTGCTGGATGTGCTGGTCCCGGCCGCTTTGGCCGCCAACCCGATCGAGGCGGAGCAGAAGATACAGGTAGAGCTTAACGTCATCAATAAGTTCTCCGACCCCTCCGATGTCCTTTTCATTACCGACACGGAAGGGAGGGTTGTCGCCAAGAATCTCGACAATACCCTTAAGGGCATAAGTTTCAAGGAGAATCTGCTTATCAGCAATGCGATATCGGGACGCAGCGACGAGGATATCTTTGAGATACTCGGCAAACGGATGAAGGTGGTTTCTGTTCCGATACGCAAGGAAGGCGCCATCATCGGCACCTTCAACTCGGCCAACATCATCGATTCGGAGATGGCGAAGGGCGATTTCAGCAATCTGACCGAAGAGACCAACGAGGAAAAGGGGAACAACCCGCTCCTGTTCGCCTTTGTCGAGAAACAAAAAGTGCTTGGTTCGACCATGCCGCCGGAACTGCACGAGGCGCTCAAAAAGTATATCGAGAACAACCCCGATATCGTCGAAAAAGCGCTCAAGGAAGAGGAACGCAAACATGCCTTTACCGCGAAACTCAACGGCGAAAAATTCTATGCGAATATCGCCGTACATGAACATCTCGGTCAGGAGAAATATGTCTGTTACCTGTTCGTTAGTTCGATAGACAAGGGGTTGCAGCCGCTCTACGCGAGCCGCAACAACTTTCTCTGGATAGTGATCATCGTCCTGATCATCGCTATCATCTTCGGTATCGTCATCGAGGAGCAGTCACAGGCCCCCATCAGCCGGTTCACCGAAGGGATGATCGAGATCATCCACGGCAACCGCAAATTCCGTTTCAGCAACGAGGCGGAGGGAGTCGAGGGACAGCTTAACCAGAACGCCAATATGATGATCGCGGCGCTTTTGGGCGAACGGCTCCCTGATGAGAAGAGCGGAACGGAGAAGATCGGTGTAATGAAACCGGAGGAGTAATACCTATGGCATTCAACAGCTTCAACAAGATCATGATCCTCGGCCGGCTCGGCCGCGCCCCCGAACTCAAGTATTCGACCGCGGGCAACCCGATAACCAAGTTCACCGTCGCCACCAACGAGCGTCTGAAAGGTACCGGCGGTCAAGCGGAGGAACACACCGAATGGCATAAAGTGGTGGTGTTCGGTGCGGCGGCCGAGAACTGCTCGAAGTTCCTCAAGCAGGGATCGCTCGTTTTCGTTGAGGGTAAACTGCGGACCCGCAAATATACCGACAAGGACAATGTCGAGAAATACTTCACCGAGGTCATCTCCGACACGGTCCATTTCCTTGATGCGGGCGGCGGCGAAGCGGGCGGCGGCAAGGAAGCGCCGCGCGGCGAGGAGCGTAGCTACCAGAAAAGCGGTCCCAAGGCGAAGGAGGCGGAATTCAACAGCGCCCTATCCGATGCCATCAAGGGTGCGCCCGACGACGACGATCTGCCGTTCTAGTTCACGGTATCAGATAACTTCTTCCCTTTTTCACCACCAGTCCTTCGGCGCACAGTTCGTTCAGTATCTTCGTGAATCGTGCGTCATCGAGCGTCTCTTTCCCGAGGTCGAGCGCCGCGGCGGCCGAAAGCCGTTTGCCGGTGAGTGTCGTTTTGGCCAGCGTGCGAAGTATCGCGCCGCGTATCTGGCGGTCGCTTCCCTCGAAACGCGACTGTTTCGCATGGTGCGCCGATCGGCGCGAAGGGTTCGGATGGAGTTTCTTCAAGTGGACGCCGTAATCCATGAGGGCGTAATACCAGCGGCGCGGATCGTCGCGGTCAAGGGTCGCATCGATCAGCGGCATCAGTTCGCGGTCGCTCACCTTTTCCTGACCGGAAAAGAAGTGGTGCAGGTAGACGGCGCGGATGTTGGTTTCGATGAAGATATGTGGCTGATTGAAGGCGAAGGTGAGAACGGCGCGGGCGGTGTAGGGGCCGATGCCGGGAAGGGCGGTCAGCGCCTCGATGGTGTCGGGAAGGATGCCGTCATGTCGCGCTACGGTCGCCTCGGCGCATTTCTTGAGGAACAGCGCCCGCCGGTTGTAGCCGAGTCCTTGCCAGAGGGCGAGCACCTCCCGCAGCGGGGCGGCGGCGAGCGTCGCGATGTCGGGAAACCGCGCGATGAAGCGGGGGAAGTAGGCGGCGACGCGGTCGGTCTGCGTTTGCTGGAGCATTACCTCCGAGACGAGTATCTCGTACGGATCGGTCGTGAGCCGCCAGAGGAAACTGCGGCCGTGCTTATCGAAATGACCGAGCACCGTTTCGCGGAAATGTCGTATCTCGTCGCGTCTCATGGGAAGGGTATACTGGAAAAAAAGGGCGCGGTCAACAGAGTATTGTTGCCTTACACCGCCGCCTGCGTTACTATCGGCCAGTAACGGAGGGGCCATGACGCGGACCGGCATCTACATCCACATCCCATTCTGTGAGTCGCGCTGCAGCTATTGCGATTTCTTCTCGACGGTGCCGAAGGCGGCTGAGATCAAGACGGCCTACGGGGCGCAGGTGGTCGCGGTGCTGAAAAAAGAACTCGCGACGGTGCGGGCCGAAGAGATCGTCTCGCTCTACATCGGCGGCGGTACCCCCTCGACCATGCCGGGGCGCTTCTTCACCGCCGTCGGGCGGGCGCTGACCGCTGCCGGTATCGATACCAAGAAGATAGAATTCACCGTCGAGGCGAATCCGGCCGACATCACCGCGCCGTTCCTGCGGACGCTCAAGAAATGCGGCGTCAACCGGCTCTCGCTCGGCACCCAGTCGGCCGACGATGCGGTGCTCAAGGCGATGGGTCGCCGCGCGTCACGCGAGATGCTCGCAAAGGTGCTGCCGCTCGCACGGAAGGAGTTCGACAATATCTCCTACGATATCATCTATGGCTTTGGGAAACGGCCGCGCGATCTGGCAGCGGAACTCGGCTGGCTTTTCGAACTCGCCGTTCCCGACCATGTCTCGACCTACTGCTACACCCGGCCCGAACGGCGCAAGGTTCCGCCCGTTGCACGGGAAGAACGGATAGAGACGGAGGAAGAGGCGATCCACCGGTTCCTTGCTGCCAGCCGTTTCACCCGCTACGAGGTGAGCAACTGGGCGCGCCGCGGGTTCGAGAGCGTCCACAACCGTCTCTACTGGTCGTGGGACCGTTACATCGGGATCGGCGCCGGGGCGCACGGCTTCACTCCGGCCGACGGGGTCCGCTATCATTATCCCGAGTCGGTCATGGCGTTCATAAAGGACCCGGTGCCGGTCGTGGAGCGGTCGCCGCGCGATGTAAAGATGCGCGAATTCGTGATGATGGGACTGCGCACGAAAGAGGGGATCCGGCGCACGCAGTTTAAAAAGCTCTTCGGCGTCGACATCGCCGCCCTTATGTCGGTGGTCACGCGGGAACGCTTCATTGACGCCGGGTACGCGACGCTCACTAAGAGGCGGCTTGCGGCGACGGTGCGCGGGTTCGATCTCCTCAACAGTTTCATCGGCGCACTTTTTGACGACATCGAACGCTACGCGAGGGGCCATGAAAGATAATATCGACACGCGCTACACCGCCGACGGGCTGAAAGTCATCGGGGTGGACGAGGCGGGGCGCGGCCCGCTGTGCGGCCCGGTCGTCGTCGGGGCGGTCCATCTGCTCGCTCCCGTTAAAGGGCTCGACGATTCGAAGAAACTCTCCGAACATCAGCGCGAAGCGCTTGTGCCGCTCATACTCGCGAACAGCATCTGGCAGGTCTATTCGGTCCTCCCGTGCGTCATCGACGAGAAGAATATTCTCTACGCGACGCTGTGGGGGATGGGGCGGGCGGCGGGGAAGGTGTTCGACCGGCTTGCGGGGGAGAAGATCGTACTCATCGACGGCAACAAACTCATTAAAAGGTTCGCGCGCGAGGAGGCGGTGGTGAAGGGCGACAGTAAAAGCGCGAGCATCGCGGCGGCCTCGATACTCGCCAAGGTGCACCGCGACCGCATCATGAAGCGGTGGGCGCTCATCTATCCGCAGTACGGGCTCGCCGAGCACAAAGGTTATCCGACCGACAGCCACTACGCCGCGCTGGCGCTCCACGGCCCGACGCCGATACACCGCCGCAGTTTCCGCCTGACCGCACGGCCCGAACAGACCACGCTGTTCTGAAATTCAGTACAGGAACCCGAAAAGGTAGAGCGGTATCTTGTCGCCCGCGCCGATATCGATGCCGTCAAGCGCGCGGAACGAGTCGGCGATGCCTTTGATCTGATCCTCTTTTTTCGACGGGCCGCCGACCTCGACCGTGAAATGGCCGTTTGCCAGAAAATCGGCCGTTGGGTGCAGGGAGACCTTGACGCCGGCGTTCTTCAACTGGTTCGCGAAGAAGGTCTCGCGCACGCCGCCGACCAGCGTCTCTTTTTGCAGGGAACCGTTCAGGGCATAGAGCAGGTTCGGGTTCTCCAGATAGACCTTGCCCGGCTTGCGCACGAGCGCCGCGCCGGAGCCGTCCAGCCGGAGGGTGGCGATAAGTCCCGCCCGCTCCAGATATTCGAGATAGGTATAGACATACTCTTTCGATATCCCCAGATCGCGGCTCATCCCCGCTATGTTCGGCACGAACGGATCGCTCGTGGCGATGAGCCAGAGCATCTTCTTGAGGATGGGCAGTTTCGTCTGGGTCAGGTTGGCAGTGACCGCGATATCTTCGAACAGCGTCTTTTCGACGGTGCTCATCACCTTCTGCGCGTACTGCTCCGCGCCCTCTAATATATAAGGATAGTAACCGATCCGCAGGTATTCGTCGAAGTGCTTGAGTACAGGCATTTTTCCGGCGATATCGGCGGCGATCGCGGTGTGGCCGCTCACGATATCGTCGAAAGAACGGGCCGGGAATTCATATCCGTAGCGGAAAAAGAGATATTCGCGGAACGACAGGCCGGGCAGATCGTAATAGACCACGCGGCGCGAAAGGTCGTACGCCGCCTTGGTGAGATCGAGCGAGGAAGAGCCCGACACGAGGATGTGTTTGTCCTTGTAGGTGTCGATGCTGTTCTTGAGTTCCTGCGCCCAGTTCGGATATTTGTGTATCTCGTCGATGATGACCGCCTCGCCGCCGTAGGTGAAGTAGTCGCGCACCGTCTGGTAGAGGCCGTTGGAAACGACATGGATGTTGTCGCCCGAGATGTAAAGGCAGCGGTCGGGTGATCCGTAGGTTTCCTTATAATGTTGGAGCAGAAGGGTGGTTTTGCCGGTGCCGCGTGGGCCGCGCAGGCAGATGCACTGTTCCCGCCAGTTCATTTTCGGCGCAAGATACCGTTTCTTATCGGATTTCATGGCGCCGACGATCTGCTGGTGAATGGAAAATAACTCTTGCAACATGGGTTCCTCCCAGTCAAACAGACAAGTGCACTTTACTATATCTTGTCAAAAGAGTCAAGTGCACTTTCCTCTTTTTGGAAAAAAGAGACAACCGCACTTTGCTCTTTGCGACTTTCCTCCTGATCGCATGACCCGAACAGACCTCGTTGTTCTGATTTCTTGATTTTACCTTGAAGGGCACTAGACTCACGCCGGGTGATATCAGAATGGAGGAATCCATGTCCCTCAAACGGCTCCTCATTGACGGCGAAACGCTGACCATCCGCGATGTGTACGAGGTCGCCTGCTGCGACCGCCCCGTCGGCATCGCCCCCGCGGCGGTGAAAAAGGTCGAGAAATGCCGCCGCTTCGTCGATAAACTCCTGACGCAGGATAGGCCGGTCTACGGCATCAACACCGGCTTCGGGATACTCAGCGAAGTGGCGATCCCCAAAGACCACCTCGACGACCTCCAGATAAACCTCATCCGCAGTCACGCCATCGGCGTCGGCGACCCGTTCGACCGCGCGACGGTCCGCGCCATCATGCTGCTGCGCGCCAATGTGCTCGCCAAAGGCTTCTCCGGCGTCCGCCTCTCGACGCTCGAACATCTGGTCGAGTTCCTGAATAAGGATGTGGTCCCCTACATCCCGCAGAAAGGATCGGTCGGCGCGTCGGGCGACCTCGCGCCGCTGTCGCACCTCGCCCTTGCCCTGTGCGGCGAAGGCTACTGCCTCGGCGACGGCGGTAAGCCGGTCGACACCGCCACGGTGCTCAAAAAGAAGAAAGTGGCGCCGATAGCGCTCAAGGCGAAGGAGGGGCTCGCCCTCATCAACGGGACACAGGTGATGACCGCCGTCGGCGCGCTCACCATCCACCGGCTGAACGACCTGGTGAAACTCGCCGACATAGCGCTGGCGCTCACCGTCGACGCGATGCTCGGGACCGACCGCCCCTTCGATGACAAGGTTAACCGCGTCCGCGCCCATCCCGGCCAGTTCGAGGTGTCGCGCAATGTCCGCAAACTCATCGCCGACTCATCGATACGCGATTCGCACCGCTGTTGCACCAAGGTACAGGATGCCTACAGTCTCCGCTGCGCCCCGCAGGTCCACGGCGCGGTCCGCGATGCGCTAAATCACGCTTCCGAAGTGATCACGACCGAGATAAATTCATCGACCGACAATCCGCTCATCTTTCCCGACGAGAAAGAGACGATATCGGCGGGCAACTTTCACGGCGAGCCGGTGGCGCTCGTTATGGACTACCTCACCGCGGCGGTGAGCGAACTGGGCAACATCGCCGAGCGGCGTATCGAACAGCTCGTCAACCCGGTCTTCTCGCAGGCGCCCGCTTTCCTGATAAAGAATAAAGGGCTCAATTCGGGCTTCATGATCGTGCAGGTGGCGGCGGCGAGCCTCGTTTCCGAATCGAAGTCACTCTCGTTCCCGGCGTCGGTCGACTCCATCCCCACCTCCGCCGGCAAAGAGGACCACGTCAGCATGGGGACCATTTCGGCGCGGAAGTGCGCGCAGGTGACCGAGAACACCGCCTGTGTGCTGGCCCTTGAGGTGCTCACCGCCTGTCAGG
>Ga0209507_1000515_pt1 | contig 42174 bp, 28 predicted proteins | sample AD_UKC028_MetaG_FD_184414 | JGI IMG/M metagenome (GOLD analysis project Ga0209507, IMG submission 184414) | Active sludge microbial communities of municipal wastewater-treating anaerobic digesters from USA - AD_UKC028_MetaG (SPAdes) (version 2) | ecosystem: Engineered > Bioreactor > Anaerobic >...
TGGACGTCCCGGCCGGGGTCGGTGTTGCCGTAGCCGGCGAAGGAACTCAACCCGGCGGCGATGGCGTTGTTGCTGCGCGGCTCGACCATGACGTTGTACGGCGGGTCGGTATTGACCAGGTGGACGCGGGCCCCACCCAGGAGCCGGTCCACGTCCTCGGCCTTCGAGCTATCGCCGCAGAGCAGCCGGTGGTCGCCCAGCACCCACAGGTCGCCCGGCTGCGTCACCGCCGCGTCCGGCGGGTCCGGCACCGCGTCCGGGTCGGTCAGGCCTTCGTTGCCATGGATGCCCGCCCCGAGCATCTTCTCCAGGTCCTCCGCTGAGAACCCCAGCAGCTCCAGGTCGATATCCATGCCCCGCAGCTCGGATAGCTCAATGGGCAGGAGGTCCATGTCCCACTCGGCCAGCTCGGCGAGCTTGTTGTCGGCCAGGCGGTAGGCCTTCACCTTCTCCGGCGGCAGGTCCAGGGCCACATGGACCGGCACTTCCGCCAGCCCCAGCTTCTGCGCTGCCTTCCAACGGGTGTGCCCGACGATGATGACACCCTCGGCGTCGACCACGATGGGCTGGCGGAAGCCGTACTCGCGGATGGAGTTGGCCACGGCGTCCACCGCGCCATCGTTCACCCGCGGGTTCTTCTCGTAGGGCCTGATCTCTGACAGACGCCGCATCTCGATCTTCACGACACGCCTCCCTTCGTCGCCTTGTCCTCGCGGGCGATGAGCAACAGGACCAGGTAGCCGACCAAGTCCAGAATGGGGTCCTCGCCAAACGCAGATGGGTTGTTCCGGATGCGGCTCAACTTGTCGTCGAGCCTCACCCGGATAAGCGCCTCCGCATCGCCCTGGCCGAAGATGCGCACGGGCTCCAGCGCCGAGTTGCCGTAAGCCCGGTTTTTGGCCACGAGCATCTCGGATATCTCCTGGCACTTCGCCTGAATCCGTTCTGCCGCACCAGCCATGTCCTTGCCTCCTTCGTTCCGAGTACCCACGTTAGGCCGCCCGTCGCGCCCCGTTGGCCCACGTGCCGCGCCTGCTCGCCGATCCGGCCTGGATCGCCAGGCCGGCCGAGATCGCGGCCCAGGGGCCGGGAAAAGCGGGCTCCGGCCAACAAACTCTGCCCTGAAGTGCGACGGTTCCGGCCGGCGTCGATTGGCCGCTCGCGGCCGGAGTACCTACGCCAAAATGGCACAGGCTGCGGTTTGTACAGATGCGATTCTGTACAGGTACGCTGGCTCGCGCGCTCACGTCCGCGGTCCTTTCGGTACGGCAGCGGGAGCAGCGCTCGGCCTTTGCGCAACGGATCTGCGATAGTCATGCACGAGGACTCCGGTGGCGTTCTCACCGTGCATGATCCAGCACGCGTCATTGAGGCAGTTGAGGAAGTCCCAGAGCGTCTGGCTATCAATCCATGCGCTTCCATGCAGATGCAGAATCCACTCGAGGGCTGAGCGTGGATCTTCGAACTCATTCAGATCGACCTCTCTGAACTTGCCACCGGAATAGATGTGGAGGCGGATGGTGTTGTTGCCGGGTACGAACTCGGCCTTGCCGTGGCGTAGCTTCGGGCTTGAACGGTAGGCACGAGGGAGTGCCGCAGCCGTGCGCTTGGCATCGGCTGCCAGAGCGCGCTCGCACGGCTGGAACGCGCTGCACCAGTCGGAGGCCAGCACCAGCGGCCACTGGCCATAGTCATAGCCGTTGGCCAGGACATCTTCCCCGAGGTACTTGCCGACGTGGGGCGGGTAGCGCCGGCACTCGCCGCGCATCACTTCGTCCCAGTCCTTCTCGGTGAGGGTCTCTGAAGAGGCGCCGGTGCGGTCGGGGCAGAAGTGCTTGCAGTCGAAGCAGTAGGTGCGGTTCATGGAATCCTCCTTCCGGTAGGGGTGGTGAGGCTGGAAATCGAATCTTGCAATTTTGCAGGGGTGTCTCGCGCACCCTCGCGCGTGTACGCGTGCGCATGTGGGGGTGTATATATATGTAAAATTCTCTCTCTTCTCTCTATATAGGAGAGTATGAAGGACTTAGCCCATCCGAATCTTGCGCCGAACCCACTGAAACATTCCGAGTATTGCCGGCAGAATTTCATCGCCACGACAGATCGGGCAAATGCTGCGGCCGCAAAATACGAATTCCGCACGTTCATGCGAGCACCCTATATTGGCGCTTGGGCTGGGTCCGCGTGGGCACGATCTCGTACTTGATCCGGCGCTGGTCTTCGAGCGCCGTGCGCACCTCCTCGTGGTCCCTCGGCCTCCAGCCCAGCCGGCGGTTGACCTGCCATTCCGGCATCGGTTCATCGCCGTTCGTCGCCTTCCACTCGCGCAGGACGCGCAGCAGATCCTTGCACATGGAGTCGAACTCGTTCTTGGCCACATAGCAGCCGGCCTGGAATAGCATCTGGCGGGTCTGGTGCTCGACGATGGCCCATGCCCACTCTACCGCCGCACGAGTGATGACCGGAGCTTGGTAGCTCTCGCTGCAGGCGCGAACCAGCGCCAAACGCCGGGCCTTCTCGCCGGCACGAGCCCAAATGGCCATGGCGATGGCATCGTTGGCCGCTTGTGCGGCGCCGTAGGCGTCGTTCTCCTTGGCGCGCAGTTCGGCGTAGAGTTCCATGACCCCGGGCCCGTATGGGATCTCGATAGGCGACGGATGCTCATTGTCGAGGTTGCCGTGGCCAGGACGAAGCGCAGCCCAGTAGTTGGCCTGTTCCAGGATCTCTGGCGGCACAGGCAGCTCGCGCGGCTCCTGGCCCACCCCACGCAGGCCGGCCTCGAAGACCAGCATGCGGGCGAAGAAGCCGTTGGTCAGCATCTTGTCGCAGTGCGACTCGTAGTAGTGCTTGGGGATGGCTGTGCCGAAGAGCACTGTGCCGGGCTGGTCGATGACGCCAGGCTCCTGGCCAGCCTTCACCCGCATGTGGTAGAGGCTGCCGGCGGCCGAGTAGAGCTTGAGCAGGATCTCCATGATGCGCTCGGCGCGCCCGTCACGGCTCCGGGAGATCGATTGCAGCACGGCGTCAATCTCGTCGGTCTGGAAGAGCACGGCCTTGGAGGCCGCAACGCGGTCCTCGATGCCCTCGCCCGAGGCGAAGCTGTCGGCCAGCTGGCTCGCCAAGCCCGCCTCCATCATGATCCGCTGGTTGATCTTCCGCGGGTGGTCCTTGCCGGTGCCGGAGTTGGCCAGGCCCAGGAGGTAGAGGCTAGTCCGCGCCCCGCTCTGGTCGCGCACCTTGCGGGCGCAGAGCGCGGCCTGCAGCGCCACGGCGCCGCAGAAGGCCAATACCCGGTCCGGGTACGGCGCCGTGATCAGCGTCAGGCCCATGACCCGGTCGATCAGCCCCGGCGCATAGAGCAGGCGCTCGGGCAACGGCCCTGGATCAGGCGGGCCGGAAGGCTCGGCGGGAGCGGACGGCTCTGCCGGAACGGTGCCCAGGATGCCCGACAGGTCCACGCCCTCTTCGGAGTGGGTTGCCTGGTCGCGCAACCAGCCTGGCGGATGGGTGTGTGGCTTGGTCGCCGCGTCCTCGACCTTGTGGCGCAGCTCCTCCTCGCTCCAGGGCGGCTCGCAGCGGGGGTTGAAGCGCTCGATGAGCAGTACCAGCGCCCGGTCCGGCGGTAGGCCGAAGCCATGCACCATGGCCGTGGCCGCGGCATAGGTCGCGTTGTGGCCGCCCTGGCCGCTGATCGCTGGCGCCATTGCGTCCAGGTACGCCCCGGCGCGGTTCTCCAGTGCCGGGAGGTCTTCTGCCGGCGCCGTGGCGGCGGGAAGCGGCGCAGCGGCCGGCTTCGATGCCTCGGCCAGGTACTGGGCCCAGGCGTCAGGCAACGGGGCGACCTCGGTCGCGTCCGGCGTGAGATTCGTCCACCGGTACGTGCCGCCCGATATGTGGGTCGACGGCGGCATGACCGCTTGGCCGCCTTCGCCGCGGACGTCGACGCCGGTCTTCGGGATGCCCAGGATTTCCTGGCCGACGTTGGTCAGGTTGCCGATGGGCACACTCGTCGCGAAGACCCGATGTTGGCCATCGCCGCCGCTCTTCCAGCTGACGGTGTCGGGCAGCGGCCCGAGCTTGGCCTCGAGCAACGCCAGGTGCTCTTCGCATCCGCACTCGCTCTCGATGTCGATCAGGCCTCGGCCCATGGCCATGCCGATATTGGCATCGGGCCAGCGAGCGAACCAGGATCGGATCGTGGCCTCGTCGGTGGTCGCCTGCTTCGGCCAGTCTTTGATCCGCGGATGCTTGCCCGGCGCCTCGCATGTCGGCCGCAGACAGGTGCACTTGCCCTTGCCGTTGATGTGGTGCAACGGCACGATCCGGAAGCCGAGCTTGGCGTAGCCGAGGGCGTGGTCCAGGTGGGTGTTCATCGGTGCCCTCAGAATGGAATCTCGTCAGAGTCGACCGCGGCCGACGTGCCGGCCGGCTCGGTAGCATCCCACCCCGGCTCGCGGTAGTCCGGCACCTCGCCCAACTCGTAGGCGACGATGCGCTCGTACTTCTCGCCCGAGACGCTGCGGACCTGGATGGCCTTGGTGGGCGCGAGCGCCCCGGCCTCGGCCAGGTTGACGGCCTCATAGACCGAGGTCGGAACAGGCACCTTGGAGCGGCGCTTCCACCACTCCTCGGCGCGGTAGCGCGCGAAGCCGGTGTGCTCCAGGCAGACCCATTCGCTCACGTACTTATCCAGGCTGACCTGGTAGTCGACTCGCATGGTGGGCGGCGTTCCCGGAGCTGCGTTTCGTTTGGTATGGACCGAATAGTAGACCTCCTGGACCAAGTAGTCGGCGATGGAAACCTCGCCCGAGAGGACGCTGGCCGTCGAGGCCTCGGCCTCGTGCTTGGCCCGCTCGCGCTCAGGGAACTGGTATCCGCACTGCGGGCACCGCGCGTAGCCCGCGGCGATCACCGCCTGGCAGTTAGGACACTCTTTGCTCGGCGCCTCGCCGCCGCCCTGGCCTGTCGCCTTGACCTGGATGGCATCGACCGGCCCGTGGCGCAGGGCGTTGCCGCCGAAGTCCAGCACCAGGCAGTCGGCCTTGCCTGGGTGTAGCCGGAAGCCCCTCCCGACCATCTGATAATAGAGCCCCGGCGACATGGTCGGCCGCACCAGCGCCACGCAGTCGATGTTCGGGGCGTCGAAGCCGGTGGTCAGGACGTTGACGTTGACCAGGTACTTGAGCCGGCCAGCCTTGAAGTCCGTGAGCACCTGGTCGCGCATGCTGGGCAGCGTCTCGCCGAAGACCGTCTCGACCTGGGCCTGGTACTCGCCGCGCAACACGGAGGCCAGGTGCTCGGCGTGCTTCACGCCCGAGGCGAAGATCAACACCGAGTGGCGCGTCTGGGTGTAGTTGACGATCTCCTTGCAGGCGGACTCGACGAGCTCTGCCGTGTCCATCAGCGCCTCGGTCTCGCCGGCGACGAACTCGCCGGCGCGAATGTGGAGCGCCGAAGTGTCGGCCTTGACCCGGCTGGCCTTGGTGACGAGGGGGCACAGGTATCCCTGCACGATCAGCTCGCGAACGCCGGCCTCGTAGCAGATGTGGTGCAGGTAGTAGCCGTCCTCAGCCGGCCCGCAGATCAGCCCCGACTTCATCCGGAACGGCGTGGCCGTCAGGCCGATGACGCGGACATTTGGGTTCACCACCTTGGCGTCCGCCAAGAACTGCCGGTACATGCCGTCGCCTTCCGGCGCGATGGAATGAGCCTCGTCGACCAGAACGATTTGGAACGGACCCAGGTCGCAGGCCTTGCGGTAAACGCTCTGGATGCCGGCGACGATGATCGGGTGGTCGGTGTCGCGTTTCTTGAGGCCGGCCGAGTAGACGCCCACCTGCAGCATCAGCTCCGGCGCCATCAGCCGCAGCTTGTCCACGGCCTGTTCGAGCAGCTCTTTGACGTGGGCCAGGACGAGGACGCGGCCGCCCCACTGGCCGACCGCGTCCTTGCAGATCGTGGCCATGACCGGGGTTTTTCCGGACGCTGTTGGCAAGACGACGCAGGGGTTGTCGTTGCGCTCCCGCAAATGGCGGTAGACGGCCTCGACCGCATCGCGTTGGTATGCGCGCAAGATCACGGGGCATCTCTCCATACTGTGCCACGGTTGATGTTGCAGATCGTCGAACAGTGCGTACCAAAGATGCGCGCTATCGTGCGCTGCGGAAAGCCAGACGCAAGCAATCGTCGGATCTGGAGTACGTCATCCGCTGTTAGCTTGGTACAGGAGCGATTGCGGATGTTGGTCGATGGGGAGGCGAATCGGCAGTTCTCCGGAGCGTAGCCTCTGTCGTTGTCGATGCGATCTATCTGCAAGCCCCGCCTGTACCCATTGGCTAGAGCCCATGAGAAGAACGATTCCGGAGCCTGAAGCCAGCCGTCGCAGATCGTTATCCCGCGCCCACCATACCGACTGTAGCTGATGTGATTCCTGTTGTAGCAGCGCTTCTTCATGGACGCGAAGACGCCATAGAGCCCATTCGTATCTGCGTTCTTGGAGTGATACGAGCGGCGCGTGGCCTCCTTGGCGCACCGTTTGCACGTGTAGCGATGTCCCCCGCGCAACGTGCGATCCTTGTGGTATTCGCTAAGCGGCCACTCGCCGCCGCAGAGGTTGCACTTACGCAGTTCGGTTTCGTTGGTCGTGATCACCCCAGGCGCCTCCGGCCGAACTCGGCGATCAAGGCAGCATCGACCAGCCCGCCATGGGCCTTCGCGGCACGTTCTGAGGCCCGCCAGTCGGCGCTGGGCCACAGGCGGCTGGCGACCAAGTACTCCGAGCCCTTGGGTTGGCCGGCAAGCAGCGTCCCCTGCCACTCCTGCGGCCGGACCAGCTCATAGGGCAGCGCCAGGCCCGCGCAGATCCCGCGGACCAAGCCCCAGCCAGTGCCGAAGGTGAACATGGACACGACGCCCTGGCCAGGCCGGGCGCCGACATGCTCGATGAAAACGTGTGCCGGCCGGTGCGCGAGCAGCCAGCTCACAATGGCCTGTTCGTCCAGCTGCCGGTGCTTGCCGACGGCCGCGGTTGGCATGACCGTCAGATCCAGGCCCTCGGGGCCGATGGCGGCCAGGCCGCCATCGAGCCCCGGATCGATGCCGATGATGTTCATGATGTCCCTCGACGAAGAGGGGTAGGCGGTCAGGCGCGACCGCCCACCCCTTCGACCTGGCACTGGCTGCCGCAGCCGGCCATGAGCGTCAGCAGTTCATGGCGCTCTACGAACCGGCCGTCCATGCGCACAATCGGCGCCTGGTAGTCGGCCATGGCCAGCGCTGCCAGCGCCTCCACGTCCCGGATGTCCCCGCGGCGCAGCGCATCGAGACTCCGTTCCTCGAAGGCGAGGCCGGCTGATGCAAGCCCGGCCTTCGCCTTCTCGCAACGGGGACAGTTCGGGAGCGTCCAGACCTCGACCCGCACGGCTCAGTTCCTGCCCCAGGGCGGAACGGAACCGGCCGCCTGAGCCGGCCGGTCGATGGCCGCCTCGCGCTTGGCGTAGCCCTTGACCTCGTTGGTCATCTCCCCGCTGTCCTGGCGCTTCTTCAGCTTCACGGTGACGACCAGCGGGATGTTGTGGAGCTCGACCGAGTCCTGCGGCTGCATGACCCCGACCGCGCGGCAGATGGCCGACAGCTCACCCCTGGCGATCTGGACGGTGAGCGCGTTCTCGTTCTCGAGGTTGAGCCGAGCCCAGAGCTTCCGGCCCTTGTACTTTCCCTCGATGATCTCGAGGACCAGCTCGAGGAACCGGCCGCGCCCCTTCTTGGTGGGTTTCATCTCCGAGGCGATGATCACGGCCAAGTACCGGTCGGCCGGCACCGGCTCGAACTCGACCATGGGCTCGACGTTGTTGGCGTTGAAGTTCAGGTTAGCCATTGGCGACTGCTCCCTTCTGCTCGACAGCCTGGCCCATCAGGCCGGCCAACAGGGCCGGCCAGGACAGCGGAAGCTCCGCGGGCAAGCTGTAACGGTTCTTGGCGACGCACGACGGACCACCCACCGTGCGCAGGACGCGGTCCCCGCCGTCCTTGCCCAGACCTACCGCGATGGTCCGGGTGCGGCCGAAGCCGGTGTCCTGGCTTTCCGTGCGGATCTTGCGGGTCGCGAAGAGCACCGCGTCGGACCACTCGGTGATGAGCGCCCCGGCGTGCTTGTGTAGCCGCGGGCTGTAGCGGTCGTAGGGGGCCGCCTCCGGGTCCTCGAACTTCTCCACCTTGGCGTGGGCGATCAGGATGCTGATCATTCCGCGGCTGCGGAGAAGATCCAGCCCGTCGATCACCCGGCGCCAGTAGGAGAGCGCGTGGACGTAGCCGCGCTGGTAGCCACCGTCGGCCTTCTCGATGGACTCGACACCGTACTCGCGGCAGACCGCGTCCCAGATCAGCCGTTCCAGCCAGTCGAGCGAGTCGATGACCACGGTGTTGAAGCCGTGCTCCTCGGTCACGAGCCCGGCCAGCGCCGCCAGGACCTCATCGACCGACTTGGCCAGCGGGAACCGGCTGCAGGCAATCTCCGAGAGCCCGTCCTCCGTCTGGATGAAGATGGGCTTGGGCGCACCCGCCGCCAGCGTCGACTTGCCCACGCCCTCCGTCCCGTAGACCAGCAGCCGTGGCGGCAGCGACTGCTTCCCTGTCTGGATCTGCTGCAACACTCCCATGTGACTCCTCTCCTTTCTCAATCAGATCGTGTCGAAGACGAGGGGGGACTCGTACCCGGTGGGCCAAGCGTCCGCGGCCGCGCAGCGCTTCAGGCGCTCGATGGCCGCCTCGTTTTCCTTGCGGGCGTAGGCGACAGCCTGGTCGTCGATGCGCCATACGCCACAGCGGAAGGGCTCCTGCTTTTCGATGGCGATGAACCAGGCCGGGAGCTTCTCGCCGGTGGTCACGTGGAACATCGCGGCGTAGAAGGCCAGCTGGTGCAGGTATCCGTAGCGCTTGGCGTCGGCCGTGAAGTAGTCGAGGTTGTCGGCGGTCTTGAGGTCGATGATGCCGCGGGTGATGTTGAGCCAGTCGAGCCGCGACTGGGCCTTGAGGCCGCAGTACTCGCCCCGAACCACCCCCTCGGGTACGCCCTCCATGAGCAGCTCGCAGGCGACCCGGTGGGCCTTGACGCCATCGGCCATCTTGCCGATCAGCTCATACTGCTCCGTGGTCAAGACAGGCTTGCCCTGGACCTCGGCCCACTTCGCCCATGCCTGGGTGCCGGCGCCGTAAGGCTTGCCGGTCTTCTCGTTGATGGGCCCGCCGACCGCGAACTCCTCGGCGAACTTGGCCTGGCCCTCGAGGATCAGCTTGTGGGTCGCCCGGCCCACCAGGAAGGCCGGCCGGTCCTCGTCGGGAATCAGGCCAGTCTTCTTCTTCCAGTAGAGCAGCGGGCTCTTCCGGAAGTCGGCCAGCGCGTGGCTGGTCAGGTGCTCCTTGGCCTTTTCCTGGTAGGCCTCGAAGGGTTCCTTGGTCAGGAGTTCCAGGGGATCGCACGTCGCTATCATGGGCATCTTCCTTTCTTCAGCTTTTCGCCGATCAAGCGGGTTGAGGTTCATGCGTTGTCGATTAGGTAGGTTTCCAGGCCGCGGGCTTCGAAGACCTGGCGGATGTGCAGGATTCGGGTCCGCAGAGTCGAGATCGATATGCCCAGGACCGCAGCTGTCTGATCCTGGTTCAGGCCTTCCATCAGCTTCTGGCAAACTACGGCCTGCTCCGGCGGCAGCGCCTTGATGGCCTCCTCCAGGTCGCAGGCCAAGAGCACCCGGTCGGTTTCGCTCATCTCGTCGTCGGCGCTTGGCCTGGCCAGGTTGGCGACCATGGGCCGCACGCTGACCGTGTCCGGGGCATGCGCGTCGAGCGATAGCATCCTGTTCTGGAAGATCGCCTTGTTACCGTACCTGTGGCGCAGGAACCGATAGGCCTTCTGCCGGAGGACCTTGGCAACGAACGCGTGCAGCCGTCCCTTGGCCGGGTCGTAACGGCGCAGGCTTTCGAGAACCTCCACGGCCATATCCTGCCGCAAGTCTTCATGTTCTAAGGCGTTAAGGTCGGACCGCTCCGCTACCTTCCGGGCTTTCTGCTCAATCTGCTTCAGGACTCCCTTGTCCAGTTCGGGGCTCATTGCGGGGCCTTTCTGCACTGGGGCTTCGACTCTCCTCGCGGCCCTCACCGCGTTCACCCCATTCTTCCCCGCAGAGGCCCGAAGCTTGCCGGGCCATTTCATACGCACGCGACGCTTACGGGCGGCGCACGTAAGTGTCCGCGCGCACGCGTTACCCTACATCTTTGGCACTGGTCTCCGGCGAATAATGAAGTGGAGGACCGAGGCGGTCCGGAGAACTGAAAAGGAGACCAGACGTGAAGAACTACGGCTACGGCAGCGAAGTGGACCCCAACCTGGTGAAGCTCATTGTCAGGCGCGCATCGCTCCACGGATTCCGCGAGAACGATATGGAAGACGTTCTCCAGCAGGTGTTCCTCGGACTCCTGCGCTTCCGGTTCGACCCGGCCAAGTCGAACGGCTGCCAGGAAACCACCGTGCTGATCACCATCATCGACCGCCGGCTCAAGACCATTCGCCGCACCGAGGCTCGCTACCAGGCCCGGCAGGACAACGCCGAGCCCCGCCCTGAACTGGAGTCGGATCTGACGACCCAGCTGCAGGTGGAGGTCCGCAGCGCCCTTGAGGGCCTGTCGCCGATCCAGCGGCAGATATGCACAGGCCTCGGCAACGGGGACTCCACCAAGCAGATCGCCCAGCAGCTGGGCTGCAGCTGGCACGCCGTCGAGCGCCACGTCGCCCACATCCGTGCGCACTTCCAGAAGCTCGGCCTGGACCACTGGTTCGGCGCGTAGGGGACACGGCCGTGCGCACGAACTCACCGACAGCTGAAGGCCGGGTCCTCACCGGGCTCGCGGACCTGCCTCCAACGGCGATCCTCGATGAAGCTGCCCTGGCAGCCGCCCTGGGCTGCTCCAAGCGCACCCTACGCCGCATGGCCAGCCGGAACGAGATCCCGCCGGCCATCCGCCTGGCGGGCCGCTCCAGCTGGCAGGCTGGCCGGGTGCTCGCCTGGCTCAACTCAAGGGCTGAACGCGCCGAGCGCGAGGCCGAACGAGCCGCCGCCCGAATGTCCCGGAACCAGCCTTCCCATCTTGCCTAACACTGCTTAGGGTGTCACTGAAGCGGAGCGGAAGATGTGCATGGCCGCTTCGCCAACGAACGGAGGCAGCCCATGCCGTACACTTGGCGGACCAAGGGCAAGGACGGCAAGCTCCACCCGCGTTGGCATTACGAGGTCCGGACCTGGAACGGCAAGCGGACCAAGGGCACCGGCACGACCTCCCGGAGCGAGACGCTGAAACTGGCCCAGCGGGAGCAGGCCAAGCACGACGAGATCCGCAAAGGCCTCCGCCCGCCGCCGAAGGCCAGCGACGCCCACCGCATGTTCAAGGAGGTCTCCGACGAGTACTGCGACTGGGGACAGGCTCAGGGCGGCCGCAGCGGGCACCCTTGGGGCGAACGCCACGCCCGGATGCGCCGCGCCCACCTCCTCTGGTGGGCCGAGCAGCTCCATCTTGAGACCCTGGCCGACCTCACCGACGTCCTGCCCCGTGCTGAGAAGGCGCTACGCCAGGTGCAGAAGCTCGGCCGCGCCGGCAAGACCGTCGCCAACTACGCCGAGTCCCTGGCCGCCTTCTGCGACTGGTGCGTCGACCGTGGCTACCTGGAGAACGACCCGCTTCGGCGCCTCGGCCGATTTGATACCACACCGCGCGACACCCGCCGGCCTTTGACGACTGAGGAGATCGCAAAGCTCCTGGCCGCATCGCCGCCTGACCGCCGGCTGCTCTACGAACTCGCCCTTGCCTCGGGCCTCCGGGCCAAGGAGCTGCGCAACCTCACCGTGGCCCACCTGAACGTCGAAAGAAACGGGCTCTTCCTCGAAGCGGCCTGGACCAAGAACCGCCGCGCCGGCTTCCAGCCGCTGCCGGCCGACCTGGTGGGGCGACTTGCCGAGGCGGCTAAAGAGAAGGCTCCTGGCGATCCCTTGCTCTGGGTGCCCGTCCACACCCACCGGTACATCTACGCCGATCTCGCCGCCGCCGGCGTCGCCAAACGCCTACCGGGTCTCGGCAAGGTCGACTTCCACGCCCTGCGCGTCACCTTCGCCACGCTGCTCATGGAAAGCGGCGCCTCGGCCAAGGAGTGCCAGACGCTGATGCGCCACTCCACGATGCAGATGACGCTCGACCGGTACGTCAAGGCGCGGCCGGAGCGGCTGCAGGCGGCGGCGGAGACGGTGTGGCAGACAATGCGGAAGCCAGCTTCTATTGAGACACGCCAAAGCATCGATCACACGCTAAGAACTGCGTAGGCAACCGACTCTCCTACGGCCAATTAGGGCTTCGACAAAACGGGTTGACGGCATGACCAGAAGGCTTATCATTCTGCGCGGAACACAGGACGAGTCTCGACGACTGGGAGGAGGGCTCTTGGCAGCCATGCAACCCTTCGTCCAGATCGTGGACGACCCGAGCTTGACTCCTCATGTCTTCCGCGCCTTCAAGTACGTTCAGGCTGACGATCCGTGTTGGCATTCAATCGTCAAAGGATGCCTCACCGCATGGCGGATTACTGCGGATGTCTTCTATGACAAACTCCCCACTACGGGTTTCCAGAAGTGTGGACTAGATAAGATACTCAATCAATACGGCCAGGCTCGGCTGCCATCGACGCCTCCAGAGGACGCCAACGTTACAAGGTGCCCCTGCATTACCGACTTGACGGAAGTGATCGCTGTGGAAGCGATTCCGAATTGCCTGAGGCCAGTCAAGTTCCCTTGGCTCCGAGTTCTGCATAAGGAGCGAGTGCCTCTTCAGCATCACGGCATAGACATGCTTGGGTACATTCTTGATACTGGCGGCTATATACTCTGTGTGGTAGAAGTCATGGCTTCTGTTGAGTCTGCACATCCTCCCAGTACTGTTAGCCAACACAAGGACCAACTGCTCAACGACACGTTGAACCAGCCGGGCGCCATGAGGCTCCTTGAGGACCTGCAAACTGTACATGATGAGGCTGCAAATGATGCAGACAAAGGGATCCTTAACGGATTCGTAGTTGCTTTGGTTACAGGTAAGCTGGTGGCTGATCGCTCAGTGATTGCTCTGCCTGTTCTTGTGCGAAGAAATAGCGAATTCTCCACTTCGGACTGGAATCCATTCCTCGCGAACACTGCTGCCTTTGAGCAAGCGAAGATCCCTTCGACGGTTCATTTCTTGGCGCTAGAAGTCCATGATGCCTTTGCCGGTCTGATTGACCTAGTCAAAAAGACTGCAGCACCGGCTTCTGGCGCGCCGACAAAGACAGTGTAGGCAAGGGACCCTGAAATGCCCACTCAGCTGCTTCTAGACGCCAATGAGCAGATGCAGAGCATTAAGGCTGCCCTCACGGCCGAGATGGACCTTGCCCAGGGCCTATATGTGCGATCTGTGTTTGCGGAAGCATCAACAGACAAACACCCATCTCTCAACGGAAGGAAGCTTGGCCTTGATAGGTCGCTGTTCGCGCTCGAAACGATAGGGTTTGATCTAAATCACAGAGCTAGAACCGGCAATATCTCCGCACTCAGGCAACCAGCTTGGCACGAACTCGTTTGGCCAGCCTATCGGATCAGACGCATCTTGTCCCGCGCCGAGGTTGCTGGTCAAGTTGAGGATGCAATCGACTTAGCCTTTAACGAGGCACTTGATGGCGTGGTAGCTAATCGACAACCCGAGTTGCGGCTTCATCTTGCAGAGATTGACTTAAACACACAATCCCCAGTTGCTCTTCGCTGGGACCGTTTCGTCGAACGTGAAGTGAAGCGAGCCTTCCTTCTAATCGTGCGCAAGAAGGACGGTCATGCGGACATAATGTCTGCACTTCAAGTAATCGCGGACCTTCGTCGACTTCAGCCAGAGAGGGAAGGTCCTTTGGCCGGAATCTCCAAGGATGAAGACCGACAGATTGCGGCTCGTGTAACCTTGGCCATGTATAATTGCGCCAAGGCTGTTGAGCTAACAGCGCAGTTCACGATTGGGCAGGCTACCAGCCGTGGTGAACAGAGATTGTCGGCGGAAGGGGTACAGATAGAGACAGATCTCTTCGTTTTCAACGCCAGAGAACTTCTCTGTTCAATCGATCACACCAGGCGAATACTCATTGGTCGTTTGGGCCAAGCGTGTCGAGCGCTCGTGGACAGCAGCGTTTACGCGCAGACACTGCCAACGTTTGTCCGGCGCTTCATGAAGCAAGTCGCTACACGCAAGGATAAGCCTATCCTTGAGCTCTGGCACGCTCAGCGAGAAGCGCTTAACAAACAGCTCTTGGACCCAACTAGAAGCGCGATTGTTATTAGCCTGCCAACCAGTTCCGGGAAGACATTGCTTGCTGAAATGGCAATCGCTCAAGCGTTCGCGGATGCACCCCAAAGCCATATTGTCTACTTGGCCCCCACAAGAGCTCTAGTAACGCAAGTTAGCCTGACCCTACGTAGAGATCTTGGCCCGCTTGAGATGTCGGTCAGAGTCGCCACCCCTGCGTTTGAGTTGGACCCTGTTGAAGACGCGGTCCTGCGCGGAAACTACAACGTTCTTGTTACAACACCAGAAAAGCTAGATCTCCTTTTGAAGACCAATCATCCATCCGTTGAAGACCTGTCTCTTGTCATCGTGGATGAGGCGCACGTGCTGGCCGAAGAAGAGCGTGGCGCAAGGCTTGAACTACTGCTTGCCACGCTTAGGCGAGAACGGACCGACTGCAGATTCATTCTGCTTACGCCATTCGCGAAGAATGCTGCTGACTTGGCGCATTGGCTTGGTGCCGACAGGTCTGCTCCTGTCGTGATAGACTGGAAACCGAACGACAGAGTCATCGGCGCATTTATGCCGAGGAACAAGCGGGGCGTGCATGAATTGTTCTTCGAAACGTTGGCGTCAGCTCACAGCGATTGTCCGCCGGGGATCGCGGTCGATGTTGTTCGATTACCGCAGAGACTTACTAAGAAGAGAGATATGGCTATCGCGGCGGCGATGCACTGGGCCAGCAAGAAGAATGGCGGGGTTCTACTTCTTGCTTCTAGCAGAAATGGCGCAGCTGAGTGCGCGACGGAGATCGCTGCCAGGACTAGCCAGCAGACATCGCAGCCTGCAATCGACCTCGTTGCAAGATTCCTTGACACGGAGACGGGGGCAGAACATCCGCTCTCTCCTCTGTTGAGAAAAGGCGTTGCATTTCACCACGCTGGTCTATCCAGTGAGGCTCGCTACTTCGTTGAACGATTAGTGGAGGATGGCCAAATTCAGATGCTCTGTGCCACCACAACCTTGGCACATGGCGTTCACTTTCCGCTGTCGGCTGTGATTATTGAGGGCTACGTAAGGAGATATCAGCACCGGGGCCGGTGGCACACAGAAAACATCAAACCATGGGAAATGTGGAACATCGTGGGCCGCGCAGGGCGGGCGCTAGAGGATTCTCTTGGGAGCGTTGGTTTCATAGCCAATTCCCGAGGCGAAGTGCGCAAAATACAGGACTTTCTCAAACAGGATGCGGGCACCGTTGTCAGCGCACTCGCAGGAATGATTCAGGCACTTCAGAACCGTTCGGTTTCCTTTGATCTCAACCAGGTTGGGGCAAATCAGGCATTCTCAGCATTCTTGCAGTATGTTTTACATGCGGTGTCTGTTGCTGGATACGAAACTGCTAGACGAAACATTGCGGCTCTCTTGCGCGCAAGCTTCGCTTATGCTGAAATCGAGAGGCAAAATCCTGCGTTGGCCGACACGTTTATGCGCATCGCAACGCAGTATCTTGACTTCCTACTTGAGCGCAAAGGAGATAGCCTCGCTGGCTTCGTCAAGATTGCGGATGGAACTGGGTTTAGCAGTCCATCAGTCGACCTGTTGTGGGGAGAGTGGCGAACGGGCTACAGGTTGCGAATGGAGGACTGGCGGGCGGATACACTGTTCTCGCGACAGGCACCTAGCAACGTTCTTGTAAACATCATGAATACGCTAGGGAGGGTTCCGGAAGTGCATCTCGGAAACCGCGAGACGGGCCCGTTCAATCCAGAACGTATTGCGCGCATCGCTGCAGCCTGGGTAGGCGGGGAGTCCATAATAGAGATCGCCCGTAGGGAATATGGCGGAGATATTCTTGGATGCTCTCATCACCTTTATGGAACACTTACCGGATTGGTGTCCTGGGGGATTCAGGCTATAGAGCGAGTGGTGTTCGCCGGTGTTGAAACTGAGAATCAGGACGACATTCAACTATTACCAGCAATGGTCCTGCATGGCGTTCGAAGCAAACATGCGGTGGGGTTGTGCATGCTGAATGTCCCGCGTCTTGCCGCTGAAGGCCTTGGCCAAACCGCACTCAAGAACGGAGTTGCGCTTACTGGTATTGAGACATGGATTAGACAGGCCGATGAGAAGACGTGGCAACAGTCTCTGCCAAGAGATGCTAGGATTTCAGGCGCAGAATGCAGATTGCTGTGGCAGGTGATTGATGGGCAGCGCGAATGGGCCGACTTGAATCTTCCGAAGGCCTGACGTTCGCGCGCCCTCTTGAAGTATCGAAAACCGGCCACGCCCGAGTCCGCTCGAACATCGCCCATGGCTGTTCTCGCTCGTGCCCTTCCACGAAGGATGGGGGCGGGGAAGATGGCGACGGGTCTGCGATTTCCGAGGAGCTAAGAAGGGCGGATGAGGATGTGCATTGACACTCCGCTGAATTGGTTTATCGTTGCTGGTGTTGGCTGAAGGAGGCGGGGTGTGCCTGAGTCTGAGCTGACTGAAGACCAGGTTCGGGAAGCCGTCCGCATTGAGGACACCCGGCTTCTGGACAACGTCTACGAGCTTGCCGAGTCCCAGGTCGAACGGGCGGAAACGCACCGCGCCGCCCTTGACGAGAAGGCCGCGCAGTTCCTCGGAGTCACCGGAGCAACCTTCTCACTGGCGTTTACCGTGGGGGGTCTCTTCCTAGAGAACGTTCTGCTCTCCGGTCCAGCCGTCAGCGTGGTGCCACGGGGCCTCGTGGTGACGACGTGGGCGCTCTGGCTGATTGCCCTCGCCCTGACGCTGGTAGCCGTATGGTTCTGCTTCTTGGCATACAGGGCACGGAGTGACTATCGGGGGATCAACGACGCAGACATCTTCAACGTCGAGGTGATAGAACAAAGCGACAGGGGCATTGGCGCGGCCAATGTCTACAGCGCCAAGCCTCTACAACAAGGTGATGCGAAAGCCTACCGCCGGTACATGGCTGTTCATTTCTGGAAGGTGGCGAAGAGGAACTACAAGGTCAACGAGAGCAAGGGGCGGCGACTCAAAGTAGCCCAAGGGCTCTTCATAGTTTCGTTGGTGGGCATGGTGTTGTCGGGCACGTTGGCGGCGTGTGCTGCCGTTCAGCAAAAGTCCGCCACAGCGGACTCACAAGAGGGGAGTACCAAAGATGGCTCAGTCAGCAACCGGAGGGAAGAAAGCTCCAGCCCCCAAGTCCAAGCCACCGGCACCTCCAAGCCCGTCCGACGGGATGCAAAAGACGGCAGGTAAAGAAGGGAAGGAGAAGAATGGGTAAGCAGCAGGACAAACCCACCCAGCCTTCCCCCCCGCCCAAACCCCAAAAGCCAGCAGCGCCTTCGTCGCCCACCGCAGGTCAGACGGAAACGAAGAGCGTGCCTTCGGGCGGTCTTGAGAAACGGACCAAGTAGCCGGTTCATTGCCCTCTCCAAGTGTCGAAAGCCGGTCACGACCGAGTCCGCCCCAATAGGGCCCTAACAGAAAATGAGGCTGTTTGCAGAAACGACGCAAGCCGCGGTGTAGTCGCGGCTTACGACGGATTGTGTTGGTGGAGGCGGGGGGAATCGAACCCCCGTCCCAGAGCGCTTCAAACGGAGCTTCTACGCGCGTGTCCGGCCTTCAGATCTCGTCCGGCCGACTCCGACCGACGGGAGCCGTACGGACCAGCCCGGTTTGATCTCGCCGCGGAACGCCCCGGGCGGGGCTTTCTCGCGGCCAGCTTACTTAGTTACGCCTCGACCCGACCCCGTAAGCGCGGACCGGCGAGACGGGTTGCCTTGTTAGGCAGCCAGGGCCAACTCAGTGTTGGCAGTGTCTTGTTGCGCCAGGTGTTTAACGAGGCCTCCCGGCAACCTCGGCGCGCCACTCCGATCTCCGCAGCCCGGTCGAAACCATTTCGCCCCCAGAGCCGCCGAACCGGTCGGCTGTACGCCGACATCATAACCCGGCGCCGCAGCGGGTCAATGGCCGGCTTGCGGGCCGCCCGGCGGGCCGGGCATCCGGCCGGATTTCCGGTTGACTTGCCCTTCCCGGGCGGTAGGCTTTTATGACTGTCCGTGGGGAGCCTGTTCAGCGGGGGGCATCTTTGCAGCTAAATATCAGCCACCACGGTGACGTGACCGTCATCGACGTGGAATCCCAGCCGCGCAGCGAGGACCTGGACACCCTCGTCAAGCGGGTGCTCAACTTCTGCCGCGGCGGGCACCGCAAGTTCATCCTCAACCTGCGCGGCCTGGAGCGGCTGTCCAGCACCGACATCGCCGCGCTGGTCAACATCAACGACACCTGCAAGGAGCACTCCGCCAAGCTGATCCTCTGCCAGCTCCAGCCCAAGATCAACTACGTGCTGGAGATCACCAACCTGCGCTCCTTCTTCGAGGTGGCCGACAGCTTCAGCGCGGCGGTCTCGCTGCTCGGCGGGGCCTCCGCCGCCCAGGTGGCCGTGGAGCGCGCCTCCCCGGTGGCCGCCCGGGAGGCCGAGCGCCGCGCCGCGGCCACGGCCGAGAAATTCATCGAGGCCGTGGCCAAGAGCCGCCTGCACCTGCGGGTGCTGCAGCTGCTGGAGTCCAGGCGGCTGGACATCATCAGCCCCGCCGGCCTGGCCCAGGCCACCGGGGAGAACGAGGCCCGCATCCTGCCGGTCATCGCCGACCTGACCGGCCTGGCCATCCTCCGCGAGGTCGGCGCACGCACCTGGAACTACACTCCGAACCTCGAGCGCGCCAAGGAGATCCGGCAGTTCCTGGACCTCTGGAACTCCCCGCGCTACCACAGCTCGATCCTGGCCAAGCTCCTGAAACGCGAAGGCGCCACCGCCTGACCGGCCGGCGCCGCCCCGAACGCGCGGCCTGCGTCCTGTGAGGAGACAACCCATGCGACCGACCACCATCCGCCACTCCCTGGGTTTCGCCGCCGTCCTGGCCCTGCTGCCCGCCGCCGGCTGCTGGACGGCCGCCGCCACGCCGCCCAGCCCGAGGCCCCGGCGGCCAGCGAAGGGAAGCTCATGCTCAGCGCCAAGGATCTCTACGCCGGCTTCGAGGCCCGCCGGGTGCTCCTCGACAAGGACGGCTCCAAGCTGATCTTCGACGCCCGGGCCGTCAAGCTCGGCAAGGATGCGATCGGCACCGTCACCACCGACGTCATCGACCTGGCCGGCGAGAAGAACGGCCTGGCCAGCGGCTTCGAGAGTGCGACCGCCGTCGAGGTGGAACTCGCCGCCGAGGTCCCGGAGGGCGCCTCGGTCAAGGTCGAGACCCGCAGCGGAGCGCGCTTCTTCGACCAGTCCGACTGGACGCCCTGGAAGGACCTGGGCGGCCTGAAGGGCAAGGTCGCCGACCTCAAGGGCCGCTACCTGCAGGTGCGCGCGACCCTGAAGGCCGGCGGGGCCGACAAGCTTCCGGCGCTGGCCTCCCTGGCCCTGCGCCCGGAGATCACCGTCCAGAAGATCATGCTCGTGGCGCCGGCGGCGGTGACCGAGAACAAGGCCCAGACCATCGTGCGCTCCCCGGTCGACTTCAAGTACGAGCGGCTCGACCAGGAGAAGCTCGCCCGCTTCCGCAAGGAGAACGACCTGGACGGCGTGGTCGCCGGCAAGTACGACGAGGAGATCGCCACCCCGGAGCTCCGCAAGATCGACAAGGAGATGAAGGGCGCCGGCGAGGACTTCCTGCAGCTGGTCCGCCTGATGGACTGGGTCGGGCACTGCACCAACGACCGGACACAGCACCCCGAGAAGTCCGTCGGCTACTATGACTGGGACATCGACAAGGTCTTCAAGCTCGTCGAGGTCGAGAAGGACGGCAAGAAGGTCAAGCAGCCGACCATCTACGGCCACTGCATGAGCTACTCCGAGGTGCTGGTCACCGCGGCGGCGGCCATGGGCTTCGCCGGCTCGCGCCACATGTGCATGGTCGGCTTCCGCGAGGCCAGCCACGAGATCGCCGACATCTGGGTCCCGTCGCTCGGCAAGTGGGTGTACTTCGACCCCTCGCTGACCAACTACTACTTCGACAAGGAGACCAAGGTCCCGCTCAACCTCATCGAGATGCACAAGGTCGTCGCCGACGCCTTCGTGCCCGAGGGCAAGGACATGCACTGGTGGATGGTCCGCGGCAGCGACGAGACCCGGGCCCGGGTCAAGGCGGTCGGCGGCAAGAAGCCCATCGGCTCGCGGCTGGGCCGCTGGTGCTACGGCGCCCCCATGAAGCCGGACTACGACTGGGGCTGGAGCCACGGCTACCTGGCCGCCGGCTTCGTGCAGATGACCCCGCGCAACGACTTCCACTCCGAGCCCAAGGCCAACCCCAAGGCCTTCGAGAACGGCCCGGGCTACGCCGGCTACCCCAACTGGGTCGACGACAAGACCCCGCCCAAGCGCGGCGCCAGCAACTACTTCACCAGGATGCGCGACTTCTACTGGACGCTCGACCAGGCCGGGATGAAGCTCACCCGCACCGGCGAGGACGCGGTCTCCGTGGAGCTCGGCAACTCCATGCCCTTCTTCAAGAAGTACGCCGTCAAGGTCGACGGCAAGGAGGTCGCCGACGTCAAGAGCCCGTTCGCCTGGCAGCTCAAGGCCGGCGAGAACAAGCTGGAAGTCGCCCCGGTCGACGAGTTCGGCAAGGCCGGGCTGGTCAGTTCGGTGACGGTCAAGCTGGGCAAGTAGGCACCGCAGAACCTTCCCGCGGGGCTCCGGCGCCGGCCGCCGGGGCCCCGCTGCGTCTGGGCCCCGGCCCCGTCACCGTTGACACCCGCCGGGCGCCATCTAGAATGGGCTGCGGGTCCGCCCTCCGTCCGGCGGGCCCTGGGGGACCGGATGACGCAGGCAGAGCCCTCTCCGCGCGAAGAGCCCCGGGCCCCCGCGCCCGGCGTTCCGCCCTTGCCGGAAGGCGGGCTCATCGACCCCAACGCCGACACCATCGAGGCCGACGTCGGTTCCTCGCACGCGCCGGGGGTGGCGGCCGGCGCCGGAGCCGAGGCCGCCGCCGAGCCGGGCTCCGCGGGGCGCCCCGCCGCCGACAGCCAGCGCCTGCGCTGCCGCGAGTTCGGCGACTACGAGATCATCTCCGAGGTGGCCCGCGGGGCCATGGGCATCGTCTACCGGGCGCGCCACAAGCGCCTGGACCGGGTGGTGGCGCTCAAGGTCCTGCTCTCCGGCGAGCACGCCTCCGAGGGCGAGATCCGCCGCTTCACCCGCGAGGCCCAGGCGCTGGCCAGGCTCAAGCACCCCAACATCGTGCCCATCTACGACATCGGCGAGGTGGGCGGCCGCCACTTCTTCACCATGGACTTCGTGGAGGGCACCACGCTCAGCAAGGTGCTGCTCGAGCGCCAGCTGACCGCCACCGAGTCCCTGGGCATCATGGAGCAGATCGCCGACGCGGTCTCCGCGGCCCACGGCCGCGGGGTCATCCACCGGGACGTCAAGCCCAGCAACATCATGCTCGACCCCGAGGGCGGCGTGCACATCATGGACTTCGGCCTGTCCAAGAGCTCGGCGGCCGACAGCAAGCACACGCGCGACGGCACCACCATCGGCACGCCCGCCTACATGTCCCCGGAGCAGGCCAAGGGCGAGATCTCCCGCGTCGACGAGCGCAGCGACGTCTATTCGATGGGCGCGGTGCTCTACGAGATGCTCGCCGGCCGACCGCCCTTCGGCGGCACCAATCTGCTGGAGATCGTCCTGGCGGTGATCAGCGAGGACCCCCCGCGGCTGCGCGCCGTGAACCCGCGGGTGCCCCGGGAGCTCGAGATCATCGTCCAGAAGGCCATGGAGAAGTCCCCGGAACGCCGCTACCGCACCGCCGGCGAGCTCCGCGACGAGATCCGCCGCTACCGCTCCGGCGAGCCCATCCGGGCCCGGCCGGCCAGCCTCTGGTACCTGGCCGCCAAGAAGGCCCGCAAGCACTGGTCCAGCCTGGCGGTGGCCGCCAGCGTGCTGGCCGTGGCCGGGCTGAGCGTGGCCGGGTTCTTCTATCACCAGTCCACCCAGCGGGCCAAGCAGGAGCTGGAGGCCCGCATGCAGGAGTTCGCCGCCGGCTCCCAGCCCAGCTGGAAGCCGGACCCGGGCTTCGCCGCGGCCGACCTGCAGTCCGGCTGGGAGCCCCGCAACTTCCAGGGCGAGTTCCGCCTGGACCCCGAGACCGGCGAGGACCGCCTCGACCTGCGCGCCGCCTGGAACGCCCGCGTCTCCAAGGAGATGATCTACGGCAACGCCCGGGTGCGGATGACCTTCGAGCTGTCCGGCGCGCCGGGCGACTTCACCCTGGGAATGGGCTTCGCCGGCGACCCGGTGCCCTGCTACTTCCGGCTCAGGCCCGGGCGGCTGGAGCTGGTGGCCGCGTCCGACCCCGACCGCCTGGCGGCCGGCACGCCGGCCCCGGTGACCGCCGACCGGCGCATGCCCGCGCTCGAACCCGGCCGCCGCTACACCGCGACCATCACCCGCGAGGGCATGACCCTCTCGTTCCGGCTGGCCGGCCCGGACGGCGCGGAGCTGGCCGCGCTGGAGTGCGCCAGCGCCGGGTTCTCGAACTACCGCTACCGCAACCTGCGCCTGCTGGTCCGCGGCCCGGAGGAGCTGCGCCTGACCGGGCTGGAGGTCCAGCGCCAGCTGCTGCCCGAGCACCCCAGCAAGCTCTTCGCCGCCGACAACATTTTCAACCGGGGCGACTACAACGGGGCCTTCGAGCAATACGAAGCCATCCTGGCCGGCGCGCCGCGCCGGGGCGAGCCGGAGCGCATGGCCGAGCGGGCCATGACCCAGCTGCGCATGGGCCTGTACTTCGACCTCAAGCGCGACCTGGACCCGGACTGCTCCCGGACGCTGCAGAGCTACGCCGAGGCCCGGCGGCTGGCCGCGGGCGTCCCGGCCGGCACCGCCGCCGACGAGCTGCAGCGCGCGCTGGCCGAGGCCGGCGGCCGCGAGCTGGCCGTGGCCGGCCGGGCACTCCGTGACGGGCACCTGGGCGCCGAGGCCTTCGTCCGCATGCTCGACGCCGCGGCCAAGTCGGGCGGCGCCGCGCTGCGCGGCCCCTGGGCGCTCTCGCTGGGCCCGCTGGTCGGGGAGCTGGCCGCCGCCGGGCAGCTCGACGCGGCCCGCAGCCTGGCCAGGGCCCTCGAACCCCCGCCAGGATCGCTGCTCTTCGCCCGCGGCTACGCCGGCCTGGCCCGGGCACTGGCGGCCGGAGGCGGCCACCACGAACTGCCGGCTCTGGCCGCGCGCTGCCCCGAGCGCCCCCTGGCCGCCCCGCTGGCCGAGGCCATCCGGCGCGGCGTGGCCGGCCGCGAGCTGGACTGGGCCCTGGGGGCTCTGCGCGGCGGCCGGCAGTCCCGCGTGCTCGCATCGGACAACCCCGCCACGGTCGAGGCCCTGCGGAGCATCTGCGACGCCGGCATCCAGCGCGGGGACTTCGTCCTGGCCAAGGACGCCATCTACGAGGCGGCCGGCGACGGGCTCCTCGGCACGCCGATGAAGGACCTGGTCAGCCGGGTGGTGGCCGCGGCGGTCTCGGCGGCCTCCGAGGAGGCGTCCGACCCGCGGAAGACCCGGGAGCAGGCGCTGCAGGTCCTGTCCCTGGCTTCCGGCCGGATGGGCACGGCCGACAGCCGCGTGTCCATGGCCGCCCTGGTGCTCGGCGGCAAGTACTGCAAGGCGCGCGAGTACACGGCCATCAGCCGGCTGTTCTCGATCTATCCGGCAGCGGAGCTCGCCGACGTCTACGCCGAGGCCGCCTCCGGGCTGACCGCCTCGGACCCGGCCGCGGCGCTGGCCATGCTCGAGGAGGCCCGCGGCAACTGGCCCGGGGCGGTCAGCCAGAAACTGGCCGCCGCGGCGATCCGCCTCGGACAGGGCTTCGCCCGCTGCGAAACCCCCGAGGACGAGAAGTCCCTCCTGCGCGTCGCCGAGATATGGCCGGACCCCGGCCACCTCGACAACTTCGCCCTGGCCCTGGACAACCTGACCGGCGAGAAGGCCCGCCGGAAGCGATTCGCGCCGGCCGGCGAGATCCTGGCCTTCGCCCGGGCCCAGGGCATGTTCGACGTCCGGCTGGCCGACCGGGCCTCGGCCGCCGTCGAGGCCGCCCGGAAGAAGCCCGACGACCTGGACGCCTTCATGCGCCCGCTGCTGGCCGTGGAGGCGTCGCTCGCCGGGCAGGAGCAGCGGGTCGCCGAGTGGCGCCTGGAGCTCGCCGGCTACCACCTGCTCTCCGGCAACCTGCCGGCGGCCGGAGCGGCCTATGAGCGCGTCCGCGAGCAGGGCTCCCGGTTGCCGGCGGAGGCGGCCAACGCCGAACTGCGCCACGGGCTGCTGCTGGCCCGGCGCAACCAGCGGCCGGCGGCCGACAAGCTCCGCAACGCCCGGCGCCTGGCCGAGTCCGCCAAGGGCGCCGAAGCCGTGGCCTTCGCCGCCCGCGGCGCGATTGACAAGGAGCTTTCGGTGGAGGACTTCCGCCGGGAGAACGAGGAGCGCCGGCTGCTGCCCCCCGCGGAGATGGAGCTGGTCCTGGCCGCCCGCGCCGCCATGGCCGGCGATCCCAAGGGCGCCGACGAGCGCCTGGCCGCCGCCGCCAAGGCCCTCTCCGGCCGGGCCTGGCCCTACGAACTGGTCAAGATCGAAGCCGCCCGGCTGCCCGGGACCTGAACCTTCCCCGCAGATTCCGCCGATTTCCGCCCCTTGAGCGTCCACTCTTGCATAGGAGGAGGCTCGTCGGCCAGGCACCCTGACCGGCCGGCTTCCCGGACGAAGGAGTCCCCATGACGCGCAGGCTTCTGAAGCTCTCAGCCATCACCGCCGTGCTCATCCTGACCACCGCGCCCGTCCGGGCCGGAACCCTTGAGGCGCCGCTCGACACGCGTAGGGAAGGCGAGGTCAAGTTCGCCGCCGCGCCCAAGGCCGAGGCCGCCGGCGACAAGGTGAAGATCAGCTTCGCGCTCGCCGCGCCCTCCGACGTCGAGGTGGCGGTGGTCGACGGCGGCGGCAAGATCGTCCGCCACCTGGCCGCCGGACTCCTCGGCAAGAACGCGCCCGAGCCGCTCAAGAAGGACTCGCTCGCCCAGGAGATACTCTGGGACCGCAAGGATGACGTCGGCAAGCCGGTCGCCGGCGCGTGCAAGGTGAGGGTGCTGGCCGGGCTCAAGCCCCGACTCGACCGGTACGCCGGCTTCGACGGCAACTGCCTGCCGGGCATCATGGGCCTGGCCGTTGGCCCCGGCGGCGAGCTCTTCGTAATGATGTCCGAGAGCTTCCGCGGCGGCACGGAAATGCGCGTCCTCGACAGGAACGGCAAATACCTCCGGACCATCATCCCCTACGCGGCCAACACCCCCAAGGAGCGGATGGCCGCCGTGGGCATGCTCGAGGCCGAGGGCGAGCGGATGCCGCTGGTGCACAACGCCACGGCGCGGACCAACTACCCCCTGATCAACGGCCTGCACCACCAGAACATGGCCGTGCACCCCAAGGGGCCGATCGTCATGGTCAGCGCCGTCGGCACCATGTGCGAGCAGGGCTCGCCGCGCCACCTGATCGCCGTGCACCCGCAAGGCGGAGGGCCCGAGGGGATGAACTTCGTCGGGCCCCAGCTCCGGAAGGGCAGCCGGGGCATGCTCGGCGGCGCCGGCGAGGGCACCTGCGGGCTCTTCGACCACGTGGCGCTGAGCCCCGACGGCGAGTGGTGCTACGTGTCGGTCGGCGCCAACAGCCGCTACGGCGCCAAGCGCCACGCCGTCCTGCGCATGAAGTGGACCGACAAGGAGGCCGGCACGCCCTGGCTCGGCAAGGACGAGGCCGGCTCCGACGACGCGCACTTCAACAACCCCACCGCGCTGGCCGTCGACAAGGAGGGCAACGTCTTTGTCGGCGACCACGGCAACAACCGGGTGATGGTCTTTGACAAGGATGCCAAGCTCCTTGGCAAGTTCGCGGTCGACCAGCCCTACCAGTTGGCCGTGCATCCGGCCAGCGGCGAGATCTACGTGATGTCCTGCAACGTCGAGGTCAAGTGGGGCCGGCTGCTCGGCCCCAACTCGGTCCTCCGGAAGTTCTCGCCCTGGGGCAAGGGCGAGCCCAGGGAGCTCGCCAAGCTCGACTCCAAGGGCATGGGCGTCATGGCCCTCGACGCCACGGCGGCGCCGGCCCGGCTGTGGGTGGCGACCGCCAAGGGCCTGTGCCCGGTGGACGACAAGGGCGCGAGCCTGGAGCCCGGCGCGGCGGTCAGCAACGACAACTCCATGCACCACGCGACCTACATCGCCGGCGACCCGGCGCGCAACCGCGTCCTGGCCTACGAGAACGGCGAGGTCCAGATCTACTCGATCGACCTGGCCACCGGCAAGAAGGCGCCGTTCTGCAAGGGCACCTACGTGACCCTGGACCGCGAAGGCAACGTCTACGTGATGGGCGGCCGCGACAACGCCGTCTACCGCTTCGACCCGACGGGCAAGCCCCTGGCCTTCTCCGGCGAGGGCTCCAACAAGATCGTCACCAAGGGCTACCGCGGCTTCGGGCCGAACATGGGCATGCCCGGCATCTGCGTGGACCTGAAAGGCAACCTCTACGTCTCGCGCAACTCCAACTACGGCGGGGCCGAGGCCTACGGGGGGCGCGTCGACGTCTACGGCCCGGACGGCAAGATGCTCAAGGAGAAGATCCTCGACGGCATGGGCTACGGCGACTGCGGCCTGGGCGTCGACGCCGCCGGGAACATCTACGTGGGCATGAACCTCAAGCCCGCCGACAAGCCCTTCCCGGCGGCCTTCATGGGCAAGGTGCCGGACAAGGGCTGGGTCTTCTGGAAGGACAAGGAGCGCGAGTTCCCCTGGAACCACGTCTACTACAACGCCTACCTCTGGCACTGGGGCTCGGTCTTCAAGTTCAGCCCGAACGGCGGGGTGATCTATGGCCAGCACCCCTGGAACCTGAAGCGGGCCGACTACGGCGAGCCCAAGGCCGCCGACAAGCTCGAGAACGCGCCGGCCGACGCAGCCACCTACCGCTCGGCCTACCTGGGCTACGAGGTCAAGGTGGCCGGAGCCCAGTGGCGCTACCCGGGGTGCGGGATCATCCCCAGCTCCGGCGACGGGCTGATGCCCGATCCGGGCTGCGCCTGCTACAACTCGTCCCTGGCCGTCGACGAGTACGGCCGGGTCTTCGCCCCGAACCCGTTCCGCTTCTCGGTGGAGATGCTCGACTCAGGCGGCAACCAGCTCGCGCGCATCGGCCGCTACGGCAACGCCGACAGCGCCGGGCCGGGCTCCAAGGTCCCCGAGCCGGAGATCGCGCTGGCCGGGGCCTATCACGTCTCGGTCGCCGACGGCCGGGTCTTCATCGGCGACGCCAGCAACCGCCGGGTCGTCGTGGTCAAGTTCGAGCCCTCGGCCAGCGCGGAGTGCGCGGCGCCGTGAAGTCCCGAGGCGCCTGTGAACAGCATTCTCACGCCAAGGCGCGAAGCCGCTAAGAACAACAACGGCAGCGACCTTTTCGGTCCCGAGAGAAGAAGCCAGCGGCTCTTGGCGTCTTGGCGTGAGAATGGCCGTTGTGAGCGCTCCCGCTTTTCCCCGGAATCCCCCGAGGGATTTCCGCCCGCCGCCTGACTCTCTTGAGGAAAGGGGAGCCGAGCGCTAAGCTTCGAACCCATGCGCACCGACCCGGAACTGCTGGCGGCCTACGCGGCATCGCGCGACGAGGCGGCCTTCGCCGAGCTGGCCGCGCGGCACGGTCCGATGGTCTTCCGGACCTGCCTGCGCGCCCTGGGCGACCGGCACGACGCCGAGGAGGCCTCCCAGGCCGCCTTCGTGGTCCTGGCCCGCAAGGCCGGGTCGCTCGGGCGCCTGGAGGAGCCGGCGGCCTGGCTGCACGAGGTCGCCAGGCGCACCGCGCTGCAGGTTCTGCACGCCCGGCTCGACCGATCCCGGAAGGAGAAGGAGGCGGTCATGGTGCGCGAGCGCGCCCCGGAGCCGGAGCCCGTCGAGTCGGGGCTGGCCCGGGATGAGGTCAGGGCCGGGCTCGACCGGGAGCTCTCCGCTCTGCCGGCCGCCCAGCGCCAGGCGGTGATCCTGAGATACCTCGAGGGCCACAGCGAAAGCGCCGCCGCCGAACTGGCCGGCTGCCCGCTGGGCACGCTGAGCCGCAGGGCCAGCGACGGCCTGGCCCGGCTGCGCGAGCGCTTCGAGCGGCACGGCGTGGCTCTGTCCGCCGCGGCGCTGACCGGGGCGCTCGCGGCCGAGTCGCAGGTCGCCGTGCCCGGCGGCCTGGTGGGGTCCATCCTGGCGGTGACCAAGTCGGCGGCAATCGCCGGCGCGGCGGGAGCGGCGGGAATCGTAGGGGCACAGCATGCTGTGCCCGTACAATTGGCGGAGGGAACCATGAAGGCAATGTTCTGGGCCAAGATGAAGATGACGGCGCTGGTGCTGGCCGGCCTGACCGCGGTCGGCGTCGGCGGCGGGGCAGCCATCCACATGGCCGCGGGCGAGCCGCCGGCCCTCAAGGCCGTCCCGGCGACCGTGCCGGCCGACGCCGCGCCGATCTTCGACGACGGCAGCTGCTGGCGCTTCCACGTGACGCTGCGCAAGCCGCTCGTCCCGGGGAAGGACGGCGGCGCCGGCGGGATCATCAAGTGCGTCGTGCCCTACCGCGACTACCCGGGCATCGAGAACATCGAGACGCCGCCGCCGCCGGCCGAGTGGGCCTCGCCGGACTTCGACGACGCCGAGTGGGCCCGCGGCTTCGGCCGCAATCCTTCCAAGGACCAGCACGCCTCCGGGTTCGTCCGCAGCGTGAGCCAGATGATCTCCAACCCCGGCATCCAGTTCTCGAGCGGGGTCATCAGCCTGCGCGGCAAGTTCGCGGTGACCGACCCGGCGGCGGTCAAGGGGCTGTACCTCAAGCTCGCCTACCGCGGGGGAGCCGTCGTCTACCTGAACGGCCGGGAGGTCGCCCGGCAGGACCTGCCCGAGGGCAAGCTCGACGCGGCGGCGGCCGGCGCGGCCTACCCGGACGAGGCCTGGGTCGACTCGGCCGGCAAGCTCATCCCCGACGACTACCACGCCAAGCAGCGCGTCGCCAAGGGGGAGAAGGACCTCGTCGAGCGCATCGCCAAGCGCGACCGCTCGCTCGGGCCGGTCGAGCTGCCCCGCGAGGCGCTCCGCAAGGGGGTCAACGTCCTGGCCGTGGAGATCCACCGCAGCCCGTACCACCCGGCCGCGGTGCAGAAGGAGTTCAGCGCGGAGTACGGCTGGGTGCCCTGCGGCCTGCTCGGCGCCGAGCTCCGCGCTTCCGGAACGGGCGCCGTAGCCAACACCGGCCGGCCCAAGGGCCTGCAGGTCTGGAACCACGACGTCAACGACCGCGCCGGCGTCGGCGACTACGGCGACCCCAACGAGAAGCTCCGGCCCATCACCATGGTCGGCGCGCGGAACGCGACCTTCTCAGGCAAGGTGATGGTCGGCTCGGACACAGCCATCAAGGGCCTCAAGGCGGTCGCGAGCGACCTGAAGGCCGCTTCGGGCGGCGGAGTCATACCGGCGGCGCAGCTCAAGGTGCGCTGGGCCCGGCTCGACGGCCTGGTCTACAAGCAGCTCGAGTGGTTCGACGCGCTTACGCCCGAGGCGCCCGCCGAGGTGCCGGTGGTCCGGGCGAGCGGTGCGATCCAGCCGATCTACCTGACCGTCCGCGTTCCAAAGGATGCGCCGGCCGGCGAGTACCGCGGTACGCTGACCATCTCGGCCGGGGGCGCCGCCGACGTGCCCGTGCCGGTGGTGCTGCAGGTCGGGAACTGGACCGTTCCCGACCCGGTGGCCTTCCGCACCTACGTGGGCATGTACCAGTCGCCGACGAGTCTCGCGCTCCAGTACAACGTCAAGGAGTGGTCCGAGGAACACTGGAAGCTCGTCGACCGGAGTTTCGCGCTGCTCGCCGAGCTCGGCAACAAGATCGTCAACATCCCGGTGGTGGAGCGCACCCAGTTCGGCAACGATGAAGGCATGGTGATCTGGGTCAGGAAGGAGGACGGCTCCTTCGAGTACGATTTCTCGGTCTTCGACCGCTTCGTGGAGCTGACCAAGAAGCGCCTGGGAGTGCCCGACGTGGTCGGCCTGCAGATCTGGCACTCCGGCGGCTGGGAGGCGCGAAAGGCCAACCAGGAGAACACCGTCACGGTCCTCGACAGGAAGACCGGACAGAAGAGCCGGCTGCAGGTGCCGTCCTTCGACAGCGATGAGAGCAAGAAGTTCTGGAAGCCGGTGCTCGAGCAGATCCGCGAGCGGCTGGCCAAGCAGGGCATGGAGAAGGGCATGGCCATCGGGATTCTGTCCGACGGCACCGCCCCGGCGGAGGTCTTCAAGGCCTTCGACGAGATCTGGCCCGGCGGCGGTCCGGCCAGCTGGACCCGCGGCTGCCACAGCGTGACCCGCGACCCCAAGCCCTACGCGGCCTCCAAGCTCGGCGGGCGCGTGGTGCTCCACGAGTTCTGCTACGGGATGTCCATCGCCGACCCGGACAAGGGTCTGCCGCCCATCTGGAAGCAGCGCTCCTGGCCGGGCACGGCCTACGTGCGCCACAACTTCGACGACACCCTGTCGCTGCTCAAGTACCGGACCTTCGCGGAGCGCGCGCTCTTCTGCGGCACGCGGGGCATCGGCCGGACGTGTCTCGACTTCTGGGACTGCGCCAAGGACGACAAGGGCCGGGGCATGCGGGTCTTCAACCGCTACCCGTTCTCGAGCTGCGGCCAGCGCGAGCCCAACCTCTGGCGGCTGGCCTGGCCCGGTCCCGATGGCGCCGAGCCCACCGCGCGCTTCCTGCAGATGCTCGAGGGCATCCAGATGGCCGAGGCGCTGATCGTGGTGGCCGAGGCCCAGGGCGAGAAGGACAAGGCGGACGCCATCGGCGCGGAGCTCGCCGGCAAGTGCCGGCAGATCTACGTCGACCGGCTCAACTACGCCCGGGCGCACGCCCCGGAGGGCGGCCGGGTCAGCTACGGCACGGTCCACCTCGGCTGGCAGGAGCTCGACCGGCGGGTCTTCGAGCTGGCCGCGGAGGTCGAGAAGAAGCTCGGAAAGAAGTAGCTGGAGGGTACCTAACCACCAGGACACCAAGGCACCAAGAAGTCACCAGGACGTGAGTCAGGCTTGGTCTTTCTTAGTGTCTTGGTGGTGAAAAGCCTTGGTCTCAAGCCCGCCCAGGCCCCGCTCGCCCTTGCGCCCCCGGCGGCTCCGGAGAGAATCCGGGCCGGCATACGGCCACTGGCCGGGGGAGCCGCCCATGAATCGCAGCCTGAACGCAAGACTCAGCCCGTGCGGAGCGATCGGAGCGCTCCTGCTCTCCGCCGGCCTCGCCGCCGCGGGCGAGCCGGCCGGCGACGCGGTCGCCCAGGCCAGGAAGGCGGTGGCCGCCCAGGAGGAGCTCGCCGGGCAGGTCGCCGAGCTGGTCAAGCGGGACGAGGCCTCCCAGGCGGCGGCTGACCGGGCGAACCTGGCCCTGGCCGAGGCGCGGCTGATCCTGGCGCGGGCCGGGAAGAATCCGGAGGCCGAGAAGGAGGCGCTGCGGGCCGTCGTCGAGTGCCGCGAGGCGCACGCCAAGCGCGTGACTGCGGCGGTCAACGCCGGGCTGGCCTGCGCTGACGAGCTGGACCGGGCCGAGCGGGACAAGGCCGCGGCCCGCGCCGAGCTGGCCCGCGCCGAGGGCAACGCCAAGCTGCTGGCCGCGGAACTGGCCAAGTGCCTGACCTACCAGACCAAGATCGCCAAGCGCGCGGAGAAGGGTGCGGCCCTGGGCCTTTGCTCCGGCGCCGATCTCAGAAAGGCCCAGGAGGAGGCGGAGAGGCTCCGCGCCCAGGCGGCCGAGGCCGCCAAGCAGCCGCCCAAGCAGCCGGCGCCGCGCCCGGTTCCGCCGAAGCCCCAGCCCGTGCCCAAGCCGGATGCGGACGTGTTTTGAAGGAGAGCCGCCATGATCGGACTGGTGATGGGACCTATGTTGTTCATCCTGGCCGTGCTGGCCCTGCGCGGTGAGGCCGTGCGCTGGCGCTGGGCCATCCCGCTGGCGCTGATCCCGGGGCTCATAGCCTTCTTCTTCGGCATCATCGGTGCGCTGGGCGGCGTCCTGATCACTGGCGCCTACTGGAAGATAAAGCTGCCCTGACCGTGAGCACTCCGCGCCGAAGATACCGTCCGCCCGCCGGGCCAGCCGCGCCGGCCGCTCCGACCGCGACGGCCGGGCCAGGGCCGGGGAGCGCGCCCGCACCACTCCCCGCTCCCGCCCCTGCCCCTGCCCCGGCACCGCGCGCCGCCATGCCCCTCAAGGAGTGCCCGTTCTGCCTCAGGGAAATCCTGATGGCGGCGCTGGAGTGCCCGGAATGCGGCAAGCGCATCGCCGGGGCGGGCACGCCGGCGGGCTTCCGCAAGCGGCTGCTGGTCCAGGAACTGACCCTGCGCCAGGCCATCCGGGAAGGCAAGGTCGGGGCCTCCCGCGGCGGGCTGCTGGGCGCTCTGCGCATGCGCACGCTCACCGCTTCGGGGGCGACGGGCCTGTGCCTGTGCGCCGAACTGCTGGCCGTGACCAATCCGGAGCTGGCCCGACTGGCTTCCCTGGCCATCCCCGGCGGGATCCTGACGCTGGTGCTCCTGGCCTACTTCGCGATCGGCGACCTGGCCTGGCTCGCGGTCCGGCGCCGGCGCACCCCGGCGCACGCCCTCTCCGCGTTCGTGCGGGCACTGGAGATCGGCCGCTACGAGGAGGCCAGCGGATGCGTCCTGCCCGGCGACCGCAACCCACGCCCGCGGCTGCGGCGGGCCATCCACGCCATCAGCCTGGGCAGCGCCCGCTGCAGCTTCGCCGACGCGGCCGGGTTCCGCGCGTACTGGCGGCCGGTCTTCACCGCGCCGGACAGCAGCCTGACCCTGTCCCGGCCCCAGGTGGTCCGGGAGGAGGGCGACCTGGCGGTCGTCTCCGCCGAGCTCTCGATCCGTCGCCGCGCCGGGGGCTGGGGCGGCGGGCTGCTCGGCGCAGCCCTGCGCAGCGCCATGGCCAAGGAGGACGAGATCAAGCTCACCAAGCTCGTCCGCAAGGTGGACGGCCGCTGGTACCTGGTCAACGGCGAGATCCAGAGTCCGGAGGACGGGGCCCTGGAGGAGTTCGCCACCCTGGCCGCCGCCTCCGACGAGCGGCTGGTGGAGCTCACCCGGCAGCTGCCGGCGGCGGAGCCTGCCAATGCGGCTTCGGCAGCTGATGTGGATGGCGGGGAAGGAGCCCAGGCCCCATGACCTGGTACATGGCCGCTTTCCGACTCGAGTGGCTGGCCATGGCGCTCCTGCTGGTCAGCGCCACGATGGCACTGGCCGCGCGCCGGAAAGGCCTGCTCGTGCGCTGGGTGTTTCCTTGTGTGGTGATCGGAGGGCTGGCGCTCTGGGCGCTGGCTGCGCTCGGGCTGGCGCTGTATCTGCGCCTGGGCAAGGAGACCTATCCGCACTGGCTCTATCACGACCTGGCGCGGGCACTGGCCTTCTTCGCGGGAGCCGGCGTGATCCTGTGGAGAGGCAGCAGGCCGGCGGGGAGCACTCCAGATACGAACCGGGCGGCCGGCGCCTGGCCTCTGCCGAGACTCTTCAAGGTGTCGGCTGCTGCGGCGCTCATCTGGGGCGCCACCTTGTGGGCATTCTGCGCCCATGCTGCCGGGCAGTTCGAAGCCGCCAGGCGCGACGCCCGGGCTTTGGCCGTGTCCGTGAAGCCGCCGGCAGTGGCTGAGGAAGCCAACGCGGCCATGCTCTACAAGCGGGCGTGCGAGCTGATCCCGAATCGGATGAGGATGAGTGAGGCCGATGCCAGAGAGCATTCCTCCTGGAGCTTCTCATGGGGATGGGATGAGGCGGCCGATCCAAGGATGCTCGCATATCTGGAACGGATGCAGCCTGCCCTGGAACTTCTGGAGCAGGCGGCCGTCAGGCCCGGTTGCCGGTTCAACAGTGAGCATGACTATAGCCATCCAGGGTTGCAGGAGTTCACATACGACAGGGGAATCCTCCGGGCAAAAAGCCTGCTGCGGATGAATGTCCGCCGCCGGTGCATCCAGGGCGATGCGCGAGGTGCGCTTGGGAGTGTGGCTGGCCTGCATACCTTGGCGTCTCATATTGCCCAGGAACCGGCTTACTCCAGGGTGACGCAGGCCATCGGCATGTACCACCCCTGGGTACTGGAATACGTCCTGGCCCGCACCTCCCCGTCCAGCGAGGACCTCAAGATCCTGCCCAAGATCGGAGATGCCGCGCTCGACCAGCGCTTCCGGGCTGCCCTGATTCTTGAGGAGGCCCTTGCCCTGTCGGAAATGGCCATGGTCGAGGAAGTGGCCTTCGCCCGGAACCGCATCACCGGCGATGAGCCGGTGGCTGTCATGCTCTTCGGCAAGCTCGGTTTCCGGCTATGCCTGATCGGCTGGCGGACGTTCTACCTGGCTCCCGATCTGGCCGACTTTCGATCTAGGATGAAAGCGGCCCGTGACCTGGCCGCCCGGCCATTCCTCGAAGTCCAAGAGGAGTGGCGGCAGTGGGACCGCAACTGTCTGGAGGAGCCCCACGGAGTCATGACCGGGCTGTTCCTGCCCGCCGCAGGCAGGCTCGCGCTCAACGTGTGTCGGGGAACGGCCCAGATCCGTCTGACGGACATGGCCCTGGCAGCCGCTGCGTACCGGGCTGAGCACGGTCGGTACCCGGTGAAGGCCGGGGATATTGTCCCCACGTTCATCCCCGCGATCCCGCAGGACCCCTTCGACGGCCAGCCGCTCAGGATGCGCGCCGTTGACGGGGAACTCCTGCTCTACAGCGTGGGGGAGGACGGCAAGGACGACGGCGGCGCGGAGATGAACCACAAGCAACACACTGGCGATATCACCTTCTGCCTGGGAACCAAGCTCTGGCGCGAGCGGCGCGCCGAGTCAGTCTCCGGAACCGATAAGGCTGGAGCCGGGAAGCCCGGAGTCGGTAAGTCCGGAAGATAACGAGTGCCCAGGCCAAATTTGTTTTGAAAGGAAGTGCCCAGGAACTCCTCCCCGCAGAAGAAAGTCTATGGTTTGCCCAGCTTCATGCGACACTAATCATGGCAGTGCTGTGTGTTTGGATAAGGCTCATGAATCGGTCGCTTAGAGTTATGTATTAGGAGTGACACAGGACCACTTCAGCCTCCGATAGACACCTCTGCACAGGCGCCTTTCCTGATTTTTAGCGATTCCAGTCGACACTTGCTGGCCATGGGTGTATCTTGCACAGTCACGGCACCAACGGAGGCACAGGAATGGCACCCAACAAAGAAGCGATCTCTGGCGGGCGAAGCGCGACGGGTCTTGCCGAGTCGATTCGCGACTCGATTTCCGGTGGCCAGTACCCGGTCGGGCGCTTCCTGCCAGCCACCCGGCAGCTGAGCGGCGAGCACGGAGTCACGGCGGAGACGGTGCGGCGCGCGCTCAAGCTGTTGCAGCGCGACGGCCTGCTGGCCTCCGTGCCGCGCCATGGCTTCAGGGTGATGAGCCGCGCCAACGATCCGACCCGCGGCTGCCCGGTGGCCTACGTGCTGTCCGCGCAGAAGGCCGGGGCCGCCTGGACCGGCTTCAACCAGGTGTTGCTCAGCAACATCCAGACCGCAGCGGCGCAGCGGGGCTGGGGCATTCTGGGAACGGGGGCGGGCGGACTGCGGCCCCAGGATATCCTCGACCAGTGCCTGGCCTCGCGCGCCTGGGGGCTGATCGTCGACGTGCACGACCCGGAGATCGTCAGGCTGGCCCGCAAGGCGGGCCTGGCCGCGGTGATGGTCGATGCCTGGCACGAGGACGCCGGCGTGGACGCGGTCATCCAGGACAACTTCCTGGGCGGCAAGCTCGCCGGCGAACACCTGGCCGCGCGCGGCCACCGGGAGGTCGCCTGGTTCGGGCCGGTCACCGGCAGCGTGCACAGCATGGAGCGCTTCGGCGGCGCCGTCGCCGGTCTGCGCAAGGGCGGCGCGCGGCTCGTTTCCGAGACCGAGCTGGACATCGAGGACCCGGAACTCGCGGCCAAGGCCCGCAGTTTCCTGCAGCGCAAGGGTCGCCCCGCGGCCGTCCTGGCGCTCTGGAGCAACCTGGCCCGGGCGCTGGTCGGCGCAGCGCACGACCTGGGCCTGGCGGTGGGCGGCGAACTCGACATCGTCGGCTGGTGCTCGGAGGAGCTCTACGAGTCCGAGTATCGCGCCGGCATGGGCGTGATGAGCGTGCCGCCGGCCGTGACCTGGCGGGTGCAGGACCTGGCCGACATGGCCGTTGCCCGGCTAGCCCAGCGGCTCAAGCAGCCCGACCTCGTCCCGCAGCGGATCAACGTGCCGGTGCGGCTAAAGACTTCCGGCGGGAATCTCTGAAGGGGGGAATGGCGATGGGGACAAGAGCGAACCTGATGGCATTCGGCGCCGCGGCCTTCCTGCTGATGGCGGCGGGGATCGGCCTCGCGGGCGAGGCGACGTTCACCGCCAAGCCCACGGCGACCCGGAACGGGGACAGGGTCAAGATCGCCTTCGCCGTCTCCGCGCCGACCGACGTGGCGGTGTACATCGAGAACGCCAAGGGCGAAGTGGTCCGCCACCTGGTAGCCGGGGTGCTGGGGGACAAGGCCCCGGCGCCGCTGAAGCCCGGCCTGGCCCAGGAGGTCGAGTGGGACAGCAGGGCCGACTACGGCAAGCCGGCCGAGGGCGGCCCGTTCAGGGTCCGCGTGGCGCTGGGCCTGGGCGCCAAGTACGACAAACTGGTCTCCTGGGAGCCCGAACGCGTCGCCGGCGGCATCTATAGTCTGGGCGTGTCAGCGGAGGGGGTTCTCTACGCCGACGGCATGGCCTTCGACCGCGACGGGAAGTACCTCCGGAGCAATTCGCCACACTCTTCCGCCCTGACGCCGGAACTGGCAAAGCATTTCGACGTCATGGACGACGGCAGCCCCGACCTCAGCAAATGCAGGATTGGCAAGTATCTGTCGGCCGGCCCGGTCTTTAGCGGGTACAACGACGCAGGAGCGGGCGGCACGCTGTTCGTCGTCAGCCCCGACGGCCGGGAATTGTATGGCCTCACCGGGCCGGGCATCTCACGAGCGCCCCTGTGGGGCCCCTGCCCGGCCGACAAGTTCGTCGTGGAGCACGGCATCAAGGAGGCTCAGGGGCTGGATGCCGCGGGCTCGTTCCTGATCCTGTCCTCGGATGCCAGCCAGTTCTTCATGACCGGCCTCAGCGGCGGGGGCAAGGGCGGCCAGAACCTCCCGGCGGTCTTCCGGGCGGACTTCCCGGCCCGCACCGGCGGCCGCGCGTTCTTCGGCGACCCGGCCAAGGCCGGCAAGGACGATTCCCACCTGGGCAGCCCTCGCGGGTTGGCGGTCGACGGTGAAGGCCGGCTCTTCGTGGCCGACTTCGGCAACGACCGGGTCGTCGTGCTGGACGAGAAGACCGGCAAGTACCAGGGAGAGATCCCGGTTCCCCAGCCGAAGTGCCTGGGCGCATCACAGAAGACCAAGTGTCTCTACGTGACCAGCGGCGACAAGGCCGCGAGCCTGATGCGCTACAATCTGCCGGCGGGCGGCGGGAAATGGGCCGATCTCAAGCCCTCGGCGCAGATCCCGCTGGGAGAGATGCGGGCCAAGTCCCACGTGATGGCGGTTGACCCGACCTCGAGCCCCGCCATCATCTACGTCGGCTACCACACCACCAAGGCGTTCCTGCGGCGGATCGAGGATTCGGGCACCGGGACCTTCGGCAAGAACTCGACCTTCGGAACCGGAGAGCCTTTCGGCATCGACTACTCGGACCTCGTCGTGGACCGGCTCCGCAAGGAAGTCTACATCCGCATCACCGGCAACGGCCTGACCTATCAGCGTTACAGTGAAAGCGCCGACAAATCCGAAATAGTCCGCCTGGGCTCTGCGGTCTGCGCCACCGGCGACGGCGTGCAGGCCACCCCCGCCCCCAACGGGAACATCTACGGCATCCAGTGGGGCAACAAGTTCTGGCAGTGGGACCGCCAGGGCAAGGCGGTCCCCTGGGAGAAACCCATCCGTCCGAAGCCCGGCGAGCCGCTGAACCGCAGCAAGTGGGAGGAAATGGGGCCGGCCCGCAGCTTCGTGGTCTGCGGGATGGTCTGCCAGCCCCACACGCTGGGGGTGCGCTGGAGCGACGGACATCTCTTCATCCTGGAGCCGTACAACTTCCAGCAGGACCTCGGCGCCGGGGGGCGGACACCCAAGTCGCTCCACGAGTTCCTGACCACCGGCGAGCGGATCACCCCGCGGGATGGCCCCATCATCTGGAAGACGTCCGCCAATGCGGTGGGGCCCAGGTTCGACGCCGCCGGCAACATCTACATCGGCGAGGTCATCCGGCCCAAGGGCTGGAGCCATCCGCCGGAGATCGATGAGCGCCTGGCGAAGGCCGGGAAGAAACCCAGCAAGGACGTCCCCCAGTTCTACGGCAGCATCGTCAAGTTCGGCCCCAAGGGCGGCATGATCCATTACCCGGACAGCTCCTTCACGAAGGGCACTCCCTACGACGGGGAGCCCAAGCTCGACCCGGGACTGAAGAGCACCGACGTGGACTTCCGCGACCTGTTCGGCGGGGTGAGACCCGCGAAGGTCACCGGTGCGGAGTGGGTCCACCCCGGGCTCGGGCACGTTGGGATCTGCGGCTGCAACTGCGAGAACATGAGCTTCGATGTGGACGAGTTCGGCCGGGCCTTCTTTCCCGACCAGCTGATGTTCCAGGTCCGGGTGGCCGACACGGCCGGCAACGCGGTCACCCGTTTCGGCGGGTTCGGCAACGCCGACAACCGCGGCCCGGAAAGCCCGGTCTTCGACGAGAAGACGGGGCGCCCCCGGCCGGCCAAGCCGGGCGAGAAGAACCCGCTGGCCCAGCCGGACATCGCCTTCGCCTGGCTGCTCGGCGTGGGCGTGACCGATCGTTACGCCTACATGAGCGACGCGATGAACAAGCGGGTGCTCAGGGCCAGACTGGTCTACGCCGCCGAAGAGTCCTGCGAGATCAAGTAGGGAAGGGAGCGCCGCAGCGATGATTGCTGACAGACTGATCAGGCACGCCGCGGGGATCGCCCTGTTGCTGGCAACGGCTGCGTCCTGGATGCCGGCGGCTTCCTGCCCGGCGGCCGAACCGGCCGCGGCGCCCGCACCCGGCAACCCACCGGTCCTGCAGTTGGAGAGCTACTGGCGACAGCACCTCACGCTGCGGCGGCCGGAGCACACCCCCGGGTCCGTGGACGGGAAGGGCCGGGAGCTCAAGCGCATGGGCTACGCGCGGGGCATTCACCTCAACAACTTCGAAGGGCAGGTGTACTCGCCGGACCCGCCCGCCGCGTGGATGAAGGCGGACTTCGACGACTCCAGCTGGCCGCGCGAGCGCGGGGTGACCCCGGCCGGCCGCGACTGGTGCGAGCTGACCGTGCGGGTCAAGTCCCTCCGGGGCAAGTTCGAGGTGCCCGACCCGGCCAAGGTGACCAAGCTGAACCTGGACATCGAGTACATCGGCGGCGTGGCCGTTTACCTCAACGGACAGGAGGTCGGCCGTGGACACCTGCCTGCCCTGAGCTCGCCGAACGGGCCGGCCGGAGCGCTGACCGGGGACACGCTGGCCGAGGCGTATCCTCAAGAGGCCTACGAGTGGGGCATTCCCGAAAACGGCAGCTCCAAGGGCGCGCCCCCGGAAGATGTGAAATGGGTGCGCCCCGACGACAAGAGCGCGCGCTGGCGCAGGCTGACCCTGACGCTGGACAGCAAGCAGCTCGTCAAGGGGACCAACGTTCTGGCCGTGGCGCTCCATCAGAGCTCCTTCCACGCCCTGGCGGCGCGTTGGAGCTACGGCAGCATGAACGGCGTCAAGAACTGCCCGTGGACGCACTGCCACCTAAAGATGCTGAGACTTCAGGCCGAGCCCGCCGGCAGTGCCCTGCCCCAGGCCCGTCCGGCGGCGACGGCCCTGTGGAGCGAGGATCCGCACCGGCGGCTGACACCCCAGGAATACGGCGAGGCCTCGACCGCGGCGCCGGTGATCCGCCTGGTGGGCGCCAGGAACGGCATCTATTCGGGGCAGGTGGCCATCAGCGCGGCCGCGGCGCTGCCGGCGATCTCCGCGGAGATGAGCGAGCTGAAGCAGGCGGGCGGCGCGGGGAAGATCCCCGCCGATGCCGTCCGCGTGCGCTACGGGGCGGCCGTGGGCAAGGACCGGGTCTTCGACCAGCTCGGCGAGAAAGCGCCAGGCGCCGTCCCGGCGGGGCAGTGCCAGCCGCTGTGGGTGACCGTGAAGGTGCCGGCCGACGCTCCGGCCGGGGAGTACCGGGGCACGCTCACCGTGAACGCCGGCGGCACACTCAGCGCGGAGGTCCGCCTGCAGGTGATGGACTGGGCCCTGCCCGAAAGCCGGGACCTGAGCAGCTTCGTGGGCGTGCAGCACACCCTCTGGGCGGCGCCGGGCCAGTACAAGGTCCAGCCCTGGTCGGAGGAGCACTGGAAGCACGTCGAGCGCGTCGTGAAGCTCCTGGCCGAACTGGGCAACGACCTGGTCATCCTGCCCATGATGCACGGCGGGGAGGGCAACGTGCCCGAGACGCTGGTCGCCTGGGTGAAGAAGGATGGCGGGTACGATTACGATTGGAGGAACCTGGACCGCTACCTCGAACTGGTCGCCAAGCACTGGGGCAAGGGTACCGAGGTGGTTGCCGAGATCACGGGCGGCGGGTGGGCCAAGCCCGGCGTGACCGTGGTGACCGACGGCAAGAGGGAGTGGCAGCCGGCTTCGCCGACGGGCGCCGAGGGCAAGGCCTTTCTCAAGGCCCTGCGCGAACATCTCAAGGCCAAGGGCTTCGACCACCTGCACTGGGGGACGATGTACGACCGCGTCGACGCGGCGCTGGGCGAGGCGCTGGCCGCGGAGATCCCCGACGTGGGCTGGTTCCGGAGCAGCCACGAGGCCCGGTCTCCGTTCCCCAAGGACTCCGGCGCCAAGGTGACCATGTCGATGCACGTCCGCGACAACGGCACGCCCTTCGACCGCAAGACCGGTACCCCGCAGAGCCTCTACGGGTGGAAGAACCGCCTGAACCTCCTCTTCCCGCGGTGCAGTTCCGACGCCCACTTCCTTACGCCCTTCGCGCCCCCGATGAGCTTCCGGTGGGTCACGGAGGTCGCCCTGCTGGACGGGACCGGCGGATTCGGGCGGGTGGCGGCGGATTACTGGCCGTCGGGCCCGAAGGCCAGCGACAATTGGATGACCTTCGCGTGGGTCGAGCCCAGCCTGCTCCTGCCCGGGCCGGACGGCGCCGAGGCCAGCGCGCGGTTCGAGGCCCTGCGCGAGGGCGTGCAGGAGGCGGAGATCCGGATCTGGCTGGAGAAGAACGGCAAGGACAAGGTCGAGCCCGCGCTCAAGGCGCTGACCGATCGCCACCTCATCCAGGGATCCTTGCCCGGCGCCACCGGGATCAACAGCTACTCGCCCATCGCCGCCTACTACGCCGGCTGGCAGGAGCGCAGCTGGGACCTCTACGCCGCGGTCGCAGCGGCCGCCGGCGGCAAGGCCCCGGGCGCGGAGGAGAAGGCGAAGTTCTTCGGGGGGAAGTGACCGGACCGGCCCGGCCGACTCTCACCCCATCCCCAGCACCTGCCTGAGGTACCGCCCGGTGTGGCTCTCGGCGGCGCGGGCCACGTCCTCGGGCCGGCCCTCGGCCACGATCCGGCCGCCGCCGGCGCCGCCCTCGGGGCCCAGGTCGATCAGCCAGTCGGCGCACTTGATGACGTCGAGGTTGTGCTCGATGACGATCACCGTGTTGCCGAGCTCGACTAGGCGGTTCAGGA
>Ga0209507_1000521_pt1 | contig 41717 bp, 42 predicted proteins | sample AD_UKC028_MetaG_FD_184414 | JGI IMG/M metagenome (GOLD analysis project Ga0209507, IMG submission 184414) | Active sludge microbial communities of municipal wastewater-treating anaerobic digesters from USA - AD_UKC028_MetaG (SPAdes) (version 2) | ecosystem: Engineered > Bioreactor > Anaerobic >...
CGGCGCCCACCTTGACCCCACAGCCTGCGCCCTCCGGCTGATCGGTCTCGGCCGCTTGCCGTGGTCTGTCCTACCCCCCGGCTGAATACGTACCCTGCGAAGTCGCGATCGAACGTATGGGGTCACGCGCTTGCCGTCGGCGTCTTGCGGTCATCCGGTTCAACGACTCGGCGTGCAGCAATGCAGCGGTTGGAGCCGGTCGCGAGTACCCGGCTTCTGGCGGCACGGTTTCGCGAGTCGTGGAGCCGGTCAGCGGTCGTTCGTGTCGACCTGCAAACGACCCGGAAGAGAGATATGCGGTTCGAATCTTGCAGCCGCAAAGTGGTCGTTCGCAACTGGTTTGCCTGCAAGAGGCTCGCGCGCTGACAGGCCGAATCCAACGCTTCGTGAGCATTAATGGCGCCTTCGCGCCAACGGGCTGGTCCGGCTAGTCGAGACCGCGTCCGGTACTCACGTACCATCGCTCCTAAGACTCAGGTGAGATTGGATGCGCTCCTGGGGCAAAAAAATGGAGAAGGTCGTTGGTCTGGTTCTGGATCGTCGCGATCGGCGTGGTCCTCTACCTCATGTTCAAGGGGGGCGGAGGAAGCTCCTCATCCGCCAGTTCCCGCAACTCTAGCTCCGGCACCGGGGCGACCGGAGTCGGAAGCGATGCCGTCGGGCGAGGATCTCCGTCCGGCAAGGGCTATCGACCCAAGAGCGCAGGGGGCAGTTCCTCCGGCATCAGTTTTGGGTCTGCGGGTGCAAGCGCGGCTCCGACCAAGCTCGGCGAACAGGTCACTGATTTCGTCACCGGTGCGGCACTTAGAACGTCGGCATCGACATACCAGTGCAGCGACTGCCTGGCCTACTACAGTCCTGAGAGCTTCGACCTACTTCGATCTGAAAACGGCGGCCGCTGCGCATCATGCCGTTCGGTCAACCTGCGCGCACTGGGCGGGCAGCGACCGCAGGGGACTCAACGAGCCGTGCCGCCATCGGCGCGGGCGGCAGGGCCGGGCGCGGCGACCCTCAGCAACTTCCGCAGCTTCGAAGGGCAGGTCGTGACCTTCACTGGTCGAGTCATCAAGGTACTTGAGAGCAGGCGGGGCGGCGATTTCGCTGTGATGTTCGAGGACAAGTCGTGGAAACACGGCTTCAAACTCGTATTCTTCAAGGGAGCTTTGAGTGCTGTCGGCGGGCCTGCCTATGTGCGCAATCTGCGTGGCACAACGATCTCCGTTCGCGGGTTGATCGTGAACCACAGCCAGTTTGGGTACGAGATCATCGTTAACGATAGGAGAATGGTTCTGAGGGTCGATCAATGAAATGGGTGCCCTTGAGCCATGAGTCAGGTGAGGCGTTCTATGAGCGCCAACGCGCCATGCCAGGGCATGAGCTCCTCGGTGTTTCCGAGTCGGCGACTGGTGCTGAGCTGACGCAGGCCTACCGCCGGCTGGTCGCCAAGTACCACCCTGATCGTCTCGACCCGTTCTTGAAAGCGTACTCGGATCGATTGATGCGACTGATTAACGCGGCGTACGACCAAGAGCGGAGGCGCCGTGGACTTTGAACCTGGTAGGTACGCGCGTCACCGTCTGGTCAACTGGTTCGACCAAGATGAGGTCGCCGCCGTTCGGGCCCTCGTGGTGGGGGCGGGGGCAATTGGGAACGAGGTGCTGAAGAACCTTGCACTTCTCGGCGTCCGTAACTTGACGATCATCGACCTCGACCACATCGAGGTTCACAACCTGACCCGCAGCGTTCTATTCCGCGAGTCTGACGTTGGCCGCTCCAAGGCGGAAGTCGCAGCCGGGCGCGTGAGGGACCTGCTGCCAGAGGCCGCCACTTCAGTTCTCGAAGGATCGCTTCAGGAGAATTTGTGCCCTTCGTTGGTGAAGCAACATGACATTGTGTTTTCGTGCCTAGACAACTTCGAGGCTCGGCTAGCGCTAGACGAGATGTGCCAAGTGGCCCGGGTGAACCTAGTCAGTGGCGCGATAGACGCACGGTATGCCACCGTAGAGAGCTACCCATACAAGTCGAGCCTCCAGTGTGGCTGCTATTCCTGCAATCTTCCCGGGGGAGCATTTCAAAGAGTTGCGCAGAGGTACTCATGCGGATGGCTTCGACGAGTCGGGCTGGTTGAACGCAAGGTGCCTACAACGATCATCACCTCAAGCTTGGTCGCCTCGATGATGGTGTCGTGGGGTCTTCGTCTCGGTCGAAGTGCGGATGGAAGGCCTCCGATCGCAAGGCGACTTCTCACAGATACGTTTACCGGCCTGGGTAGCGCTAGCGATCTCTTGCGCAGCGCAGCCTGCCCTTCGTGCAGTCAGTTGCAGGAGCATGTAGAGATACTTGTATGGGATGGTCCCTTGGATCTCGGCAACGCCACCTCCGCAAGGCATCTGCGTGCCCGCTTGCCAACGGAGGTTGTCTTCTCAGCTCAATGTGCAGCATGCAAATTTGATGCTTCAAGTGCAGTTCGGCCGGGTTCGAAGGTGCGGGCGCACTCTACGGAGGCGAGAACTTGTCCATCATGTCAGACCGACTCGGTCGCCATTGATGCGCGAGACAGCGCGACACTTGCGGAGTTGGTGGCCCTGAGGAACAGTGGCCACCTTGATATTCCATATGTTCTGGTCGACATCGGCAGTACTACGTTTTGCTTGGAGATAAACGAATGAGTGATTCAGTCAGCGTGATCATCCGGACTGCGGACCAGACGCGAAAGGCCCAGGTCGATATCGAGGGAAACAAGTCAGCGGGCGATCTGATTCAAGCATCAGTCGAGAACTGGAAGCTTCCTACCGACACCGAGTACACGCTGGTAAACGTGACGCAGGGCAAGACAGTCGCGCCCGCCAGCTTGGTAAGCACATTTGCGAACTCCAACGACATACTGGAAGTTCAGCCGGTTTTGGTGGCAGGTGGCATATGAATGCACTGGAGACTCGGCGCAGGGAGGACCTCGCAAGGGTCAAAGACCTTTGCGATCGATCTGGCGGGCGCATTCGACTGGTCTCTGCTGACGGAGATGCCCCCACGACGATCAAGCTGAAACTGAACTACAGGACCGCAGGGGGCACATCCTTTCCGGAGCAAGATCTGACTTCGGTAGAGATGAAGATTCAGATTCCGGCGGGTTATCCATTTCGATCACCGCCGGTCGCCACACTTAGTCCTGTTGTCTATCACCCCAACGTCTATGCCAGTGGCCAAGTCTGCCTCGGTAGCAAGTGGGTTGTCTCCGAGTTCCTGGATCTGCTGGTGAAGCGTGTGGTCAGGATCATTTCCTACCAAGAGGATGTCTTGAACGAGGCGTCCCCAGCGAATGGCGCGGCAGTATCGTGGTACCGAGAGCGCAAGCGGCGCTTCCCCAAGGCCTTTCCAACAGACACGGCGGACACGGTGGGGGTGCCAAAGTCGAGCGGCTTGCAATGGAACAACCTGAAGTAGCCGTATGAAGTGGGTTGAGCAGGCCGAGCCAGAGCGCACGAAAGCGCTCTCCTCGCTCCAGCAGCGGTGCGGGCTTGGCACTGTCCTAGAACTGGTGGTGCATGCGCAGACATATGATGTGTGCGTTTGGTTCGATCCCGCAGTCCGGACAGCCATCCACTCGTACCTCGCGGGTCACGTTGTGGAAGCTGGTGGTCTATTGCTCGGCAGCCGCTTTGCCGTTGAGACTCCCGGCGCCATCGTATCGATCGAAAAGTTTGTGCCAGGCACAGACTTCGACGGGACCGGCGTCTCGCTAGCGTTGGGTACTAAGGTGTGGGACGACGCTCGTCCGCAAATGGATGCAGGGTACGTCGTTGTCGGGTGGGTGCACTCTCATCCAAACCTGGGCGCATTCTTCAGCGGTACGGATCGCAAGACGCAAAGGGCATTCTTCGCCAGTCCTTGGCAGCTCGGACTTTGCGTGGACCCGGTTCGTGAGCAATCTGCGTGGTTCTTTGGCGCTGAGTCGCGCAGCGAAGGGCTAATCGTTGTCTCATAGTCTTTGCACGCGCACTCGCCGACTGACAGTCGTTCGCCGCCACAGCGTCTTGGTTCCCAACGGAGCCCCAAGGCGCAACTGGTGCCAATGAGCCGAATGGCACGCCGGAAAGCCGCCTCTCGGCGACTACCGCTCCGGGCCGGTGGCAGGTGCCCCGCCCGTCGATTTCAGCGCCAGATTGCCGACCGCGAGCCTGCGCTTTCGACGACTGCTGTGGAGCAGGTCAATCGAAGAGCCGTATGAGCGGGTTCAGTCTTCTGCTGCCGCTCGGCCCGCCGCCGTGAACGATCGCACAGCGCTCCCCCGTCGGGCTCATTCGCTCCTGCGTCGTCAGCCTCACCCCCCATCCACCCGCAGCGCCTTGTACACCGCCACCAGCGCCAGGCCCTGCTGCGCGTGGCTCGCGATGGCCTCGCGCTCGGCTTCGAGGCGCGTGCGCTCGGTCTCGAGCAGCGGCGTCTCGTCGCTCAGGCCGCGTTCGTAGCGCACGCGCGCCAGCATGAAGGCCTCGTCGCTGGCCGCGAGCTTGCGCTGCAGTTCGTCGCTGCGCCGGCGCTCGGCCTCGTAGCGCGCCACCGCGGCGTCGACGTCGTGCCAGGCGCCGACCACCGTCTGGCGGAAGGCCACCGCGGCCTGCTGCATCTGCAGCTCGCGCTGCGTGACGGCGGCACGGCGTCGGCCGCCGTCGAACAGCGGCAGGTCGAACGAGGCGCCGAACCACCACTGCTGGCTTGCCCCGGTGGCGAAGTTGGACGAGCCGACCGACACGCTGCCGTAGCCGGCGCCGAGCATCACGCGCGGGTACAGCTCGGCCACGGCGACGCCCACCGACGCGGTGGCCGCGTGCAACTGCGCCGCGGCCGCGGCGATGTCGGGCCGGCGCGCGGCCAGCGTCGACGGCAGGCCGAGCGCCAGCGCCGGCCAGGGCGCGGTGGCTGTGCTGCCGCCGGGCGCGCCCAGCTGCGCGGCCAGGCTGCCCGGCATGTCGCCGCACAGCAGCTCGATGCGCCGCCAGGCGCCGGCCTCGGCCTCCAGCAGCTGCGGCAGCCGCGCCGCCAGGTCGTCGACCACGCTGCGCTGGCGCAGCGCGGCGCTGGCGTCGACCAGGCCGTGGCGCTGCCGCGCCTGCAGCAGCGCCAGCAGCTCGGCGGCGCTCGACTGCTGGCGCTGCAGCACGGCGAGCTGCTGGCGCGCCGCGGCCAGGTCGAGCCAGGCGCGCGCCACCTCGGCGTCGATGCTGCTGCGCAGGTCGGCCAGCAGCGCCGCGGCCGCGGCGTCGTCGGCATCGGCGGCTTCGACGCTGCGCCGCACGCGGCCCCACAGGTCCAGCTCCCACGACGCGTCGAAGCCGGCCTGATACAGCGTGTACGGCGTGCCGATGATGTCCAGCGCCTGCTGCTGCGTGGCCGGCGGGAAGATCTGGAAGAGGCGCGTCGAGGCGTCGGTCTGGCTCTGGCGCTGGCGCGCGGCCGAGCCGCTGAAGCCGAGCGTGGGCCCCGCCTGGCTGGCCACGTAGTCGCGCTGCGTGCGGGCCTGCGCCAGGTGCAGCGCGGCGCCGGCGATGTCGGCGTTGCGCTCGCGCGCGCGGCTCTGCAGCGCCTTCAGCGCGTCGCCGCCGAGTGCGCCCCAGGGGTCGGCGGGCAGCGCGGCGGCATCGGCGCTGGATGGTGCGGCCAGCAGCGGCGAGCCGGCGTGGCGTTCGGCATAGCGCTTGGGCGCGTCCTGCGCCACCGCCGGCAGTTGGTAGTCGGGGCCGACGCTGCTGCAGGCCGCGCACAGCGCGGCGGCGGCCAGCGCCGTGGCGGTGTGGTGAATGCGCAGCTTCATTGCCCTCTCCTTGCAAGCCCTCATACCAATCGGTTGCGGAACAGCCACGCCGCCAGCGGCAGCGTCAGCGCGGCCATCAGCAGCAGCGGCACCAGGTCGGGCCACAGCGTCGCCAGGCCCACGCCTTCCAGGTAGACGCGGCGCACGAAGTCGATGCCGAAGCGCAGCGGGTTGGCATAGGTGCCCAGCTGCAGCCAGGCCGGCATGTTGGCCACCGGCGTGGCCAGGCCCGACAGCAGCATCATCGGCATCAGCACCACGAAGGCCGCGAACATCGCCTGCTGCATCGTCGCCGCCAGCGCGCTGATCGCCAGCCCCAGGCCCACGCCGGCCAGCGTGAAGCACAGCAGGCCGAGGTAGAGCGTGCCCAGGCCGCCGGCCATCGGGATCTGGAACCAGGCGCGCGCGACGATCAGCACCAGCGTGGCCTGCACCAGGCCGATCAGCATCGGCGGCAGCGCCTTGCCGACCATGATCTCGGCCGGCGACAGCGGCGTCACCAGCAGCTGGTCGAAGGTGCCCTGCTCGCGCTCGCGCGCCACCGACAGCGCGGTCAGCATCAGCGTCTGCAGCATGCTCAAGCCGGCGATCAGCGCCGGCACGAAGTTCCAGCGCGTCTGCAGCTGCGGGTTGAACCAGGCGCGCGTCTCGATGCGCAGCGGCGGCGCCGCGCTGAAGCCCGCCCGCGCACGCTGCTCGGCGTTGAAGCGCTCGACGATGGTGCCCAGGTAGGCGGCCGCGCTGCCGGCGGTGGTGGAGTTGCGCGCGTCCAGGATCAGCTGCAGCGGCACCGTCTCGCCTGCCGCAAGGCCGGCCTCCAGCCGCTGCGGGATGTGCAGCACCAGCAGCACCTCGCCGCGCTCGACCAGCGGCGCGATCTGCGGCACCGCGTCGAGGTTGGCGACGCGCCGGAACAGCGCCGCGCCGTCGATGTGCGCCAGCAGCTCGGCCGATGCGCGGCTGCGGCTGGCGTCGAGCACCGCGTAGGGCACGTGGCTCAGGTCGAAGGTGGCGGCGTAGCCGAAGATCAGCGTCTGCATGATCGCCGGCATGACCAGCACGATGCGCGTCGCGCGGTCGTTGAGCACGGCCAGCAGCTCCTTGCGCACGAGCGCGGCGATGCGGCGCAGGGCGGCGAGCATGTCAGTCGAGCCGTTTGCGCGTCACCGCCAGCGCGGCGGCGAAGAAGCCGAGCGCGTACAGCACCAGCAGCGCGGCCTGCGGCAGCACCACCGCGGGCACGTTGCCGGCGAGGAACAGCGTCTTCACCGCGATCAAGTAGTGCGTCGCCGGCAGCGCCTGGCCGATCCACTGCACCAGCAGCGGCACGTTGCGCAGGTCGAACAGGAACCCCGACAGCAGCATCGACGGCAGGAAGCTGGTGATCAGCGCCACCTGGCTTGCCAGGAACTGGCTGCGCGTGAGCGACGAGATCACCAGGCCCATGCCCAGCGCCACCAGCAGGTACAGCACCGACACCCCCACCAGCAGCGCGAGCGAGCCCTGCAGCGGCACGCCGAACAGCCCCCGTGCGGCGGCCAGGCACATCAGGAAGCCGAACATGCCGACCACGAAGTACGGCACCAGCTTGGCGAACAGGATCTCGGCCGGGCGCACCGGCGTGACGAACAGCGCTTCGAGCGTGCCGCGCTCCCATTCGCGCGCGACCACCAGCGAGGTCAGGAAGGCGCCGACCAGCGTGATGATGATGACGATCAGCCCCGGCACCAGATACCAGGTGCTGGTGTTGGCGCTGTTGAACCACATGCGCGGCTGCAGCGCCACGGCGCCGGCGGCGGCCGGCGGCGCGCGGTTGCCGAGCTGCGCCAGCGCATCGGCGCGGCGCACCGCCACCTGCGCCAGCGCGCCGCTGACGTAGGACTCCACCGCGCGTGCGGTGGCGGCGTCGCTGCCGTGCAGGATCAGCTGCACCGCGGCGCTGCCGCCGGCCAGGCGCGCGCTGAAGTCGCCGGGGATGCGCACGATCGCCATGACTTCGCCCTTGCGCATCAGCGCCTCGGCGTCGGGCATCGTCGGCACGTAGCGCGGCGCCAGGTAGCGCGACAGCGTCAGGCCCGAGGTGGCCTCGCGCGCGGCGGGCGACAGGTCCTGCAGCACCACCGCGACCGGCGCCTGCTGCACGTCCATCGACAGCCCGTAGCCGAAGAGCAGCGTCAGCAGCCCCGGCAGCACGATGCCCAGCGCCAGGTTGCTGCGGTCGCGCAGCAGCTGGCGCATCTCCTTGCGCACCAGGGCCAGCACGCGGCGCAGGTTCATTCACCCTCCGTCATGCAGCCGCCTGCAGTCCGCGCCGCGCGGCCTCGACCACGCCGATGAAGGCCTGCTCCATGTTGGCCGCCGCACCGGCCTGCGCGCGCACCTCGGCCGGCGTGCCCAGCGCCAGCACGCGGCCGGCGTCCTGGATGACGATGCGGTCGCAGTACTCCGCCTCCTCCATGAAATGCGTGGTCACGACGACCGTCGTGCCGGCGGCGGCGAGCAGCGTGATGCGGCGCCAGAAGGCGCGGCGCGCGTGCGGGTCGGCGCCGCTGGTGGGCTCGTCGAGAAACAGGATCTGCGGCTCGTGCAGCAGCGCCGCGGCCATCGCCAGCCGCTGGCGGTAGCCGCCGGGCAGCTGGCCGCTGGGCATGCGCTTCACGTCCTGCAGGCCGAACTCGGCATAGGCGCGCCGCAGTTGCCGCTGCAGCGCCGCGCCGACGAGGCCATAGGCACCGGCGAAGAAGCGCAGGTTGTCGTCGACCGACAGGTTGGCGTAGAGCGCGAACTTCTGCGCCACGTAGCCGATGTGCCGGCGCGCGGCCGCGCGCGCCCGCCGCATGTCAACGCCGGCCACGCGCAACTGGCCGCTGCTGGGCGGCAGCAGCCCGCACAGCATGCGGAAGGTGGTGGTCTTGCCCGCGCCGTTGGGTCCCAGCAGGCCGAAGACCTCGCCGCGCCGCACCTCGAAGCTGGTGTCGTCTACCGCGACGAAGTCGCCGAAGCGGCGTGTCAGGTGCTGGACCGTGATGACCGGCTCGCTGCCCTGCGCCGCTGCAGCGGCGGGCGCGGCGATCGGCACGGCCGGCTGCGGCTGCTGCGCGGCGGCGGTGGCGGCATCGGCGGCACCAGCGGCACCAGCGGCACCAGCGGCACCAGCGGCATCGGCCGCATCGAGCAGCAGCATGAAGCCGTCCTCCAGCCGCGGCTCGACGCCGCGCGCCTGCGTCTGCGTGCCGGCGGCGCCGGCGCGGCGGATGAAGCGCACCGCGCCGGCTTCGGGCACGGCATCGACGACCCGCGCGCGGTCGGCCAGCAGCTGCGACTGCAGCAGGCGCGGCGCCTGGCCGGGCGGCGGCTCGGCGACGTGCACGCGGCCGCGCGCGGGCTCGCGCAGCGCGGCCGGCGTGCCGCCGGCCAGCAGCCGGCCCTCGCGCAGCAGGTAGACGCGCGCGCAGCGTTCGGCCTCGTCCAGGTAGGCGGTGGCGACGAGCACCGTGACCCCGTCGCTGGCGCGCAGGTCTTCGACGATCTGCCACAGCTCGCGCCGCGACAGCGGATCGACGCCGACGGTGGGCTCGTCCAGCAGCAGCAGTTCGGGCGATCGCACGAGCGTGCAGGCCAGGCCGAGCTTTTGCTTCATGCCGCCGGACAGCTTGCCGGCCAGGCGCGAGCGGAAGGGCCCGAGGTCGGTCATCGCCATCAGCCGCGCGTAACGTGGCCCGCGCAGCGCGGCAGGCACGCCGTGCAGGTCGGCGTACAGGTCCAGGTTCTCCTGCACCGACAGGTCCTCGTACAGGCCGAAGCGCTGCGGCATGTAGCCGATGCGGTCCTGCACCGCCTGCGGCTGGCGCGCGACGTCCAGCCCCAGCACCTGCAGCGCACCGCGGTCGGGGCGCAGCAGGCCGGCGGCGAGGCGGATGAAGGTGCTCTTGCCCGCGCCGTCGGGGCCGACCAGCGCGGTGATCGACGCCGCCGGCACCTCGAGCGACAACGCGGCCAGCGCGGCGACCTTGGCCTGCGAGCCGGCGGCGGCGAAGTCCTTGCCCAGGCCCTGGGCGACGATGGCGACTTCGGTCACTGCAATCCCCGCCACGCTGCGCGCTCCGGGCTGAACGCCTGGCCGCGCCCGGCGCGCCCATTCATGGCCGGGCCGCGGCGTTGTCCAGCGCGATCTGCACCGTCGCCGGCATGCCCAGGCGCAGCCGGTCGTCGGGGTCGTCGACCTCGATGCGCACTTCGTAGACCAGGCTCGTGCGCAGCTCCTCGGTCTGCACCGTCTTCGGCGTGAACTCGGCCACCGACGCGATGAAGCCGACGCGCGCCGGCAGCGACATTGCGGGCACGCTGTCGATACTGACGCGCGCCGCCATGCCGGGGCGGATCTGCGCCAGCCGCGGCTCGGGCACGTAGGCGCGCACCCATTTGGGCTGCATGATCGCCAGCGTGAACACCGGCCGCTGCGGCGACGCCAGGTCGCCCGGCTCGAGCAGGCGCGAGCGGACCACGGCGGCGATCGGCGCCTTCAACTCCGATTCCTCGATCTGGCGCTCGGCCAGCGCCTTGTCGGCGCGCGCGGCGGCGAGCTGCGCCTCGGCCTGCGCGATGTCCTCGCGGCGCGGCCCGGCGACGGCCAGCGCCAGCGCCTTGTCGGCGCGGTCGCGCTGCGCCAGCGCCACCTTGCGTTTGGCCGCGGCGCTGTCCAGGTCCTGCTGCGCGACGCCGCGCCCGGCGGTATCGTCGCGCGCCGCCTGCAACCGCGCCAGTTGCTGCGCCGCGAACTCGGCGTCGGCGGCGGCAGCTGCCGCCGTGGCGCGCGCCTGCGCGATCTCCTCGGGCCGGGTGCCGGCCTTCAGCCGCGCCAGCGCCTGCCCGGCGACGCCGATCTGCGCGTCGGCCAGCGCCACGCGCAGGCGCGGCGTGCGCTGGTCGAGCCGGCCCAGCACCTGGCCGGGGCTGACGTGGTCGCCCTCGCGCGCCGCCAGCTCGACGATGCGCTCGGCGGTGTTGAAGGCGAGCGACACCTGGCGCTGGTCGACGTTGCCGTACAGCACCAGCATGCGCGGGTCTTCGCCGGCTGCTTCGTGCTGCCACCAGCCCCAGGCCAACGCGGCGGCGCCCAGCAGCACCAGCGCGGCGACGGCGATGCGGCGCCAGCGTGGCGGCGGCCCGGAAGGAGCGGGAGTGGTGTTCATGTCGGCCGGGTCGCGGGTGCACTCGAGGGCGCCGGACGGCCCGGCAGCGCGATCGATCATACTCTAGTTGAAATTCAAATTTCAACTCGCGCCGAATCCGCCGACTGCCGTCGGGCGGCCGTTCGCGCCTGCCGCGGCCGGCACCTTGCAGACCCTGCACAGCCGGCTGCGCCGGCAGTGGCGCGGGTGAACGGGCGAATGGGTGAACGGGTGAATGGGCGAAGTACCCGAGCCCGCCACCCTCGGCTCGCAGAGCATCCCCGCCGCAGCCCGGGGCGGCAGCACCGGATCCGGGCCGGGCAACACGAGCCGCCCGAGTAGGTTGCCAACAGATTCGGCGTGCAGGCCAGGCACCGGGCCGACGCAGGCACGCACGCCGCGAACCGACATCGCCGCCGCTGGATCGCGGACCGCGATCGCCCCGAACGGCCCGAACGGCCCGAAGGGCCCGCGGCGGCAGCGATCCGACCCCGCCGCAGCGCGCATCCGCGCCATCAGCCTGACGGCGCACGAAACTGCGCCGTTGGTCTCGTGCGCAAATGCGGCTCCGCCGCCTTGCTCGTTCCCCTGCGGGGGCGGCCGGCGAGGCCGGCCCGAGAGACTGAGGGCGCGCTCGAGGAACGAAGAGGCCACGGCCGCGTGCCTTGGCGCCAGCGGCGGGCGGGCTGCGCGCGGCCCGGCCCTGGCGCGCTCAGAACATCCCGCTGACGCGGCCGCCGTCGTCGATGTCGATGCGCTGCGCCGCGGGTGCGCGCGGCAGGCCGGGCATGGTCAGGATGTCGCCGCAGATCATGACCACGAAGCCGGCGCCGGCCGCCAGCCGCACTTCGCGCACGCTGACCACGTGGCCCGTGGGCGCGCCGCGCAACGACGGGTCGCTGGCGAACGAATACGGCGTCTTCGCGACGCACACCGGCAGCCGGCCGAAGCCGTCGCGCTGCAATGCCTCGACCTGTGCGCGCACCGCCGGTGCGGCGTCCACGTCGGCCGCGCCGTAGACGCTGCGCGCGACCGCGCGCATCTTCTCCCACAGCGGCTCGTCGTCGCGCCAGCTCGAGCGCAGCGCCGCGCGCCCAGATTCGACGAGCGCGACGACCGCGCGCGCCAGATCCTCGGCGCCGGCCGAACCCTCGGCCCAGTGGCGGCTGGACACCAGCACGGCGCCGGCGGCGCGCAGTGCGCGCTCGACGACGGCGACCTCGGCTTCGCTGTCGCCGGGGAAGCGGTTCAGCGCGACCAGCGCCGGCACGCCGAAGTGCTCGCGCAGGTTGCGCAGGTGGCGTTCGAGGTTGGGCAGGCCGCGCTCGACCGCCGCGGGGTCGGGCCGCTGCAGCGCGTCGCCTTCGGCGCCGCCCTGGTGGCGCAGCGCGCGCAGCGTGGCCACCAGCACCGCCGCGTCGGGGCGCAGCCCGGCGATGCGGCACTTGATGTCGAAGAACTTCTGCGCGCCCAGGTCGGAGCCGAACCCGGCCTCGGTGACCGCGTAGTCGCCGAGCTTCAGCGCGGCGCGGGTCGCGATCACCGAGCTGCAGCCGTGCGCGATGTTGGCGAACGGGCCGCCGTGGATCAGCGCCGGGTTGTGCTCCAGCGTGCGCACCAGGTTCGGGTGGATCGCGTCCTTCAGCAGCACCGCCATCGCGCCGTGCGCGCGCAGGTCGGCGGCGGTGATGGCCGTGCCGTCGCGGCGGCGGCCGACGACGATGCGCGCCAGCCGCGCCTTCAGGTCGGCACGCGATTCGGCCAGGCACAGGATCGCCATCACCTCGGAGGCGACGACGATGTCGAAGCCGTCCTCGCGCGCGAAGCCGTTGGCGCTGCCGCCCAGGCCGACGACGATGCGGCGCAGCGCGCGGTCGTTCATGTCCAGCACCCGCTTCCACGCGATCCGCCGGGTGTCGATGCCGAGCGCGTTGCCGTGGTGGACGTGGTTGTCGACGAGCGCCGCGAGCAGGTTGTGCGCGGCCGCGACCGCAGCGAAGTCGCCGGTGAAGTGCAGGTTGATGTCTTCCATCGGCACCACCTGCGCACGCCCGCCGCCGGCGGCGCCGCCCTTCATGCCGAACACCGGCCCGAGCGAGGGCTCGCGCAGCGCGATCACCGCGCGCCGGCCGATGCGGTTGAGCGCGTCGCCCAGGCCGATGACGACCGTCGTCTTGCCCTCGCCCGCCGGCGTGGGCGTCATGCCGGTCACGAGCACCAGCCGGCCGTCGGGCCGGCCGGCCAGGCCGCGCAGCCAGCCGAGGTCGATCTTCGCCTTGTCGCGCCCGTACGGGATCAATGCGTCGTCAGGGACGCCGAGCCGCGCGCGCGCCAGCGCGGTGATCGGCTGCAGCGCGGCGGCCTGGGCGATTGCGGCGTCGGGCGGGGTCACGGTTCTCACCTCCTTGCAGCGCCGATGGTGCCCGAAGGCCGCGCCGCGGCCCGCCAGGCGACGGTCCGCGCGGCCCTGCGCCGCGGCTGCGGCTGCACCACGCGGCGCGGCCGCCGCCGCCGGCGCACGGACACGCGCTCAGGGCACCGCGCGGCTCAGCGTCATCGCGCCGCGGATGTCGCCGACCTGGTAGCCGGTGGCGCGGTCGTCGGGATACAGCGCCTTCAGCTGCGCGACCACCGCGGGGCTGAGCTTGTCGGCCGGGCCATGGCACTGGGTGCACAGCGCGGCAGTCGGCAGCGCGCGCAGGTAGCGCTGGGTCGGCTTGCCGTCGACGACCACGACGGCCGCAACCTCGAGCGCGCCCGGCGGCTCGCCGGCGGCGGCGCGGCGGTCGAAATCCTCGAGGCCGGCACGCTCCCACGCGTCGGGCACCGCCTTCGGGTTACGGTTGCGCAGGCTCACGCGGCGTACCGTCCAGCCGCTTTCCAGCGACGCGGCGCGTGCCAGTTGCGGCGCCTGGTCGCGGCAGACGAGGATCGCGCCCTCGGGACCGCCGCGCGCGATCTCCTCCTGCAGCACCGCCAGCAGCTTCGGCGGAACCGACATCGACACCTTGCGCGCGTCGGCGACCCATGGCGCTTCGGCCTGCGATGCCGGGGCCGGGGCCGGGGCCGGGGCCTGCGCCTGCGCCATGCCCAGGCCCTGCGCCAGCAGCGCGGCGACGATGAACTTCTGCATTGCCCGTCCCTCCTCGATGATCAACTCCGCTCGGCCTGCCGCAGCATCCACTTCAGCGTCGCGACCGAGCCGGCGATGATGCCGCCGACCGCGACGAACGAGCCGATCGCCAGCGTCGACAGCCCCGACAGTCCCTGGCCGATGGTGCAGCCCAGCGCTGTGACGCCGCCGAATCCCATCAGCACCGCCCCGGCCAGCTGGTTGCGCAGGTCGGCCACCGACGCGAAGCCTTCCCAGCGGAACTGGCCGGCCGCGAGCGCATAGGCGAGCGAGCCGGCAGCCACGCCGAGCACGCTGGCGATGCCGAAGGTCAGGCGCAGCGACGCGTCGGTCCACAGCATCATCAGCTCGAGCGCATAGGCCAGCGGCGCGACGAAGCTCAGGCTCTCGAGCGTGCGCGTGTTGGTCGCGAAGAACATGTTCTCGAGCGTGTCCGGGTTCTCGCCGAAACCCAGATGGCCGGTCACGTACCAGCCGGCCACGACCAGCAGCCCGAGCACGATGGCGCTGCCCACCTGCACGCCGTTGGCGCGGAAGCGCCGGTCCTTGAACACGAAGGCCGCCAGCGCGAGTGCGATCGCCGCGGCCACGCCGAGCAGCGCGGCCTGCGCATCGATGCCCGTCGCCCGCGCGAGGGCGGTGTCGAGCCCCTGGTCGGCCCAGCCGCGCGCGCCCAGGTCGATGCGCAGCGGGTCGAGCCAGCGCGCGCGCCACTGGCCGAACAGGCCCTTGAGCGTCATGTACGACGCGATCGCGACGAAGGTCAGCACCACCAGCGAGCGCACGCTGCCGCCGCCGGCGCGCACCAGGTTCTTGTTGGCGCAGCCGCCGGCCAGCGTCATGCCCACGCCGAACAGCAGCCCGCCGAGCGCCAGCGACAGCCAGGGCAGCGACGGCCGCTGCGCGACCGACTTGGACAGGTCCACCTGCCCGCTGTACGACAGCAGCGCGGTGCCGGCGATCGCCACCGCCGCCGCCAGCAGCCACATCCGCATGCGGCCCCAGTGGCCCATGTTGACGATGTCGGCGAGCGCGCCCATCGTGCAGAAGTTCGACTTCGCGGCCACCAGCCCGAAGACGAAGGCGATCACGAAGCCGCTGCCGACGACCAGCGCCGCGATCTGCTCCGGGTTCGATTCCACCGGCCGCGCCGCGGAGCCTGGGATCTCAGACGAACAGGCACACGTCGGTCCCGCCGGCGAACTGCAGGAAGGTCGCCGCGCCGCCGAACTCGATGCCGTCGATGAAATCGGTCTTGTCGAACTCGAACAGGTCCACCGTCATCTGGCAGGCGATGAACTTGACCTCGGCCTCGAGGCACAGGCTGCGCAGCTCCTCGAGCGAGGCGACGCCCTTCTTCTTCATCTTCGCCTTCATCATCGAAGTGGCCATCGCCTCCATGCCGGGCAGCATCGACACCACCACCGGCATCGGCACCGGCATCGGCATCGCCGGGTTGGCCAGCGGGCTGATCGCGATGCCCGACAGATCCTTGCGCAGCAGCTGCAGCCCGTAGAAGGTGAAGAAGACCTGCACCTCCCAGCCGAGCGCGGCAGCGGTCGACGACAGGATCAGCGGCGGGTACGCCATGTCGAGCGCACCCTTGGTGGCGATGATGGCCATCTTCTTGGCAGCCATCGCGCTCAGCCCTTCTTGCGGATCTGGAACACGTACTTGCCGCCTTCCTGGCCCGACGACAGCAGTTCGTGGCCGGTCTGCTCGGTGAAGGCCGACATGTCGGCCACCGAGCCCGGGTCGGTGGCGACGACGCGCAGCACCTGGCCCGCGGCCATGTCGCCCAGCGCCTTCTTGGTCTTGACGATCGGCAGCGGGCACGACAGCCCGGACGCGTCGAACTCCTTGTCGAAATGCATGAATTCTCCCGTGCGCGCGGTGCGCGTGCGCTGACCTGTACAGTGCCGATTAGCGTTGCTGGCCGCCGATCGCGTCTATTCCCGCGACGGGGGATGAACGATAGCCCATCAGGGTAGTACGGGCTTGGCCCGCTTCGACGCAAGATGCCTGCGCCGGCCGCAAGGCCGGCGCACACCGCCCCACCGCAGACCCACCGATGCCCGACCGCCGCGAATGCCTGGCCCGCAGCGCCGCACTGGCCGCTGCGCTGGCGGGCTTCGGGCTGCTGCCCGTGAAGGCGCGCGCCGCCTGGCAGCAGGCCGCCTTCGAGGCCAAGGGCCTGGCCGAGGTGGTGAAGGCGCTGGGCGGCTCGGCACCCGCGCCGAGCAAGGAGGTGTCGATCACCGGGCCCGACATCGCCGAGAACGGCGCCGCGGTGCAGGTGGGCTTCGGCAGCAGCCTCGCGGGGGTGAAGCGGCTCGCGCTGCTGGTCGACAAGAACCCCTTCAACCTGGTCGCAGTGTTCGACCTCGGCGAAGCCGTGGCGGCGGCCAGCCTGTCGACGCGCATCAAGATGGCCGAATCGTCGAACGTCTACGCGGTCGCCTTCACCGGCGACGGCCGCGTGCTGTACGCGGTCCGGGAGATCCGGGTCACCCTGGGCGGCTGCGGCTGACGCGCGCCGCGATCGGAAGGCAGCACGACATGACCGAAGCCAGCCGCATCCGCGCCCAGGCCGGCGCCGAGACGACCACCGTGCGCATCCTGATGAGCCACGAGATGGAGAACGGCCTGCGCAAGGACGCAGCCGGCAAGGTGGTGCCCGCCTGGTTCATCCAGCAGGTGAGCGTGCAGCACAACGGCCGCCAGGTGCTCGGCGCGATGTTCGGGCCTTCGATGTCGAAGAACCCGTTCCTGCAGTTCGCGCTCGAGGGCGCGAAGCCGGGCGACAAGATCGCGGTGCAGTGGGTCGACAACCGCGGCGAGCGGCGCGTCGACGAAGCCACCGTGACCTGAAGCGCGCAGGGCCCGCCGCATGGCCAGGCTCGGCAGACGCAGGCTCGCCGCCGCGGCGTTCGTGCTGGCGGCACCGGCGGCGGCGCAGGCTGCCGACGATGCGCGCGCGGCCGAGATCGTGCAAGGCCGGTGCTTCATCTGCCACGGCGTCGACGGCGAAAGCTCGAGCCCGGCCTTCCCGCGGCTGGCCGGGCAGCACGCGCGCTACATCGAGCGCCAGCTCGCCGACTACAAGGCCGGCCGGCGCAAGAGCAGCGCGATGCAGCCGATGGTCGAGGAGCTGTCGCCGGCCGACTTCCTGCTGCTCGGCCGGTACTTCGAAGCGCGCAGGCCGAGGGCGCACGCGGTCGACGATACCGAACTCGCGCAGGCCGGCCGCCACGTCTACCAGCGCAGCGACCCCGATGCCGGCGGCGCCGCCTGCGCCACCTGCCACGGCGCCGACGGCGCCGGCAGCGAGACGCTGCCGCGGCTCGCAGGCCAGCACGCGCAATACACCGAGAACCAGCTGCTGGCCTTCAGCCGGCGCGAGCGCCGCAGCGACAACGCGCTGATGCACACGATCGCGTCCAGGCTGAGCGAGCACGACCGCCGCGCAGTGGCCGCCTACCTCAGCGGCCTGCCGTAGCGCCGCCGCCGCCCGCCGCAGCGCCGCAGCACCGACACGCGCGCCACGGCGTCGATACCCCCGGGCGCCGGGCGCGGCCCCTCGGGGCCGCGCCCCCGGATGCCCCGGGCCGCTACGGCAGCGCCAGCGTGTCGGCCCAGATGTTGGCGGCCCAGCCCAGCGCGATGCGCGCCTCGACCTGGTTGATGCCGGCCGACACGCCGCCCGATCCGGGCACCGTCTTGAAAGTCTTCTCGGCCGCGTCGTACTGGTGCACCGAAGCCACGTGCACCGCCTCGCGCGCGCTCACGAAGCTGTAGCAGGCATTGGTCACCACCGGGGTCGGGTTGACCGGCTCGCCCTTGAGCAACTGGATGATCGCCGCGGCAGCCACCTTCGCGTGCTGGTTGGCCATGTGCCCCGACTTGGGCATCAGCGGCGCCGAGAACGTGGCGTCGCCGAGCACGTGGATGCGCGGCACCGCGGTCGATTCCATCGTCAGCCAATCGACGCCGGCCCAGCGCGCGTTCACGTTCAGCAGCCCGGCCGTGCGCGCCAGGTCGCCGGCGCGCTGCGGCGGCACCACGTTGATCACGTCGGCCTTGATGTCGTCGAACTCCGTCTTGCCTACGTTGCCGGCGACCTCCTTCAGCTCGGCGTTCGGCCGGTATTCGATGATGCCGCCGTACAAGTCCTTGAAGGCCTTCTCGAACAAGCCCTTCTTCGAGATGATCTCGGCGTTGCCGTCGGAGATGATCAGCTTCGACTTCGGCTTGGCCGCCTTCAGGTAGCTCGCCACCACGCAGGCGCGCTCGTAGGGCCCCGGCGGGCAGCGGAACGGCGCCTTCGGGATGAACAGCGCGAACACGCCGCCGTCGGGCATCGCCTCGATCGCGCGGCGCAGCGCCACCGTCTGCGGCCCCGCCTTCCAGCTGTGGAACACGCGGCCGCCGTCGATCGCCGCCTGCAGCCCACCGACCTGCTCGGTCATGAAGTCGATGCCCGGCGACAGCACCAGGCGGTCGTAGGCCAGCGTGCGCCCGTCGGCCAGGCGCACGCTGCGCGCGCCCGCATCGACGGCGACCACCTCGCCCTGGACCCAATTGACGCCGGCGGCCTTCAGGCCGCCGTAGCCGTTGGTGATGTCGGCCATCGTCTTGTAGCCGCCCAGCACCAGGTTGCTGATCGGGCACGAGATGAACTCGGCCTGGCGCTCGACCAGCGTGACCTCGACATTGCCGCCCCACAGCTTCAGGTAGCGCGCCGCGGTCGCGCCGCCGTAGCCGCCGCCGACCACCACCACGCGGCCGATCGAAGGCCCGCTCGCGGGCGTGCCCGCACACCCGGCCAGCGACGCAGCCGCGAGCGCGGCGCCGGCGCCGAGCAGTTGCCGGCGGTTGAAGTGCAGCGAATCGTTCATCGTGCTGCCCTCACTTGCCGGCCGGCTGCGCCGCGAAGAAGCCGGCGATCAGCTGCAGTTGCGCATCGGTGTAGCCCTTGACGAGCTGGCCCATGACCGTGGACGGCTGCGCGCCGCTCTTGTAGTCGGCCAGCAGCGCGAGCATCTTGCCCGACGACATGTTGGCCAGCGGCTTCATGTCGCCGCGCGCGTGGCCATTGGTGCCGTGGCAGTTGGCGCAGGTGGCCGCCAGGTTGCGCGCGAGGTTCGCGTCCTGCGCCGCACATAGGCCGGCCGAACCCAGCAGCAGCGCCGGGACCACGAGAAGACGGAGCGTTCGATGCATGGTTCCTCCACGATGGGCGCCCGGTGGCGGGCGGGGCTGGCGAGACCGGGGGACGGCCACGATTGTCCGGCGCAGGCACCACGCCCGGCCTCTTGAAAACCCTCGCTTCGGCGGCCCGCGCGCCGCCCGGAAGGGCTACTCCTTCGGGGTAGGCGGCCAGCCTGCGCGCGGCCTGCGCAGGCGCACCGCAGCCGCAGCGCTCCCTACAATGCCGGGCCCACCGATGCGCACCATGACCCGCAAGCTCTTCGTCACCACCGCGCTGCCCTACGCGAACGCGCCCTTCCACATCGGCCACATGATGGAGTACATCCAGGCCGACATCTGGGTGCGCTTCCAGCGGCTGCGCGGCCACGAGGTGAACTTCGTGTGCGCCGACGACGCGCACGGCGCGCCGATCATGATCGCCGCCGACAAGGCCGGCCTGAGCCCGCAGGCCTTCGTCGGCCGAATCGCCGCGGGGCGCCGGCAGTATCTGGACGGCTTCCACATCGGCTTCGACAACTGGCACTCGACCGACGCCCCCGAGAACCACGCGCTCGCGCAGAGCATCTACCTCGCGCTGCGCCGCAACGATCTGATCGCCACGCGCACGATCGAGCAGTTCTTCGACCCGGTCAAGGGCATGTTCCTGGCCGATCGGTACATCCTGGGCGAATGCCCGAAGTGCGGCGCGAAAGACCAGTACGGCGACAACTGCGAAGTCTGCGGCGCGGTCTACACGCCCACCGAGCTGAAGAACCCGACCTCCGCGCTCAGCGGCGCCACGCCCGAACTGCGCAGCAGCGAGCACTTCTTCTTCAGGCTGTCGGACCCGCGCTGCGTCGAGTTCCTGCGCGGCTGGACGCAGGACGGCCGGCTGCAGCCCGAAGTCGCCAACAAGGTGCGCGAATGGTTCAGCGGCGACGGCAGCGAAGACGCCGGCGCGCCGGGCGGCCTCGACGACTGGGACATCAGCCGCGACGCGCCCTACTTCGGCATCGAGATCCCCGACGCGCCGGGCAAGTATTTCTACGTGTGGCTGGACGCGCCGATCGGCTACCTGGCGTCGCTGAAGAACCTGCTCGACCGCCGCGGGCAGGATTTCGACGCCTACCTGGCCGACCCGGCGCTGGAACAGGTGCACTTCATCGGCAAGGACATCGTCACCTTCCACACGCTGTTCTGGCCGGCGATGCTCAAGTTCAGCGGCCGCAAGGTGCCCGACCGCATCTTCGTGCACGGCCATCTCACCGTCGGCGGCGAGAAGATGAGCAAGAGCCGCGGCACGGGATTGAGCCCGCTGCGCTACCTCGAGCTCGGCATGGACGCCGAGTGGCTGCGCTACTACATCGCCGCCAAGCTGAACGCGCGCGTCGAGGACATCGACTTCAACACCGAGGACTTCGTCGCCCGCGTCAACGCCGACCTGGTCGGCAAGTACATCAACATCGCCAGCCGCGCCGCCGGCTTCATCGCCAAGCGCTTCGGCGGGCGGCTCGCGGCCGACCCGGGCGTCGAGGGCCGCGCGCTGCTCGACGGCCTGCGCGCGCACCAGGATGCGGTGGCCGAGCTGTACGAGACGCGCGAGACGGGCAAGGCGTTGCGCGAGGTCATGATGCTGGCCGACCGCGTGAACGAATACGTCGACCGGCACAAGCCCTGGGAGCTGGCGAAGCGGCCCGAACATGCGGAGCTGCTGCACGACGTGTGCAGCGTGTGCATCGAGGCCTTCCGCGTGCTCACCGTCTACCTGAAGCCGGTGCTGCCGGCACTCGCCGCCAAGGTCGAGGCCTTCTTGCAGATCGAGCCGCTGCGCTGGAGCGACGCCGCGCGCTCGCTGGGCGGCCACACGATCGGCGCGTACCGGCACCTGATGCAGCGCGTCGACACGAAGCTGCTCGACGCGCTGTTCGAGCCGCCGGCCGCGCCGGCACCGCCGGCACCGGGCGGCGAGCCGCTGGCGGCCGAGATCGGCATCGGCGATTTCGCCCGGGTGGATCTGCGCATCGTGAAGATCGTCGCCGCCGAGCGCGTCGAAGGCAGCACCAAGCTGCTGCGGCTGACGCTGGATGCGGGCGAGGGGCCCGACCCGCAGGGGCAGCCGCGCCTGCGCACCGTATTCAGCGGCATCGCCGGCGCATACGCGCCCGAGCAGCTGGTGGGCAGGCTCACCGTGTGGGTGGCCAACCTGGCGCCGCGGCAGATGAAGTTCGGCCGCAGCGAAGGCATGGTGCTGGCCGCGGGCCACGCCGACGAGAAGGCGCATCCCGGGCTGTACCTGCTCGAACCCTGGCCGGGCGCGGTGCCGGGCCTGCGCGTGCGCTGAGGCCTGCCGGATGCGCTGCCGGCAGCAGCCCCCTGCAACACGGCGCGAGCCGCCGGCACGGCCCGCCCGCTGACGCCTGCAGCCGCCATGCAACTGCACGCATTCCGTCCGCGCCTGGTCGATGCGCTGCGCGGCTACGACGCCGGGAAGTTCGCGCGCGACCTCGGCGCCGGCCTCACGGTGGGCATCGTCGCGCTGCCGCTGGCGATGGCCTTCGCGATCGCCAGTGGCGTCAAGCCCGAGGCCGGGATCTTCACCGCGATCATCGCCGGCTTCCTGATCAGCGCGCTCGGCGGCTCGAGCGTGCAGATCGGCGGGCCGGCGGGCGCCTTCATCGTGATCGTCTACGGCATCGTCGAGCAGTACGGCCTGGCGAACCTGCTGATTTCGACGATCCTGGCCGGCGTGCTGCTGTTCGCGATGGGGTTGTTCAAGCTCGGCGTGCTGGTGCGCTACGTGCCGGTGCCGATCATCATCGGCTTCACCAACGGCATCGCGGTGCTGATCGCGCTGTCGCAGGTGAAGGACCTGCTCGGGCTGCACATCGAGAAGATGCCGTCGGACTTCTTCGCGCAGATCGAATCGCTGAGCACGCACCTGGGCAGCTTCAAACCCACCGCATTGGCGATCGGGCTGGCCTGCCTGGCGATCGTCGTGCTGTGGCCGAAGTCGTACACGATGCCCACCGCACCGGCCGGGTGGTGGGGCCGGCTGCGGCGCCTGGCCGCGCACCTGCCGGGCACGGTGGTCGCGCTCGCGCTGGCCACCGCCGCCACCGCGCTGCTGCGGCTGCCGGTGGAAACCATCGGCTCGCGCTTCGGCGGCATCCCGCAGTCGCTGCCGGACTTCGCGCTGCCGGCCTTCAGCTGGGCCACCGCCAAGCTGCTGGTGTTCCCGACGCTGACGATCGCGATGCTCGGCGCGATCGAATCGCTGCTGTGCGCGCGCGTGGCCGACAACGCCACCGATCTGCCGCGCCACGACCCGAACCAGGAGCTGATGGCGCAGGGCATCGCCAACTTCGTCGCGCCCTTCTTCGGCGGCATCCCGGCCACCGGCACCATCGCGCGCACGATCACCAACGTGCGCGCCGGCGCCGTCTCGCCGGTGGCCGGCATCGTGCACTCGCTGGCGCTGCTGGCGATCGTGCTGCTGGCCGCGCCGCTGGCGGTGCACGTGCCGCTGGCGGCGCTGGCCGGCATCCTGCTGTTCGTCGCCTGGAACATGGGCGAGTGGCACGAGTTCGCGCGGCTCCATCGCTTCAGCCCGCAGTACCGCACGATCCTGGTCGGCACCTTCACGCTGACCGTGGTCTTCGATTTGACGGTGGCGGTCGAGGTCGGGCTGGTGCTGGCCTGCGTGTTCTTCATCTGGCGCATGGGCCAGTTGTTCAGCGTGCGCCCGCACGGCACCGACGACGTCCCGCCGGGCGTGTTCGTGTTCGAGCTGTACGGCTCGCTGTTCTTCGGTGCGGTCGGCAAGGTGGAGGCGCTGGCCGAGCAGTTGCCCGACGGCACGCGCGCGGTGGTGCTCGAGATGCACCGCCTGGTCCTGCTCGACACCTCCGGCCTCGAGGCGCTGCAGCAGCTGCACCGCACGCTGAAGCGGCGCGAGATCGGGCTGGTGCTGGCCAACGTCAACGAGCAGCCGCTGTCGCTGATGCGCCGCTCGGGCTTCGAGGACGCGATCGGCGCCGACGCGATCGTGCCCAACGTGGCCGAAGCGGTGGAGCAGTTCGGCTGAGGCACAGCCCGGTCATCGCCGTCGGCTTGCGGCCCGTTGCGGTCCTTCGCCGCTGCGCCGAAAGCAGTCCTCGTTCGGGTGCGAAAACGTGGTGCACGGGGCCGCCGACGGGGTGGCCAACTCCGTTCAGCCAAATTCTTATTCACTCCGTTGGCCACCCCGCCGTCGGCCCGAGCGGTGGTACGCCGAGACCGCTGTTCGCGCGCTGCTCGACGCAGTGGGGGTTTGCTGAAGAAGCGCGCCGGCGGTGCCGGCAAAGCCGACGAGGGGGTAGTCGGCGGAGTGAATAAGAATTTGGCTGAACGCAGCCGGCTACCCCCTCGGCGGCTTTGCCTCAACGGCCCCGAAACGCAACGACGAACAGCAGACGTTCCGAGAGGCAGGACAGGACCCACAGCGGCCGCCAACCGATTGCCGCTGCGTGCATCGCGGCCCGCCCGAAGCGCGGCGGAGCAACCCGAAGCACTGCCGTGGACGCCGGCATCGCCTGCAACAGGCGATGCCGGCGCTCAGCGTGCCGTGTCGTCCTCAGGCGCGGCGCCGGCGCAGCGCGCCCAGGCCGGCCAGCGCCAGGCCCACCAGCGCCAGCGAAGCCGGCTCCGGCACCTCGGTGCCGGTGATCGTCTTGTACGAACCGACCGTGTGGTTGTCCGATTCGTAGCCGCCGACCTGCGGGTTCTCCAGGAAGCGCACCTTGTCGAAGCCCAGGCCGCTCTGGTCGTAAAAGTTCAGGAATACGTAGGGCTGGCCCGAGTTGCCGCCGGTCACCGGGTTGCCGCAGTACAAGCCGCCCGGGCAGTTTCCGGTCAAGGCCAGCGCCGCTGCGGGATCGAAGCTGAACAGCAGCGAGCCGCCGCGGTAGAACTCGACCTGGTTGCCGCGATCGAGCGCGGACAGCCAGTAGCCGAAGTAGGTCACCGGCTTGGCGTCGGAGGTGGCGGCATCCTGCGCCGACAGCGTCAGCTCGTATCCGCCGCCCGAGAAGGTCACCGCATAGTTGCCGGTGTTGCCGGCGCCGCCCCAAACGTCCGCCGGCAGGATCTGGACCGACTGGTAGGTACCGGTGATCACGGTCGGATCGGCAGCCGTGCCGAAGTTGGTGGTGAAGGTCTGGTTCGAGCCGACGCTGCGCGAATCGAAGTTCTCGACTCCCTTGTAGTCGAAGCTTGCCGTGGTGTTCACGGCCTTTGGCGCTTCGTAGGTGACGAGGAAGGATGCATGCGCGGCGCCGCCCGTCAGGGCGAAGGCTGCGGCGGACAGAAGAGTCTTGCGGATCATGGTTACACCTTTTCGTAACAAGAGGCCGCCACCTGCGGCCCGTGCCTACGAAGTTGCAACTCGCGTGCCACGCGCACGCACCGCAGGCGGATCGTCCGATCCGGGATTCGGCGGCCGGCCGACTGTCAAATGCGCCGACAGTGCCGGGCCGCGCGGGCCGGTGCGCGCCCCCCGCGTCTGCGGGATCGCCCGGCTGGCCGGCGCGCGGCCGGCAGGCGCTGCGGCCTTGGCGGCCGCCTACCAGAACGGCTGCGCTTCGCGCAGGTTCGCCAGCGGCGGCCCGCAGCGCCGCAGCGCGTCGGTGTATTCGTGCGCGAGCCAGCCCGCTGCGTAGGCGGCAGCGGGGTCGGTGGCGGCGGCCGGCTGCAGCAGCGCGCGCGCGACGCAGACATCGTTGAACTCGCCCAGCGCTTCCTGCGCCGGCGTCAACTGTTTCAGGTACGCCTGCACCGCTTGCGCGTCGAAGCACGAGGCGGCGAACTCGCACAGGTAGCGCAACCGCTTGAGCCGCTTGCGCAGCCGGTGGCGGTGCTCGTCGTCGAGCAGCTCGAAGCGCTCCGCGTCACGCCGCACCTGCCGGTGCAGCCGCCGCAGCCGCCGCGCGGCCGCCGGCGCAAATGCCCCGTCAGTTGCCGCGTCGCCGCCGTCGTCCGGGGCAGCCGCCGGCACGGCACCGGCCGGATCCGCATGCACCGACGGCTCGTACGTCTGCGGCGGCTCCGACGGCCCCGCGTCGGCCGGCGCGGCCGCAGGTGGCTTCACGCGGGCCGTGGCCGTGGCCGGCGCGCCGCCGGCGGCGAAGGCCAGCAGCTCGAGCCACAGCTTCGTGACCGCGCCTGCCGCCAGCAGCTGCTGCGGCGGCTGCACTTGCGGCAGCGGCGGCAACGGCACCGGCCCCGCCCCGGCGGCGTGCAGCGCCGGCAGCAGCCCCTGCGCCAGCGCATCGCGGTCGCGGACCACGCCCAGCTCGCGGAACAGGGCCTCGAGCGGCTCGGCCCAGTCCGGCGACGCATCCGGCGCCAGCGCGCCGAGCTCGCGCAGCGCCGTGCGCAGCCGGCGCAGCCCCACACGCAACTGGTGCACGTGCGCTGGCCGCTGCTCGTCGTGCGCGATCTCGCTGGCGTTGCCCAGGATCTGCCGCAGGCAGTTGGCGACGATCGCCCGCACCGCCGCGTCGGCACCGACGCCCGGCGGCAACTGCAGCGGCTGCGCCTTGCGTGCCGGGCCGGCCGCCTCGCCGCGAGCCAGCCGGTCGCCGCGCTCGGCCTTGCTGCGGATGTCCAGCACGAGCCCGTGGCGCCCGGCCCACTGGCCGGCGGCGGCGAACAGTGCCGGCAGCTTGCCCCCCAACAGCTCGAACTCCAGCTCGTGCAGCGCCAGCCGGCGGGCACCGCCGTCGAGCCAGCCGATGTCCAGCGCGAGCTCGATGCGCGCGCCGCCGCTGCGCAGTACGCGCGTGCGGCGGCTGACCGTGGTGCCGTAGGTCGGCAGCAGCGCAGCGTCGCCCAGCACGCTGCGCAGTGCGGCGCCGGCCGGCGTGCCGTCGTGGCGCGCCGGGTCGACCGTCGGCACGATGCCGGCGGGCGCCGCCACCGGCACTTCGTGCTCGACGCGCTGGAACAGCCCGTCGCCGGCGCCCTTGAGCGTCTGCACCCAGCGCCGGCCTTCGCGCCGCACGCGCAGTGCCAGCCCGGAACGAGCGAGGGCGCGGTCGGCGGTATCGAAGTACTGCGCCTGCAGCCGCAGCAGCTTCGAATCGGCGCCGGCCAGCGCGCGTGCGACTGCCGGCCGGCTGGCCGGCGGCACCTGGAACTTGAGCTCGATCTCCATCGTTGCCGCCGAGGATAGCCGCAGGGCGCGCCGGCTAAAATGGCGGGCCGTCTCCACCCGCTTCCTGGCCTGCCACCCGATGTCGATCTTCGCCCGCGCACCGTACAAGTCGGAAGTCTCGAACTTCATCGACGACCTGAAAACCGAGCGCCCCACGCTCGAAGCCGAGCAGCGCGCCGGCCGTGCGCTGCTGTGGGACCGCTCGATCGACCGCGATGCCCAAGCCGCATGGCGCAAGGCCCGGGTGCCGCAGCAGCCCTACGTCTACTACCAGGTCCAGCGGCAGGAGCGCTGAAGCCCGCCCGCGCGATGCCGGCGCCCGCCGCAGCGGCCCGGCCCGCCGCGGCCGCCGAAGCGGTGGCCGAGGCGGCTGCCGCCGACCCGACCCTGCCCGATGTCGTCGACCAGGTCGCGCTCGCGCGCCTGTACGGCGAACCGCTGTTCCGGCTGCCGGCCGACCTGTACATCCCGCCCGACGCGCTCGAGGTCTTCCTCGAAGCCTTCGAAGGGCCGCTGGACCTGCTGCTGTACCTGATCCGGCGGCAGAACTTCAACATCCTCGACATCCCGCTGGCCGACGTCACGCGCCAGTACCTCGAGTACGTCGAGCAGATCCGCCGGCGCAACCTCGAGCTGGCCGCCGAATACCTGCTGATGGCGGCGATGCTCATCGAGATCAAGTCGCGCATGCTGCTGCCGCCGAAGAAGGCGGCCGAAGGCACGGAAGCCGCCGACCCGCGCGCCGAACTGGTGCGCCGGCTGCTCGAGTACGAGCAGATGAAGCAGGCTGCCGGCCGGCTCGATGCGCTGCCGCTGCTGGGCCGCGACTTCCTGCGCGCGCAGGTCGCGGTCGAGCAATCGCAGCAGCCGCGCTTGCCCGATGTCGACCCGGCCGAGCTGCGCGCCGCCTGGCTCGACATCCTGCGCCGCGCGCGGCTGGTGCAGCACCACCGGATCACGCGCGAGCAGCTGTCGGTCCGCGAGCACATGAGCCTGGTGCTCAAGCGGCTGCAGGGGCAGCGCTTCGTCGAGTTCCAGGACATGTTCGACCCTGCGCGCGGCCTGGGCGTGCTGGTGGTGACCTTCCTCGCGTTGCTCGAGCTGGCGCGCGAGAACCTGCTCGAGCTGACGCAGGCCGAGGCCTTCGCGCCGATCTACGTGCGCCTGGCCTACGTGCCGAGCTGAGCAGCGGCTGCATGCGCGTCCCGGCGCGCCGCGCTACAGTTGCCGCGCCGCAGCCTGCGGCGCCAAGGGAGCGCCCCGTGAACCGAACCCTCAACGCCTGCGCAGCCGCGCTTGCCTGCGTGCTGCTCGCCTCCGGCTGCGCGCCCGACGCGTGGACCAACGTCAAGGCCCAGGGCTTCAACGCCTTCCTCGACCAGGCCGCCGCGCAGTGCCAGCCGCTGTATGCGGGCCCGCTGCTGATCACGCGCGGCTTCCGGGATCCGGCCTGGGACCTGAATTCCTACGACTACTACGACCAGTGGCTCGACCAGACCTCGCGGCTGTACTACCGCAAGATCTCGCCGCAGACCTATCTGGAGAACGTGAACAACCTGTTCGGCGCGCGCAGCGCCGAATCGGCACGCTGCGTCGTCCAGCAGCTGCCGGCCGACGCGCCGCCGCCGCCGCGGCTGCAATAGCCGCCCCCCCGCGCGGCGGCGCGGCTGCCGCGTTCAGCGCATGCCGAGCTTGAAGGCGATCATCGCGCGCAGCTTCGCCGGCAGCACCGGCTTGGTCAGCAGGTGGAAGTCGTGCTCGGCGGCCTCGCGCTCGTGGCCGCCGATCGTCGAGCCGGTGATCAGCACCGCCGGCAACGCGCGTTGCGGCCAGTGCGCGCGCAGCAGCGCCAGCGCCTCCAGCCCGTTGCGCCCCTGCGGCAGCCGGTAGTCCACCAGCAGCAGGTCGGGCGCAGCCGGCGGCGCGCCTTCCAGCCACTGCTGCACCGCCCCGACCGATTCCAGCGCGGTCACGCCGGCACCCCAGGCCTGCAGCAGCACGACCAGCCCGTCGCGCACCGCCGCTTCGTCCTCGACCACCAGCAGTTGCCGCCCCCGCAGCGTCAGCCCGAGCGGCGCACGCGGCGCCGCCGCCGCCTGCAGCGGCCGCGACAACTGCCCGCGCGGCAGATCGAAGGAGAACACCGTGCCGTGGCCGACGCGCGAGCGCGCCTGGATCGCGGTGCCCATCAGCCGCGCCAGCCGGGCGACGATCGCAAGGCCCAGGCCCAGCCCCTTGCGGTGGTGCGCCTGCAGCGGCCGCTGGCTCGAGACCTGGTAGAACTCGTCGAAGATCTGCGGCAGGCTCGACGCGCTGATGCCGATGCCGCTGTCCCACACCTGCAGCCGCAACCCGGCGCCGTGCGCGCGGCAGGCGACGAGCACGCCGCCGTCCTCGGTGTAGCGGATCGCGTTGCTCACCAGGTTGCGCAGCACCCGCTCGAGCAGCAGCGGGTCGGCATGGGCGACGTGGCGGGCACCACGGAACGACAGCGACAGCCCCTTCTCGAAGGCGATCGGCTCGAAGTGCAGCTTCAGCCGCGCGAACAGGTCGCGCAGCGCCACCGGCGCCGGGTTGACGTCGACGCCGCCGGTGTCGATGCGGGTGATGTCGAGCAGTTCGGCGAACAGGCCCTCGAGCGCATCGACCGATTCGTTGATGCTGTTGACCAGCGACGCCGCCTCGGCGTCGTGGCTGCGGCTGCGCAGCGCCTCGGCGAACAGCCCCATCGCGTGCAGCGGCTGGCGCAGGTCGTGGCTGGCGGCGGCGAAGAACTGGGTCTTGGCGCGGTTGGCGGCTTCGGCTTCGCGGCGCGCGGCGTCGGCCTCGGCCTTCTCGGCCGCCAGTTGCGCCGCCAGTTGCTCGGTGCGCGCCTTCAGCCCGATCACCTGGTCGAGCGCGCTGCGCTGCACCCGCCCCATCACCAGCAGCGCGATGAACTGCAGCCCCAGGATGCCGGCGAGCTGCCAGTGCCAGGGCTGGCTGGTGTCGGTGGCGATGCGCAGCATCGCCGGCAGCAGCAGCACGCACACGAAGGCGATGTACAGCTTCTGCTGGGTCGCCAGCAGCTGCACCGACGCCAGCCCCAGGCTGAAGATCACCAGCATCAGCCCGGTGCGGTGGTAGGGCGTGCCCAGCCCCCAGAACAGCCACACCGCCACTGCCCACATCGACGCCTGCGCCAGCACCAGCGCCTTCCAGCTGACGCGCCAGCGCCGCAGCGTGGCTTCGTCGGCATCGGGCCGGCGCCGGAAGCGCAGGTAGTGCGCCAGCCGCAGCACCAGCAGCACGCCGAGCACCGCGGTCCAGGCGGCCATCGGCGCGCGCGGCGCGAGCGGCCCGTACATCGCGACCATCAGGCCCCAGCCGATCAGGTAGCCGACCAGCGAGGCCGGCGTCTGCACGAACAGCGCGCGCAGGTGGTCGAAGCCGCCGGCAGCCGCCGCGGGTGCGACGAGACGGGCGGCGGCCGCAGCAGCCGGTGCGGCCGCCAATGCGGCCGCCGGTGCCGGCGCGGCAGCCGGCAAGGCCTGGTTGCCGGCGGCGGCCGCGTCGCCCGACGGCGGGCTCACGAGCCTTCGGCAGGGCGCCGGGTGGCCTGCGCCGCCTGCTGCTGCATCTGGCTGACCGCCAGCACCGCCTGGGTGCGCGTGCTGACGCCGAGCGCGCGCAGCACCGCGGCCACGTGATCCTTGACGGTCTCGACCGACAGGTTCAGGTCGCGCGCGATCAGCTTGTTGGGCTTGCCCTGCAGCAGCAGCGCGAGCACGTCGCCCTGGCGCGGCGTCAGCCCTACCGCCTCGAGCGAGGCCGGCGCCTTCTGGTGCGCGGCCGGGCTCGGTGCGCTGCCGGCCGGGCGCATCACGTCGGGCACGGTGTCGGCCTCGGCCGTCTCGACCGGATCCAGGCCGAGCATCATCGGCGGCACGTACAGCCCGCCCGACATCACCATGCGCAGCGCCTGGGTCAGCGTGTCGTTGGACGAGCGCTTGGGCACGAAGCCCATCGCGCCCAGGTCGATCGCGCGGATCACGTCGCTGGTGCGGTCGCTGGCCGAGACCACGACGATCGGCAGCGCCGGGTAGGCGGCGCGCAGCTCGGTCAGCACTTCGAAGCCGTCGGCGTCGCCGAGCGCCAGGTCGAGCAGCACCAGGTCGTAATCGGCGTCGCAGCGCAGCGCCGCGCGCGCCTCGGCGGCGCTGGCCGCGCCGACCACCGTGACGTCGTCCCCCAGCCCGAGGATCACCGTCTGCAATGCCGCCAGGATCAGCGGATGGTCATCGACCAGCAGCACCTTCATCGACACCCCTTTGCGTGCTCGCCGCTGCGGCCGGCCGGCATCAGACGAAGCGGCGCGACACCGTCTCGGCCACGCAGGCCGGCTTGGCCGAGCCTTCCAGCTCCACCGTGGCCAGCACCGTGAGCTGCGCGCCCTGCTCGATCGGCTCGTAGCCCAGCAGCGCGAAGCGCCCGCGCACGCGCGCGCCCGCCGGCACCGGCGCGGTGAAGCGCACCTTGTTGAGCCCGTAGTTCACGCCCATGCGCACGTCGGCGATCGCGAACGCGGTCTCGAACAGCTCGGGGATCAGGCTGAGCGTCAGGAAGCCGTGTGCCACCGTCGTGCCGAAAGGCCCGCTCTTGGCGCGCACCGGGTCGACGTGGATCCACTGGTGGTCGCCGGTGGCGGCGGCAAACTGGTCGATCCGCGCCTGGTCCACCGTGATCCAGCCGCTGACGCCGACTTCCTGGCCCACCAGCGCCTGCAGCTCGTGCAGGTGTGCAAAGACTCTCATCGCAGGATCCACTCCTTCAGCGGTTGCCATTGTTCGAGGTCGCGCTCGACGCGGCTGGGCGCGACGTCCCAGATCGTCAGCCCGCGCGCGGCGAGCTGCACGTAGTTCTGGGTGTCGCGCAGCCAGGCGACCACCGGTACGTCGAGCGTCGCCAGGTACTGGTGCAGCTGCTCGTTGGACAGCGTGTGCTCGCGCACGCGCATGCCCACCAGGCCGAGCTCGATCGACTTGGCGCGCGGGTGCTCGCGCAGCACCGTCAGGAAGGCGTGCGTCGCCTCGATGTCGAACAGGCTGGGCTGCAGCGGCACCAGCAGCCGCTCGGCGATGCGCAGCACCGCGTCGAGCTTCTTGCCGTGCAGCCCGGCCGGCGTGTCGAGCACGATGTCGGTGGTGCCCTTGGGCGGACGCACGATGTCGCGGTGGCTGGTTTCCTCCCAGCCGCGGATCAGCGGTGCGGCCGCCGGCCGCAGCGCCAGCCACCGGCGTGCCGACTGCTGGCGGTCGGCATCGCCCAGCATCACCGCGCGGCCCTGTCGCGCCAGCAGCCCGGCGATCTGGGTCGCGAGCGTGCTCTTGCCGACCCCGCCCTTGGGGTTGGCGACCACGATCACAGGCATCGGTTCCTCCACGGCATCGGTCGATGGTAGCCGGCCGCCGGCGCCCGGAACGCCCGGGCAAACCCAAGCCGCGCGCTGCCGCCGGGCCCGGCCACGGCCCGGCCTCGACCCGACCCCGTGGGCGCTTCAGCGCAGCCCGTCGGCCAACAGCTTGCAGCCGGTGAAGAACATGCCGGCGTAGGCGACGCGGTAGTACCAGGTCGCGTGGATCCGGCGCGCCAGGAACACGCCGAGCCACACGCCCATCGGCGCCAGCGGCGCGAGCAGCAGCGAAGTCGCCAGGTTGGCGCGGTCGAGCAGCCCCAGCGCCGCGTAGGGCCCCCACTTGGCGAGGTTGATCGCGGCGAAGAACACGGCGCTGGTGCCGGCGAAGCGCATCGGCGGCAGCCTCAACGGCAGCAGGTAGGCGTTCAGCGGCGGGCTGCCGGCGTGCGCGACGAAGCTGGTGAATCCCGACGCGACGGCCAGGCCCTGCGCCGCCCAGCCCGGCAGCGGCGGCGAGCCGGCACGCGGCGCGAACAGCAGCCGCTGCGCGAGGAAGGCCAGCGTCAGCGCGCCGACGACGCCGGCCGTCGCCTGGGCCGACAACACGCCGAACAGCAACGTGCCCACGCCGATGCCGACGAGCCCCGGCGGCAGCAGCCGGCGCAGCAGCGCCGGATCGCGCTCGCGCCACAGCTGCTGCAGCCCGGTGGCGTCCATGAGCAGCAGCAGCGGCAGCATGATCGCCGCCGCCTGCGGCACCGGCACCACCAGCGCCAGCAGCGGCGTGGCCAGCGCACCGAAGCCCGACAGGAAGCCGCTCTTGCCCAGCCCCATCAGCAGCACGGCCGGCACGGCCAGCGCGTAGAACGCAGGCGCGGTGATCAGCGGCCAGCCGGCCAGCATGTCGGGCATCGGCCGGATTGTCGGGCCGCCGCGGCGCGCGCTCGGCCGCTGGCAGCGCCCTTCCAACGGACGCGAAGCCCGCACCATGGGGCACGTCAACTTCCACCGTACCGCTTCGCGCCTGAATGCCATGCAAACCGCCACCGCGCGCAGTGCATCGCGGACTCCGCCGAGCGGCGCGCGGCACAGCGCGCTATCCCTTCTCGTGCCGTCTGCGCAGTGCAATTTGATGCTGCGTCCGGCAGCCACAGAGATCAACTCGCTGTCATCAACTCGCTGTCGGGATTCCTTACACTTGATGTCGAAATTTCTTACATAGCGTCACTTGCAGGTCTTCTTCACTGAGGTCGCTGAGTCGTCTCTTGTGAGGGAAAAACGCGCGAAGGAACGGGCGCCTGGCAGCGATGGCACAACAATTGCTTCCGGCCGTGTCCCAGCAAGTGGTGTAAGTCCATCAGTGCGCGGCAAGACGCGGAGGGTGAAGCCCGAAGGGCGTAACCCGTAGCGGCTTGCCGCGCGGCGGCGACCGTCCCGCTGGGGGTGGTCATCGTGATTCCGGATAGGGTTGAGGTGCGAATACCAACCGTGATCCTTGGAAAGGAAAGCACGATGACCAACCCGACTATGGCACTGGCCGAACTCGCCGAGAAGGGCGCCGATGTGGACGTGCTGCGCCAGATGGTGCAGTTCATGGCCCAACGGCTGATGGAGCTCGACGTCGAGGTGCGCTGCGGCGCCGGCTACGACGAGAAGGCGCCTGCGGCGCGGCTGAACAGCCGCAACGGCTACCGCGAGCGGCTGTGGGACACGCGCGCCGGCAGCGTCGAGCTGAAGATCCCCAAGCTGCGCCGCGGCAGCTACTTCCCCGAATTCCTGGAGCCGCGGCGCACGGCCGAGAAGGCGCTGGCCGCGGTCATTCAGGAGGCCTACATCCAGGGCATCTCCACCCGCTCGGTGGACGAGCTGGTCAAGGCGCTGGGCATGTCGGGCGTGTCCAAGAGCGAAGTCAGCCGGCTGTGCGCCGAGCTCGACGAGCGCGTCACCGCCTTCCTGGAGCGCCCGATCGAGGGCGACTGGCCCTACCTGTGGATCGACGCCACCTACGTCAAGACGCGCGAGGCCGGACGCATCGTCAGCGTGGCGGTGATAGTGGCGGTGGGCGTGAACACCGACGGCCAGCGCCAGGTGCTCGGGATGAAGGTCGGCGCCTCGGAAGCCGAGCCGTTCTGGACGGAGTTCCTCAGAAGCCTCATGCGCCGCGGGCTGCGCGGGGTCAAGCTGGTGATCAGCGACAGCCACGAGGGCATCAAGGCGGCCATCGCCAAGGTGCTCAAGGCCACCTGGCAGCGCTGCCGGGTGCACTTCATGCGCAATGCCCTGGCCCATGCCGCGAAGACGCAGCGGCGCATGGTCAGCGCGGCCATTGCCACCGTCTTCGCGCAGGACTCGGCCAAGGACGCGCATGCGCAGTGGCAGGTGGTGGCCGATCAGCTGCGCGGCAAGTTCGCCAAGATCGGCGATCTGATGGACCGCGCCGAGCACGAGGTGCTGGCCTACATGGACTTCCCCAGAGCCCACTGGCTGCAGATCCACTCCACCAACCCGCTGGAGCGGCTCAATGCCGAGATCAAGCGCCGCACGAACGTGGTGGGCATCTTCCCCAACGACAAGGCGATCACCCGGCTGGTGGGCGCCATGCTGCTGGAGCAAAGCGACGAGTGGGCCCTGCAACGTCGCTACATGCAGCTTGAAGGCCTGCACTCCCTCAGCGATACTGCCCAGCCTCGGCTGGCTGCGGTGCAGCGCTGAGATCCGCGTGCCTCTCGGCCCCTTCCGGGCTGTGGACCTACACCACGCGATGGGACACGATCTTGCTTCCGCTTGCGTGGGCTGAGTTGCGTCGATTACAGCTCCATCCAATTCGGAGGTCTACCAGATGAACCGTGAGTCCAAACTGGCACGAATCGCGTTGGCCTGCGCGATGTCTGGTGTCGTCGCGTCTGCTGGTGCAGCAGTGGTAAGCGTTGGCACGACTTGGAACGTAAACCAGGCGTTTTCCTTCCCTGCACTCAACGCAGCAGTGTCGATTGCCAATGGCGATCATGTGGTGTACACGGTGGATTTCCTGGGCAGCCAGAAGCTGACGCTCGGCGCTGGGGGCGGCCTGTGGACGGCGCTGTCGGCAGGTGACAACGACAGCACTTTCACGATCCAGAACATCACGTTGGACCTGCTGGGTTTCAGCGGGACCGGTGGCGCAGCAGCGTCCTACTCGAAGCCTTCGGAGTCCGGCGGGATGGCTCACTTGGGCCCGTCATGGTTCAGCTTGATCGGTGCGGGCCAGACCGCGACGTTCGACGGCTTCAAGGTTGAGTTTGACGTGCAATCGATCGACGTGTCGCCGCACCGGTACGAGAACGCCTTCCTGCAGCACATTAACGGAACGGTCGGCCAAGCTCCGGAGCCGATGTCGCTCGCGTTGGTTGGCGTTGCGTTGGCTGCAGCCGGACTGGCGCGACGGCGCACTCAGCCTGCACGCTGATCAGGTGATACCTGCGGCGCACCGGGATTCCCGGAAGCGCCCGGCGCATTGGAAGGCGGCTTGCATCTCCATCCGGCGCCCCGCGCCAGCAGAGTCCAGGTGCAGACGACGCTGCCGGCGGCCCGACAACTGCCGGACTTGGGGTGAATGCCAGGGTTCGAGTGCCATCTTCTGGTGACAGGCTCCGTGTCGCCTCAGGCGTAAGGAACGGCCAGGTGAGATGCCGGCAGCCCCGTCAATAGCCGATGGCTGGGTGGCCTCGAGACGCCACCACAAAGGGCCACCGCTCCCGCGCGCAGCGCCGGATCAATCCATCCGCAGCCGCACCGGCACGCGCCGCCCGTCGAAGCCGCCCGGCGCGGCGCCGAAGCGCCCGGCCAGCGCGCTGCCGCAGTGCGGGCAGCAGCCGTCGGCGCGCAATTCGTAGCGCCGGATCCGGTGCCAGTCGCGTTCGATCAGCACCGCGCCGCAGCCGGTGCAGCAGGTGGTGCCGCCCTCCAGGTCGTGCACGTTGCCGGTGTACACGTGCTGCAGCCCGTTGGCGCGCGCGATCCGGCGCGCGCGCTGCAGCGTCGCCGCGGGCGTGCGCGCCACCTCGGTGAGCTTGTAGTCGGGGTGGAAGGCGCTGAAGTGCAGCGGCACCTCGGGGCCCAGGTGGTCCGCCAGCCAGCGCGTCATCGCGTCCAGCTCGGCATCGCTGTCGTTCAGCCCCGGGATCAGCAGCGTGGTGATCTCGAGCCAGCAGCCGGTGTCGTGCCGGACGTACTGCAGCGTGTCGAGCACCGGCGCCAGGTGCGCGCCGGTCTGGCGGAAATAGAAATCGTCGCTGAAGGCCTTCAGGTCGATGTTGGCGGCGTCCATCTTCGCGAAGAAGGCGCGCCGCGGCTCGGGGTGGATGTAGCCGGCCGTCACCGCGACCGTCTGCACGCCCAGCGCGCGGCAGGCGTCGGCCGCATCGAGCGCGTACTCGGCGAAGATCACCGGGTCGTTGTAGGTGAAGGCCACGCTCGCGCAGCCGGCCGCGCGCGCGGCCTCGGCGATGCGCGCCGGGCTCGCCCGGTCCATCAGCCGGTCCATCTCGCGGCTCTTGCTGATGTCCCAGTTCTGGCAGAACTTGCAGGCCAGGTTGCAGCCGGCGGTGCCGAAGCTCAGCACCGCGCTGCCGGGCAGGAAGTGGTTCAGCGGCTTCTTCTCGATGGGATCGACGCAAAAGCCCGAGCTGCGCCCGTAGGTGGTGAGCACCATCTCGTCGCCGGCGCGCGCGCGCACGAAGCACAGGCCGCGCTGGCCGTCGTGCAGCCGGCAGTCGCGCGGGCACAGGTCGCACTGCAGCCGCCCGTCGGGCAGCGCATGCCACCACTGCGCCGGGTGCCGCGCGTCGTCGAAACGGTCGCGCCCGCCCACGCTCAGCCCTCGGTGAACTGGCGCACGCGGTAGCGCGCCAGGCGCAACTCGGCGTGCCAGAAGCCGGCGTCCAGGCCGGCCTTGCGCTTGAGCTCGCGCAGGAAATCCGCCGGCTCGGGCAGCTGCGCCCACACCTGCGGCAGGAAGGTCGCGCGCGCGCCGCGCCACTCGAGCAGCACGCCATCGACGCCGGGCTCCAGCTGCCCGCGCGCATCGGCCTCGTCGCGCACCGGCAGCGGCTGCGGCGGCTCGAGCAGCGAGACCTCGACGCTCAGGCCGCGCCATTCGGCCGCGAGCAACGGCGCGAAGCGCGGATCCTCGAAGGCGGCGCCGCGGGCATTGGCGCGCACGTCGTCGTCGAGCGCGCGCTCGGCGCGCAGCCGGCCGATGCAGCCGCGCAGCCGGCCGTCGCGATGCAGCGTCACGAAGGTCGCACCCGGCAGCCGCAGTGCCGGGTGCGCCGGCTCGGGCACGCGCGCCCGGTCGAAGCGCTCGGCGATCGCGTTGCGCGCGCGGCTCAGCAGCGCCGGGCCGAGGGTGTCAGCACACGGCATTGACGTCGGCCTCGGCCGGCATCGCGGCCTGTCCCGGCGCGAACACCAGCGCCGCATAGCCGACCACGCGGCTGCGGTCGCCGGCGGTGTCGCCCGAATTGCGCAGGTCCAGCAGCCGCGGCTGCAGCCCGCGCCGCCGTGCGGCGAGCAGGGCGCCGTTCAGCGGCGTGGCGCCGCAGGCCTGCTCGTGGGTGATCGCCGGGCCCGGCTGCAGGATCTGCCGCACCGTCTGCGCGTCGGCTACCCGCGCCGGCCCGTAGCCGAGATAGTGCGACAGGTCGGTGCTGATCACGATCAGGGTCTCGCCGCCGCCCCACAGCCGCTCGAGCACTTCGGCCACCGCCTCGGCCGGCGCCTGCCCCACCGCCAGCGGCACCAGCGTGAAACGGTCGAGCACCGTCTGCAGGAAGGGCAACTGCACCTCGAGCGCGTGCTCGTGTGCATGCACTGCGTCGCTGCGCACCACCTGGGGCAGCGCAGCCGCGCGCGCACAGGCCTCGGCATCGACCGGCACCGCGCCGAGCGGCGTGTCGAAGGCCGCCGCCTCAGGCAGCGCCAGCCCGCGCAGCGCGGCATGGTGGGCCGGGCCGAGCAGCACCACCCGGCGATACTGCCTGCGCCGGCGCGCCAGGCGCGCATAGGCGTGCGCCGCCACCGCGCCCGAATAGACGTAGCCGGCATGCGGCACCACCAGCATCTTGGGCGCCGGCGCGGCGGCATCGCTGCCGGCATCGACGGCATCGAGCAGGCGCTGCACTTCGGCGCGCAGCGCCGCAGCGCCGGCTGGGTAGAAGCGGCCGGCCACTGCGCTCGGGCGATGCGGTTGCGTCATCACGTCCTCCGGATACAGGCCAATGTGGGGTGCGACGCCGCCCGCGTCAAGGGCGTCGGCGCAGACTTTGGCCGCGCCGCGGCGCCGCTGCCGTACCGCCGCGCACAATGCCGGCCATGTTCCAGCCCTCGCAGCACGACGTGCGCCGCTTCTTCTGCGCGGTGCGGCGCAAGCTGCGCGACGGCAGCCCGCTGCTGCCGGTCGAGGCACAGGCGGCGCGCTGGGTCGGCGAGCACCCCGAGTACGACGCCGACCTGGCCGATGAAGAACGCGCGCTCGCCGCCGCCTACGCCGTCGAGGACGGCCGCGAGAACCCCTTCCTGCACCTGGCGATGCACCTGTCGATCGACGAGCAGGCGGCGATCGACCAGCCCGCCGGCATCCGCGCCGCGCTGCAGGCGCTGGCTGCGCGCCATGCATCGCTGCACGCGGCACACCACGACGTGATGGAGTGCCTGGGCGAGATGATCTGGCGATCGCAGCGCAGCGGCCTGCCGCCCGACGGCGAGGCCTACCTCGACTGCGTGCGCCGGCGCGCGCGCGGCTGAACGGCGCCGCGGGCGCAGGCTCAAGGCGCCGCCGCCGCGGCCGAAAACGGCGCAGGAGTCCCCGATCCGGGGGCCGGCCCGTCGCGTTGCAGGAGCCCGACGCATGATGCAGTTCTCGTCCCTGGAATCGGTCCGCCACCGCTTTGCCGTCGGCCGGCCGCTGCCGTTCAACGTGCGCAATGCCGACCGCACGCTGCTGCTCGCCCGCGGGCAGGTGATCGACAGCCACGACCAGCTCCAGGCGCTGTTCACCCGCGGCTGCCTGGTCGACCTGGCCGAGCTGCGCTCGCCGCAGGACGCGGTCCGCCACGCGCCGGCCGAGCAGTTGCCGGCGCTGTGGAGCCGATGCCTGGACCGCGTCGGCCACACGCTGCTGCACTGCGAAGACGAGGGCTTCGCCGACGCGCTCGACGAGGTCAGCGGCCCGGTGCAGGCGCTGATCGAGCGTGACCCCGACCTGGCGATCTTCCAGGTGCTGCGCCAGGACGACCGCGACTGCACCCGCTACGGCGTGCGCCACTCGATCCACACGGCGATCACCAGCTTCCTGGTCGCGCAGCGGCTGGGCTGGGACGCGCCCGACCTGCAGCGGGTGTTCAAGGTCGCGCTGACGATGAACCTGTCGATGCTCGAGCTGCAGGGCCAACTCGCCGAGCAGACCACGCCGGTCACGCCCGAGCAGCGCCAGGCGATCCTGAGCCACCCCGAGCGCAGCGTCGCGATGCTGCAACTGGCCGGGGTGCGCGACGAGGCCTGGCTGCAAGGCGTGCGGCATCACCATGTCGCGCCCGACGGCAGCGGCTACCCGGCCGGCGTGGCCGAGGTCAACGACCACGCGGCGCTGGTGCGCCGTGCCGACATCTACACCGCCAAGCTCAGCCCGCGCAGCACGCGCGCGGCGATGGCCGCCGACCGCGCCGGCCGCGCGATGTTCATGCACGACCCGGGCAACTCGATGACGGCGGCGCTGGTCAAGGAGTTCGGCGTCTATCCGCCGGGCTGCTGCGTGAAGCTGGCGTCGGGCGAGACCGCGATCGTCGTCAAGCGCGGCGCCAGCGTGATCACGCCGCGGGTGGCCGTGCTCACCACCGCCGGCGGCCTGCCGCTGGCCGAGCCGCAGCCGCGCGACACCGCGCAGCGCGACCATGCGATCGTCGGCGTGATCGGCGAGCACGCGGCGCCGCTGCGCGTGCCGCCGGAGAAGCTGGTGTCGCTGGCGCTGGCCTGAACCCCGTCGCCCCGCACCGGCGGCCCCGCCGATGCGGGGCGGTCGCGCGCGCCCTCGCCGGCAGCCACGGCGACAATGCCGGCATCCGCCCGCCAGGAGCCCCGCCGCATGAACGCCCCGCTGCCGTTGCCCGCGCTCGACGCGATCCGCGCCCACGAAGACGAGATGGTGGCGCTGCGCCGCCAGATCCACGGCAACCCGGAACTGGCCTTCGAGGAGCACGCCACCGCCGACCTGGTGGCCGAGCGGCTGCAGCGCTGGGGCTTCGAGGTGCACCGCGGCCTGGGCAAGACCGGCGTGGTCGGCACGCTGCGCGCCGGCAGCTCCGACCGGCGCATCGGCCTGCGCGCCGACATGGACGCGCTGCCGATCGCCGAAACCAGCGGCAAGCCCTGGGCGAGCAAGGTCTTCGGCAAGATGCACGCCTGCGGCCACGACGGCCACACCGCGATGCTGCTGTCGGCGGCGCGCCACTTCGCGGCCACGCGCAACTTCGACGGCATCCTGCACCTGGTGTTCCAGCCGGCCGAGGAAGGCCTGGGCGGCGCGCGCCAGATGCTCGAGGACGGCTTCCTCGAGTTGTTCCCCTGCGACGCGATGTTCGGCATGCACAACATGCCGGGCAAGCCGGCCGGCAAGTTCGTCGCGGTGCCCGGCTACGCGATGGCCAGCGCCGATACCTGCATCGTCAAGGTGCGCGGCGTGGGCGGCCACGGCGCGATCCCGCACAAGGCGGTCGACGCGATCGTCGCGGCGTCGAGCATCGTGATGGCGCTGCAGACGATCGTGTCGCGCAACGTCGACCCGCTGCACACGGCGATCGTGTCGGTCGGCGCGTTCCACTCGGGCGAGGCGCCCAACGTGCTGCCGCAGGAGGCCGAGCTGCGGCTGACGGTGCGCGCCTTCCGCCCCGAGGTGCGCGACCTGCTGGAAAAGCGCATCGGCGAGATCGCGCGCGCGCAGGCCGCGGTGTACGGCGCCACCGCCGAGGTCGACTACATCCGCCGCTATCCCGTCTTGAACAACCACCCGGAGCCGACCGAGTTCTGCAAGCAGGTGATCCGCGACTGGCTGGGCGGCGAGGCGCTGGTCGCCGATGCCGAGCCGGTGGGCGGCAGCGAGGACTTCGCGTTCTTCCTCGAGAAGGTGCCCGGCTGCTACGTGTTCATCGGCAACGGCGAGGGCACGGAAGGCGGCTGCATGGTGCACAACGCCGGCTACGACTTCAACGACCGCGTGCTGTCCACCGGCGCCAGCTACTGGGTCAAGCTGGCCGAGGCCTGGCTGCGCTGATGCACGCGTGGAAGATGCCGCGATGAACACGACCGCGTTCTGCGCCGCCGTCGCCGTGGTCGGTGCGCTGCTCGGCGGTTGCTCCTCGGCCACGACCGAGGTGCTGCCGCCGACCGTCAGCGTGTCGATCGGCCAGCAGCTGATCGACCTGAAGCAGGCCCGCGACGCGGGCGCGCTGTCCGAGCACGAGTATCAGGTGCAGGTCCGGCGCGTGATCGATTCGGCCCGCTAGTGCAGTGTTCCACTCTGTGCAGCACTCGAGAAAACCGATGGATTTGTCGTCCTGGCTAGGCGCAAACCGCAGCGATGCCCAGTGGCATCGCGAGGATTGGCAGCGACGCCAGGGCGGCGAAGGCGCGGTTTTATGTGCTGCACAGAGTGGAACACTGCACTAGGCCCAATACTGTTCAGATACGCAAGCACGGTGTTGGCTGATGTCGCCGATGCAGTGTTTCACCGCGATGGCGGACGTTGAAGTTGCTCATCTTGCGCTTGACGCCGCGCGGGTTGAAGCGGCCGCGGC
>Ga0209507_1000523_pt1 | contig 41412 bp, 61 predicted proteins | sample AD_UKC028_MetaG_FD_184414 | JGI IMG/M metagenome (GOLD analysis project Ga0209507, IMG submission 184414) | Active sludge microbial communities of municipal wastewater-treating anaerobic digesters from USA - AD_UKC028_MetaG (SPAdes) (version 2) | ecosystem: Engineered > Bioreactor > Anaerobic >...
AATTCCCCAAAATCCATAATTGCCCGTGGGTCTAAAACCCTTACTGACAAATTATGCTCTTTTAGTAATTGAGTTCCCTGTATCAAAAGTCTGAAACAATGCCGTGCGTGCTTCTCGTGTCTGTTCTTTACGCTCGAATCAAAACTATGTCCCCTGCGATTTAATTTCCTTGCTTGTTGTATAGCATACCCACCATAAGAATTATAAATTGTAGTATTGAGAAATGCCTTGCGAATATCTATAAGCATTTGCCCTTCTTCTGTAATTATCTCATACTTATCCATAAACAATAACTCAAGTATGGTAGGATTACAATTCATTGCCAATCGCACATACTTCTCTACTTCGTGATAAGTTATATCTGGTTTATTATATACAATAGTTTCTTTGGGTTTATGTAAACTCAAAATATCTTTAGTAGGTGCGACGTATATGCCTATTTTATCTATATCGCTATTTTCATTAGACAATCCATAGGCAGTAGAACCTACTATCGCTTCAAGTATTATCTTCATCTTCTCCCTCCCTTTCTGGTTCCACCCCAACGGCTCGAACGTTGATTGCGAGGTTCAAGGCCTCGTGTCCTTCCCATTAGACGAGGGTGGAGAGTTCTATTTCCTTAAAACAATAATATACTCGTGAACCCTAACACTTTTGCGATTAGCCTCAAATTGTCCACATCTCTGACTTGCACATTTACTCGCTCCCCAGAATATAAGTTCATCGTGCAATTTATATCCCACATTTTTTGCTATCGATACTATATCTCCATTGAAATGTAGAAGCTCTCCTTCTTTATTTCTGAAGTTTCCTACTACAAATATAGTTAAAGTATCAACTCTCATTAACTCGTATGTAGTTCTCATTACTTTAAGCATCATACATAGGAAGTCGTTGTATGTGGGTGCATTACTTAAATCATCTTCCAACTTACTATATACCTCTAAATTATAATAAGGAGGACAGGTATAGCAGAAGTCAAAAGAATTGTTATCGTAATATCTATTTTGGCTATCTCCTATCTTTATTTCAAAACTTTTACTTAGTATCGTCTGTTGTTCTTTAATCCTATCCACTTCTTCCTTCCTAATTTCTATTCCTGAATATGTATGTCCCATAGCAGTAGCAATAAAACCTCTCGTTCCACCACCGGCAAAGGGGTCATATATTTTTGCTTTAGTGGGGCAATAAGCGCTCAATATCATTTGAGCGAGATGTGGGTTAAATATACTCGTAGTATACTTACTTCCTGGTAGAGCCATTTTGCCGCCTACTAATTCACGACTACTTCCATCATCTCCAACAATAGGTTTAAGTTCCTTGACAATGTTCCAGTTTGGTTCCCATATACTAATAGGTAGAAAACCTATTCTATCCCTCATACTGAGTTTCTCTATCTTAACACCAAATAAGTCAGTATCACTCTGAACGTTATCAAGGTTCTTATTAAGTATATCTGTCATTTTACACCATCAAGGTAAATTAAATTGTTATAGTGTTCTTTACTTATTAAAGCCATAATGTTCTCCTCGTTATTGTCTAATTTTGTAGCAATCTCGTTGCTTATCTCGTTCCCAAAGAGTAAATCTAAAGATGTCTTAAATACTTTATAAGCTGGTTGCCCTTTCCCAAAGCACTTTAATCTGGAATAACGATAGCGAATTATAAGGGTATTGTTCCTGTTTATAGTAAATGGAGATACTATGCACCCAAATGGCTTCTTATCCGTTCTGTGCAAATTGCAGAGACCCTCGTTAGATTTCTCTGGGCATAATCCCCTACTATTTCCGCATAATAGGTGATTCTCTACTCTTCGCCCGTTTTGCATAAACCATTCCTCTTCTTTGGGGAGAAGGGATATTAGTAGGCGAGAACTACCCTGACAGCACCCACCCTTACACTCTTTAGTAATATAATCGTAGGAGCACATAAATCTCTTTTGAAGCCATTTATTAGATACCTTAATGACTATCGTATTGCTCATAGGATTACCCTCATTCTTTTTAGTTTTCTAATTAGCCTCTGCTTTCTCTGCCTAACCTTGTTATTATGCTTCCTAATCGCCTTAACCATATCATCTCCTTTCTTATCCCCCTTATCTACTCTGTAGTAGTTGTGCACTTGTGTATTATAGTATATATAGATCGAGCCTGTGCACAGCACAACTGTATTTTCAAACCTTAATTTTATATAACTTCTTGTTATAACTACCATTTACACTTATTAAATCACATTTAATATCGCTGTGCACTAAACACTCTCTTAGTATTCGAGTGCACAACTGGGTTTGAGCTTGAATATCTTTGAAAGTGAACTCTTTTTGGTCAATTTTACGCATATTTAGGTAGTTTTTAACCTTGGACAGTGCTGGCAGGGCATCACCCACTGCCATACACAGCCCTGTCTCTGGGTTATACTCAAGGTCTATCTGGTGGGGCATTAGGTTATAGTTATCCTTTTTCTTCAGTAGGGACACTCCCTCATCCTTGCGTTCCTTCATATAGTAGCTACCAGTCACGTGCGCCTTAAGCCATTGGCTCCCATAGAAAGGGTCTGTTTTCTCTATTTTACTACCAGAATTGTCATATGAGGGTTTGACGGTATGGTGGTTATACCATAATGTAGCCCCTGTTTCCTTCTGTAGTAGACTCATAGCCTTAGTAAACGCACTTGCAGGCTCATCCTTGCTTAACCCTCCACTTACCATACAGTATATAGGGTCTATGAATATAACATCTACCTGTGGGCAATCCCTCTTAATGCACTGTATAAAGACTATAAGATGCTCATAATTAAGCAAGTTAAGCATCTGATACTCTGATGTAATCACGAGATTGTCCTTGCTTATAGGTATGGTCTTATTAATAACCTCAAGTCTCTCTATCAGCTCAATAATACTACGTTCTGTCTGCACATATAGCACCTTCATAGCCCTTGGGGGCTGAAATACGCCAAATATGGGCAAGCCAGAGGATAATTCTACCGCTACTTGTGTGCTTATAGTTGACTTACCCACTCCTGGGTCTGCGGCAATCATAAGTATAGTCTGCTCATATAGCAACCCCTCCGCTATAGGTGCTCTCTTCTTCTTGGCGGTAGTAATCGCTTCAATTAACTTATCCCCAGTAAGGGCAAGAGATATATTATTCGGGTTCATTCAAGTCCTGTATCTCCACTTTCAAGAACTCTTTATCATCCTGAACCTTACACAAGGAATATACCATAAGTGCCTTGTCATCCCTACCCATATGCTCGAATATGGCATCAAACAGCAACTTCTCTAAGTTAGACAAGTCCTGCTTCCTTAATTTCGTCCTATCCGATTTAAGATACCAATCCCTATGAACCTCCACTTCTATTTTGAACCTTGCCTCTTTAGGGAACTCCATAGGTGGCATATATGTCTTTGCCGCTGTCTTAAATGCCCTTGCTTCAGGGCTTAACTGGACTATCTTATGGGAATATATAATCTGGTAAATCTGGTTCATAGAAGGGGGCAAGCAGGGTATCTTAAAGGAATATGCCATCTAAACTCCTATTTGTGCCAGAAATCGGCATTTAAACGCAAAAAAGAAGTCATTCTAAAGGTGAGGGCATACCACCTGCTCGGTCGGGGAGATGACCTTGATATGCCCCCTATACTTGAGCCTCGCACTCAAACCTCTATCCACCTTATTGCCTTCGGTAAGGGCAGAGATAGTGTCCTGTTCATTTAGACGAGTGCTCCCCATTACCCTTAAACCTGTCCTTCTGTTGATACTGCCTTAAAGTTGCTTACCTCATTGACAGGTTCAGAGTATACCTCCTCACCCTCATTGGCAGGACTCTTCTTATTTACCGTAATCCTCTTTCCTGACCTTATCACATACTTCTCTGTCTTCTGCCATATATCAGCCGTAATCACTTTACCTGTCAACTCTGCCAGAAAGTCATCATTGACCTTAATAGCTGTTATGTCCTTGCCTAAAGCCAATGCCAACTTCTTGAACTCTACAAGGTGCTGTTTCTTCTTAAAGTAATCTGAGTTGTATGCGATGGAGTCGGCATAGTAAGGTATCCTTGCCCATATTACCTTGCCCTTGAATTTAACTTCTCCCGATACCTCGATACCATCCACTAACTCCATTGACATATTTAACTGCCTAAATGTCCCCTTGTCATTCTGCTGATTAGTTGCTTTCCTTATTGCCAACTTGACTGCCTTCGCCGGTGGCAACACACCTTTCTCTTCCCTGACATCAGAAAGGTCTCCTATCTCTACCTCGTCCATCACGTTAAACCCTGCCCTTTCCAACTTCTCCTTTACCTCATCCATCTTCCTTCCTCCTTTGTTTACTTAAGTGAACTCTCTATACTACTCCTTAACGTCTCATAGTTAAAGTTCTGCAATACAGTAGGTAGGTTAAACCTCGACTTGGCATTCCTTCCATTTCCTAAGTTAGTCCTTGCCCAATACTCATACTTGCCTTGCTTCTCGACTTTAGTCAGATACAACACAAAGTCTACCATCCCCCCTATCTTATCCCTAAACCCTCCCAATATAGCAGGCACTATGGGTAATGTCTTATCTACCTTCTTCATCATTGCTTCGTCTGACTCCAAGTCCTCGTGTATACATATAATTACATTACAGGGTATCGATACCACTTTGGTATACACGAACTCATACAACCACCTACCCAGATTACCATACATACCCCTCGTATCAACCTCCCCAGACCTCGACACTAACTTCTCATACTGGCTGATATACAACCACCTGTTCTCTGCAAGATAAGTCAGATTATCAAGGACAAAGGTCTCTATCTCTCCTTTCTTTGCCATCTCCTTTGCCTCAATGCACTTCTTATCCAATTCCTCAAATACTCTCTTGGTATCAGTAGGACTTTCAGGAACAAAGAAATCCCATCCGACTATGTTCTTATGCAACTCCTTATTGTTGACAATAGTGTTCTCTTCTCCTATTGACGTGAAGGCAAAATAAGCCTTAGGGAACGTGGATGCGGCATAAGTTTTCCCTGAACCATACGTCCCAACAAGACAACCCTTGATATTAACTTTTCTGTCGCCTTTCTTAATCTGTTCTAACGTAAACACCTCACTCACCTTCCTTTCCTTTTAGATATTCCTTGTTATCTCTTACCTCATACAACACCTCTTTAATTTCCTCATCCAACTTCAACCCTATCGATGTCAAGCATATTTCCTTAAACTGGCAACCTCTGTAAGAATGGCACGCTCCCTCGTTTTTCTCCCATAATCCATCTGCTTTCGTCCTTTCTAACCTTCTAACTGACTTAATCACATTCTGCTTAAAATCCTCTATTTGTTCCTTATTCCTATTGATTATTTCCCTCTGGAACTTACAATGAAATCCTGCTGGCTCACCCTTATATGCTCTCTTCCTAAACCCAACTTCCATAGCATCAATTATTACACCAGAGCATTGCCTAAACTCCTGATTAAGGGCAAATACCTGTCCTGTTATCTGCTGATTAGGACTAAACTGGTAAAAGTAATCATATCTTAATGCCTTCGTTGTCTTATGCTCAAGCGAATACACATTATCATTCTGCCTTATAGCCGTATCTATTTTAACTAACCATATTATATCCTCACTGATAGGATACTTGTATATCTCCTCAACCCCAAGAACCTCTATGCTCTGCTTATCCCTTGCTTGATATTCCTTGACATATTCTTCCATAAGCCGTATGCCATTAGCCCTTGTCTTCTCTACTTCTACCTCTTCTGGCAAGTCCTCAAATCCTTGCCATAACTTGTCATAGTCAAGTGCCTCTCCCCTGTAGTAGCAATCAAGGCAGGAATGGACTCTTTGTCCGAACTCTTTATCTATTTCGGATAGGTCAACTTTTCTTTTACGCAGGTTTAATACATAGGTAAGGTAATATTTCATCGGGCAGGACTGAAAACAAGACAACTGACTATTATCAATAACTAACGGCAAGGTCTCCCCCTTTCCATTTAGCAAGTGCTGTGAGTATGAGTTAATGATACACTATGAAATGTTGTTTGTCAAGAGGGCAATGCATATGCTCTCTATCGGAGAAACCTTTAGAACAATACTAAACTTATTGTCTTGAGTATGCTGATTCCCTCCTTCTTCCTCGCTATTCCCTTCATAATCAAATCCCCCATATCCATCTTGGGTATTCTAATCTCTTCTCTTGGGTTCTGCCTTCTCTCTGGTATATGTATCGCATACCTCTTGACCATCTTGCCCTGCCACTTAACCATCTTGCTCTTGACCACATAAGTTCTACCATAGGCAAACCTATTCTCTGCCCTGAACGGCTCAATGAACGGCAATATCTCGTCCTCCCCAAGATACTTGGTCAACTGCACAGGAAAGTGTCTTAAGTCTATCCCTTTATTTGAGCGCATCATTGTTCTCCTTTTCTATTAAGTCAATTTCCTGTATCACCCCATTGAGCAACCCGACAATCTTCTGTGCTTCTTCTGCCGTCATATTAAGCGATACCTCGCCGAGATACAAATGTATCCTTTTATCCTCGGTTATTCCTACGTCTTTTGTAGTTATTGTTATTGCCCCTGATATAATCATCTTAATCCTCTCCTTTCATATCTGCCTCTGTCTTATAGTCATACTCATCCACCCCAGACCGCCTGTTAATCTCTGCTTGCACCTCTGTCGCCCATTGCCTTGTATGCTCGCACTCTAACCCTATATCCTTCAACTGCTGTATGCTATCTCTTGCTCTGAATAGGTCGGTGATGGACATTGATTTGGTATTCATTTAATCCCACTCCTCTCTATCTGCCTCTTCTTCTGCCATTATTACAAGAGCGAACCTTGCAACTAATGGAAGTTCCTTCCATATTTTTTTGAAATCATCAGAAATGTGATTTCTCCAATCGTGAACCCTTGTTGCTTCATCAAACTTTGGATTTTCAATATCACAGGGCTTATAAGTGGATATTTTTACCTCAATCATTTTTCTACTCCTTTCCCTTTCCAAGTTTATGATACCAGTGCTTAACATTAGCAACCCAGCGCCTATTCAATCTATGTGCCGTAGGTGGACAATATCTACTGCCAAGAAATGTGATATAATCAGTATACTTCGTCTGCCTATGGAACCTCTTAATGTTATTCTTTATTGTGTTTATGCAAATCTTCCTTGCGACAATCTCATTGCCAAAAGTATTGACAGATTTTATGCCATAAGGGTATGCCTTGCTGTTCTCTGCTTTATATATGGCATCTGCCAACCTATCAATATCTACTTCCTCCGCCCCACACCCATTAAACAGCACCGACATCAGTATCACAAAGTAAGCAATTCCTGCTACCATCAGCAACTTCTGCTGTCTATTCATACAACACCTCCACTTTATCCGCCTCATCCTCTATCGCCTTCCTCAATTCGGGGCTTATACTGCCTACCTGTGGCTTTCCATTGCCCTTATGCCATAGCAAGTTGCCCTCTCTATCCCTTATGGAAAGTATATCATACTCCCTGCTATACGTAAGCCTACCCGTTCCTGCTCCGTTCTGACCGTCATCTGTCCATTCGTCTTGCGTTATCTCCACTTCAACCTCAATCGCCTTGCCTCCGAAGGTCATTTGCAACGTGTGGTCGCCTTTATAGGTTCTCATTGGCTTTATCCCTCACTGACGTGATTGCTTCATCAAGTGCCCTTACATTCTCTTCCAATTCCCTAATTCTCTTATCCTGTGCTTCTACTATGTTGGTAAGCGTAGATACTGAATTTGTGAGTGCTGACATTGTTTCACTTGCTGACTTTGAGAACTGGGCTATGCTTTCAAATATCTTGTTGAACATTATGGCTCCTTTAGAATGGCTGTTAATACGCACCACCAAGGTTTTGGATGAAATGTAGGCACAAATAGAAAACATAAAATGTATACTCCTAAAAATAGGTCTATTATGAATATTTTGATGTTCATCTACTTTCCTTTCCCTCCGCTTTGGCGATGGCTTGTTGAATTTTGGGTTGAACTATTTGATAGAGCAAATCTATACCTTGTAAATGTTCGTCAATATTGCTTGAACGCATTTTTTTGATTGCTTCATTGAATTGTTTGCACGCCTCCAATAACCTATCTCTCTGATTCTTCATCTTCCGCGGCATAAGTCCGGTTTCGTTGGCGACGGTTCCGGCTTCGGCAATGAATCGTGCATTAGCAATCGCTTGTTTTTTGGTTGGCACGCCGCAGTTATACTCTGCTATACATATTTGTGCGCCGCGATAGTCTCCAAAAGGAGAAATACAGCCAGGTTTAACTAAACTACTCCACGGAGAAACTACGCTCACCTGGTATTCTATACAATCTGAGACTTTCCACTTCCCAGATGTAATCTTCAGCTTACCCACGGCGCGCCTCCTTTATGCGGTTATACTTAGTCAAATAAATTCTTGTCTCCCTTGGAGTATATCCTTTTACTACTGACCTAATCCCGGCGTTGTATGCCCTAATTACCGAATTGGTAGATATTGGTAATTTGTAGTAATTAAGCAATGCGGGGATACGGACATTAAGATACCAGTAAGCAACTTGCGTGTTTTTCTGCGGGTCAAACATCTGCCCCCAGGAATATTTGACCTTGTGGTATTGGTTATACTCTTTTAAGACGCACGGCATTATCTGGTATAAGCCGCGAGCGCCAACCGGAGAAACAGCCTTTGCATTTCCTCTGCTCTCAATATGCTGGATAATCCGCATATCAACCAACTCCGCCGCTTGTGCCGGTGCAGGATAAAAAATGATCACCATAACTGCGGCAAAGATAGCGACGAGAAAAACAAATATCAACGCAACCCCGACTACCTGACTCGTCCGTTTCGCCTCGTCCATTTCATAAGCCTTAGCATAGGCTTCTTTGAGATAATTTTCTGCGTCATTATATTCTTTCCAGTCTTTCATCTTCCCACCATTTCCCTTTCGTCCTTCTCCCGTGTCCTCATATAAATCGCCAATAACTGTTTCGCCTTCATCTCGCTGAAATGCCCGTTAGGATACCGCCTTACCAAGTAGGCAAGCGTCTCCCTCTTGGAGTGCGGAATGTAATACTTGTCAAAGTTGTCCAATGGATTTATCCTGTTTTGCTTTTAGAGGCCAGTCTAATCTTCTCGCACATCTCGGGCACTTCTTGGGTTTTTTAATTCTTGAATCCCATTCATAACCACAATGCGGACATTTAATATACGGCATATTATCCTCCTTTTTAAATTCCATTAGATTCGATAGGCTCATTCTCAGCCGTATTTTTCTTCTTTCTACCGCCACGCCTTCCATAAAAACGAGCGGAATAACAGGTAAGAATTTTCATAATATCCTCTGCTAATTCTTCTTCATATTTCTTTTCTTTTGTCTCAACAACCTCAACCGTAATTTCGAGATTTTTGAAAATGGCATCAAGATACTCGTAACCAAATCGGGCAAGTCTGTCTTTATATTCAATCAAAATCCGTTCAACTTTTCCCTCAAAACACATCTTAATCAGCTTGTGTATTCCTTTGCGTTTTTCGTTTATTCCGCTTGCTATTTCATCTATCATCAAATACTTATACCCTTTTTCTTCGGCGTGTTTTCTCAATCTGTCTTTCTGTCTTTCAAGGTTTTCTTTTTGTTTGGCGGTAGAACATCTGGCGTAAATTACGGTTAACCGTTCTTGCTTTTCTTTCTTGACTCCCATATAAGCGTCAAGGTCATCTTCTCTGAAACGCCTGTGTTTTCCATCTGTCTTAAAAGAATTTATTTTACCATTATTCGCTAAAGTTTTTAATGAATTTATACTTATGCCAAGATATTCGCTTGCCTCTGTGATTTTATAGATTTTCATATTTCTTTATTCCGTTTAGAATATGAGCAATTACATCTACATTAAAAGCATTGCCCAATACTTTTCTTCGTTTATTTTTTGAAATACCAGCCGTATAGTCATCTGGCAATCCCTGTAATCTCTCACACTCAATCGGCTCTAATTTCCGAGCATAATCTTTTATCAAATATAATCCCGTCTTTGCCCCCCAACCGCCACCATGAGCAGAAAGCGTTACTGATTTTCCGTCTATAGAATATACTCTTTGACCTTGACCGCCACTTTTGAAGTGTCCAACTTTTATAGGCTTGTTCCAAACCATTGTTCTTTGATTTTTGTCTATACTATTCCACAATACCGCACCATTGTAGGAAGCCGTTAGCGGATATGATTTGTCATATTCTGTATATGTATCAGGCAACAAAATATCTTTTAACCTAATATTCCTATCTTGAGGAAGTTCAACATTTGGTATATTCGTCCAAAAATATCGTTTACGAGTTTGTGCAGACACTAAAGAGGCATCAATCATTATCGGCTCAATCCCTAATGTTTTTGAAATAATATCTCTATTATTTTTGGACATTGAGGCGACATTTTCCAAAATAAACCACTTCGGTTTTACTTCTTTGAGTATTCTGACATATTCCCAAAACAAACCACTTCGTTCGCCATCAAGTCCTTTTCTGTCTCTTTTTGCGATAGATAAATCCTGACAAGGGCTTCCACCAATTAAAAGGTCTATTCCTGTAATCAGGTGAGATTGAATTTCTTTTACATCTCCAATTTGCAAAACATCTGGGTAGTTTTTAATTGATATTTGTTTAGCATATCTATCTATCTCGCTTGCGTAATATAATTCAACAGCAAACCCTGCTCTTTCAAGGGCAACCCTTGCACAAGATATTCCATCAAACAAAGACAAAACTTTCATAATTATTTTCCCTTTAGTTTATTAACAATTTCTTTAGAAGCATTTAAGATTTTCTGTAAATCCTTTATAGAGATAACTTTCTCTAATGGTTCAAAGAAGTAAATCTTTTCCCCATCTACTTCGTAATACTCTTTTGTAACTTTTGTGATTTTCATAGTATTACTCCTTAATTATATATTATTTAATAATAAAATGCAAGTGTTTTTAATTGAATTATAGCGATTTTGTTGGATTTTCATAAGCAGTTATATCCTCCTTATCTTTGACCTAATTATACCACCACCACCACCATTGTCAAGTAGAATAATTAATGATTTTTGGGTATAATTTAATGAATTGTTTATACCCATTTATAACGAGAAATTACTACTCAACAACAACATACTCTTGACAAATGAGGCTTAATAGTGTATCATTATACTATAGGCAACTATATATATGGGTAAACTAAATCGTTTCGGCTACCTCACTACTTATGGAGTTATCTGGCATAGGTTCGCTAAAAAGACAGCAGACCGCCTGACAGCCGATTATCTGGGCAATAAGGGCGAGTTCTCAATAGAGGCAGAAGAGGCATTTGAACGCAAGTTAAGGAAGAATATGGAGTGCAAACGGCTGGGAATAGCGGCGTAGGACTATAGGGATTAATTTGCTATTAGTAAGGAATAATTAAGGTAAATAATATCAAAATATGAAATGTCTACTTTGTGAAGAAACAAGAGCAATACAGGATTGCCATATAATTACCAGACACTTAGGATAATTTTGATGAAAAAGCGCCCAAGTTACAAACAGAAGAAGTTCGCATCTGCCTACGTTAGAAATCACGGCAATGCCTATAGAGCGGCCTTGGAAGCAGGCTATAGCGAGAATACTGCAACAAATGCAGGAAAAAATATCGTGGAGAAACGTGGCATGCAAGAGTTATTGGCAGAGATAGGCGAAGTTGCTTGGACTCCAGGTAGTGTTCGTAAAGACATCGAACTTGGTAAACGCAGAACATTTGAGAAGGGTGATTATACTAACTTTGCAAGGTTCTGCGAGATGGAAGGACGTTGCGAGGCAATGTTCATCGACAGAAGCAAGGTTGAGTCCGTCGGAGTATTAACTATAGAGCAGAAGAACGCAGTCATTAACAGGTTGAAGCAACTCGGCATTGATATCTCGAAGCCTATTAAGTCCAATGACCTTTCAGTAAGTCAGCCCTCAACAAGTTCAGCCACTCCATCAACACTATCAGCTAATAGCACAGCAGACAAGCCCAGCAATGATACTGGTGCTATTGCAGACGAGAGGGCGGAGGGGGGGATTGGCAAGAAGGAAGAAAACGGGGGGTAAGCCCCCACAGTAATTTTTGTCTCGTTTTAAAACGCACTTGTGTCATAGGTAGTGGCAGAGTAAGCAGAAAAGGTTATAGCAAATATGCCGACAGTAGCAGAACAATTAAGCGATAAGGAACTCTTGGTTGCCGATAAGATAGCCGTCGAGACCAATCCTTTGCTTATTGTTGAGGACAATCTGCTTACTATCAGGACAAAGGCAGGGCAGCTGCTTCCTCTTACCCTTAATTCTACCCAGAAGAAGATTCTTACGAAGATTAAGGAACTCCTTGCCAAGGGTAAGCCCATAAGGTTATGGATACTCAAGGCGAGGCAAGCAGGATGCACTACACTCATTGAAGCAATCTTGTATGCTTATTCTTCCCAGAAGCCCGCTACTAACTCATTAGTAATGTCAAGGGATGTAGACGGGGCGAACTATGCTTTTGGTATGCAGAAGATATACCACGAGGAGTTAGCTCCTCACCTTAAGCCACAGGTCAAGCACTCCAATGAGAAGAAGTTAGAGTTTGCCTCTATACACTCACAGATACTCGTAGACACGGCAGATAATGTTGAAGCGGGGCGTTCCTATACCTTCAGGTTAGCCCATTTGACAGAGTGTGCGTTCTATCCTGACTTAGAGAAGTTACTCCTCGGATTAAATCAAGCCGTTCCTAATCTTCCAGGGACTATGATTATAGGTGAGACTACGGCCAATGGCATTGGCAACCAGTTCTATGACAAGTGGGTAGAGTGCAAGGCAGGAAACTCAGACTGGGAAACACTATTCATTCCTTGGTTTGAAGTAGAGGAATACAGCAGACCTATGAATATGGGCTGGTATCCTATAGAAGGCATTAAGTTCGTTACTGCAGATGGCAAAGACAAGTTCCTTGAGGACGAGAGAAGGATTAAGAAAGAGTATGGGCTTACTGATGAGCAACTTAACTGGCGTAGGTGGTGCATAGTCAACAACTGTAATGGCTCCCTACTTCAGTTCTCCCAAGAGTATCCTATTACTGACATTGAAGCATTCGTGTCTACAGGAGACCTTTTCTTTGACAAGGAAGCCCTTGGAAGACAGCAAGTAGTCAAGCCAATGGTAGGCAATATAGTCAAGGAAGACGGCAGGTATATCTTCAGGGAAAACCCTGTTGGCTTATTTAACATATACGAGTTCCCCAAGAGGTTGGAAGAATACTGCGGGGCTGGTGATTGTGCAGAAGGTCTCGAGAATAGGGACAAATGTGCGGCAGTATTCCTTAACAAGAGAACTAATAGTGTGGTAGCGACATATAACCACAATGTGTCCCCTGATAAGTTTGAGGAAGATTTAATCAAGTTAGGGAACTTCTACAATGAGGCATTGTTGGCAGTCGAGAATAAGGGCTATGGATTCAGCGTTAATCAGGGGCTATACAGAAAGTATGGCAGGGTCTATAGGAAGGTTAAGACCAAGAAGGGCTTTAATGAGCCCACGCTTGATATAGGGTTTAATACTAATAGTGTTACAAGACCAATGATACTCTCGCAGATGAAAGAAGAGATTACAGAGGATAACTTAACCCTTAATGACAGGGAATTGGTAAACCAGTGTTATACTTTTGTCAATAACCTTAAAAGGGGTCAGCCTGAAGCCGAGAAAGGCAAGAATGATGACTTGGTAATGAGTTGTGCTATTGCTTGTTATGTCAGGGGAGAGAACCCGTATAAGCAGAAGTCATATAAGAGGGTGGTAAAGAAGCATCATAAGGGATTGTCAGGATATTAACCAAGAGGAGAACTGAATGGTAGAAACAATAGGACAGAAAGAGCAGAAAGAGGAAGTCAAGACAGAAACCAAAACTGAACCCTCTGAACCTGTAAAGTCCAATGACAATAAGATAGCAGAGATTTGGATTAGGGACGGCAGGGTAATGTTAGATGCTTGTCCTGAGTTCTACCACAATAAATTGATGGCAGTAGGTATCCTCGAATACTGCAAAGATATAGTCAAGAACACTAATTATGAGGAGAAGCCGAAGATACAAGTAGCGAGTGGGCTTGGTTCCATAAGGAATTTCTTGAATAAGAGAAAGAAACATTAAGGGATACTCGTGGCAGGTTAAGGGAGATCCTGCTGGCACGTTAAATCCAATAAAAAGGCTTCCACCAGAGGATAATGATGGATAAGATAGATAGGGCTATGAAGCACCCAAAATGTTCTTGGAGCAGGGGCAAAGGCAAGGAGACATCTTAGTGGACAAGACAAAGTTCACGCTGTAATGAAGGAGTTTAGTCGTGGTACACTCCATTCAGGTTCAGGGGACATAGTAAAGAATAGGCAACAGGCGATTGCTATTGGTATGAGTGAAGCAGGACTTGGCTCCAATCAGGTAAGAAAGAGATAAGATGGCAGAGGACAAGATATTTCAGTTAGATGAAGTAAAGATGAAGGACTCTATTGCCAAGTGGATAGACGACGGCAAGAGGAAGTGGGCGTCTCACTTTGATAAAGTAGATGGCTTTGTCAAGAGATACGAGGCAAAGAGAAGCATCTCTGGTCTTATGGGTTGGGGAGACGATGCCAAGTCAGCTCCTAAGAATGAGCCGTGGGACGATTGCTCTGATATTGGCATACCCTTAGAGGCATTCACTATTGAGGGGCTTCTACCAAGATTCCTTAAAGTCTGCTATGGAGCCAAGCCTATTGTTTGGGTAAGAGGCAGGGGAGAGAGTGATTTAGTTGATGCCGAACAAGTCCAAGATGCCCTCAACTTCCAAGTATCAACAAAGATGCATATATACAGGTCTATGAAACTGGTCTTTAAGTCTACTGCTATGAATGGGGATGGGATTGCCAAGTGTGTATGGGAAGAGGACTACAAAGTAGTCAATAAGACCAAGTATTTCTTGGTAGACCCTATGACAGGGCAGAAAGTTCCTAATCCAGAGACAGGGGAGCCGTTAGAGGTAGATAAAGAGTTCCAGCCTCAGCCTGATGAGATGGGTAATGTCTATCAGGTATCAAAGGAGATTACAAGTGAGCAGGTCAAAATATATGACAGCCCTCGCATCTATCCTCGTTCTCTCAAGAACTTCATTATACCTAAAGATGCTGATACTGCCGACATTCAAGACCTTGATTGGGTAGATGATGAATACTTAAGGACTATAGACTGGCTTAAGAAACGTATAGGCGACCCCGCAGAGGGTAAGTTCAATGAGGCGGTAATAACGGAACTTGAACAAGATGTGCAAGGGAAAGCGGTTGGAACAGATAAGTCCCAGTTTGCCAAAGTCTTAATCTCTGAATGGCACGGGGGATATGATATAAATGGAGACGGGTTAGAAGAAGAGATAGTAGCATTCTTGGCACGTCCTTTTGTCAATAATGTCGAGACAGATTATAAGAATGACAAGTTACTTGGATGGATGATTACTCCGTATCCTAAGAGACCGTTCTTCCATTACCAGATTATACCTATGGAGGGGTCATTCTATGGCAAAGGTGTCCCAGAGTTCCTTATTGGTATCCGCAACCTTGTGGACGCTATATTCAACCAGATGATAGACAGGGGTTCAATTACTAATAACCCGCCTATCAAGGTTCCCCTTAACTATGATGCCGACGAGAACCCGTTTGGTCCAGGGTGCAAGTTGCCTACTGATAATCCTGACGGGTTTGGTGTTCTTGAACTTCCGAAGAGCGAGCAGATGGAGTTCTCCAAGATGGAGTTCCTGCTTGGTATGGTTCAGAAGTTATTTGGGGTATCTGATTACTCGTTAGGGCAAGATACAGGCAACCAGAGGACAGCGACTGGTATCCTTTCAATCATAGGCGAGGGTAATGTCAAGTTCGATGATATGATTAGGGCGTTACAGGATGTTAACGAGGAGTTATACGAGTTCATTGTAGACTTGAATGCTGACTATATGACTGATGATTTCATCTATTACTTGACAGAGCAGACCTCTAACCCGTTCAAGAAGATTAGCCAAAGCAAGTGGGGCGGGGCGTTTGATTTTGAGGCAGTAGGTAATTCAGTCAATATCAATAGAGAGGTAGAGCAGAAACGTGCCAGTGATGCCTATACTACTGCTATGAACTCTTACCAAAAGAATCCTTTTATAGACAACAATGTGATGAGGGTAGTAACGCAGAACTTCTTCCGTTCTATTGATATGCGGAATGTGAAGTTGCCTACGATAGAGGAAGTGGAAGCCAAGCAGAGGGAACAACTGGCATTGACCTTGCAGGAGATGCAGGCAAAACAAGTCCAGCAGACTCCTAAAGAACAGCGTCCTCTTGAATCTCAACCGCAAGTCAAAGCAGTAGAAAGTGGGGCTCTTCCTAATGGCTAATGAGAAGATAAGGGAGGCATATGCAGAATGGTATCGCATCTCTAATACTCCTGGCTGGAAAGCATATGCAGAAGAGTTAAAGAAGATTATTACTTCATATGAAGTTGATATGGATAATGATAATATAGATGGTGATGGGCTTAAGCGCCTTCAGTTGATTAAAAAGGGTTTGAAGTTAGCATATGATTTACCCAAACAGATGGAAATAAGGTCAAGGACAAAGTAAAGGAGAGAGATATGTATAAGTTAGGCAGGAAGATGGGAGAAACTTCGGTAGCTAAATCATCTGAGATGTATTACCCTTCAATGTCTTTGACTTCAGATGAGATACCTGAGTTAGACAAGAAGAAGATTGGCTCTAAAGTTGCCCTCAAGGTAATAGGTATCTTAAGAAGTATTAGTCAAGAGAAGGAAGGGGCAAGATATGAAGTAGAATTAAGAGGGTGTGAACCAACTACTGAGATAGATGAGGGCGAGTATGACAAGATGACGGATGAAGAGAAGGACAAGATAGACAGACAAGATGTAGAAGAGAAGTCAATGATATATGATAACGAGGAATAACCCTGCAAACACGCAGGACTTCACTCTTATCTATACAAAGGAGCAGTAAATGGAACCTAATGGCGCAACCCAGACAACTCCCGAACAGGAACCTCTGGAAGCCACAGGTGTAGCAGGGCAGGAGGGAGCAGGACAAGCACAAGGTCAGGTAGAACCTTATCTCTATGCTGGTCGCACATCAGACCCCAAAGAACTTGAGCGTTTGTATGGCGAGTCCAGTAATGAGGGCAAGAGGTTAGCGGCAGAAGTTAAGAGACTTCAGGAGATAGTTCAGAGTATCCAAGGTCAGAATAGGGCAACCCCTGTTCAACCTTCTCCTAACAAGGGTGGATATGAGGACTTCTTTGATAAGGAAACTGATGCTGCCATCAAGTGGTATATTAGGAATCACTTGAATGAGTTTGCCCAGTCCCAGAAATCAGAATCGGCTTACCAAAAGCAAGTCGCTGATTGCTGGGCAGAAACCTTGAAGGAATACCCTGACTTGAACAATCAGCAGTCAGAGTTATTCCAGTTAGCGGATAAGATACTCTTTGAGCGTGGTTTAGCAACGAGAGATGATAGCGGAGTGCTTATCCTTGCTACGCCTTATGCTTACAGAATTGCTGTAGACGCCGCTTATGCTCAGTTATCCAAGCAGGCTCCTAACAAGCAGGCAATAGTAGCGAAGAAAGGTCAGGCAACTTCAGTATCAGGTCGTGCTACAGGCGGTTATACTCCAACAGGGGTCTTAACCGAGGAAACATATAACAAGTTGTCTGATGAACAGAAAGACGCATATGATGCGTGGACGGTTCAACAGAAAATTAACAACAGGAGGTAGTTTCTAATGTTTCGCAAACTTTGGTCTACCCTCCGTTGCTTTAAGTTTGAGCATAGGTCAGGTATGGCAACACTCAATACTATGACCTATAATTCAGGTGCTGGCGAGTTGGATTACGCCATACCCACATTGTGGAATAAGAGGCTCTACAATGACGGTATACGCAAGGCATTCTGGGGCTCACGCTTTGAAGGTGCGGAAGGTAGCAGTAAACCCATTATAGTCAAGGACGATTTGGAGAAAGGGCCGGGAGATGTCATTCACTTCCAGGTTCTTTCAGACCTCTTCTCCTCAGGCGTAACGGGTGAGACATCATTGATGGGTAGTGAAGATAAACTGGCTATGGCGCAGTTCGACCTTACGGTTGACTGGATACGTAATGCGGTAGCGTTTACAAAGAACGTCCAGCGCAGGGTCAACTTTGACATAGTTCAGGTGGCACGCCAGAGGTTATCTGATTGGATGTCCCGCTACATAGATGAGGGGATGTTCTACCAGTTAATCACGACTGAATCCCCTGATACTCTCTATGCCGGTGATGCTACGACAGAAGCCAGCCTTGGTGCTAATGATACGTTCGGTGTCGAAGAGATAGACCGTATCAAGTTGGCTCTCCAGAGGAAAGGTGCGTTGCCTATATCCTCGAAGATGTCAAGTGGTGAGGAACTTGAGGCTTTTGGTATCGTCATATCTGAAGTTGACGAATACTGGCTCAAGGGTGATGAGGACTGGAAGAAAGCCCAGTTCTATGCCGCTGACAGGGGCACGGGTAATCCGCTCTTCACGGGTGCTATCGGTATGTGGAATGGCTGTATAGTCTATGTCAACCGCTCGGTAAAGTCGGCTAACAATGTCCTTGGTAGCCCGCTTCGCCCTGAAGGTAGGCTCTATTCCACGATAGATGCTTCAACGACAGGCGCTAACTATGTAACTCTCGGCGCTTCGGGCAAGACGAACTTTACCAAGTTCTTCCCCGCTACAGGCACGTTGAAGATAGGCACGGAAGAGTTGACCTATACTGCGAAGTCGGTCTATGGCTTTACCATATCCGCTCGTGGTGCGAATGGCACGACTGGTGCTATCCATACTGCTGGCGATTTAGTAACGCTTAGGGACGTTTCCACGCAGATAGGTTTCGGCGCTGAAGTCGCTGTGCGTGGTTGGGGTATGAAACCCAGCCCGATTACCCAGTTGTATGACTATGGCTTCGAGAATGGTATCGGTATAGAAGCCATCTTTGGTCAGGTTGCTATAAAGAACACGGCAAGTGTAGCGAAGAACTACTTGCTCTGTAAATCCTATGCCAATAATCCTGGCACTATATAAGGAGGGCTTAATATGAAAAGACTTATTGCTCTTCTTGTAGTAATAGGGTTGATGGTATCGGGTGTAGCGTTTGCGAAGATAGACAGGGATAGCCCGTTATCTTCTAAGACTGTTATAGCGACTGGCGTAATGGTCGGACACGGAGCCACAGTATACAAGTTATTCTTCTGGGCTTCGGCTGCATCTTCTTACTTTGCTCTTTACGATTGTGCTACAGTTGGTGATACTAACTCCAATGACAAAGTAAAGATGGAAGGTGGAGAGGCGACGCAGTATGACGGTAATTGGTATGACTTTGGCGAAGATGGTATTGTATTCCAGACTGGTGTAACGGCTGTTATCACCACAGGTGGATACGTAACCATACTTTACCAGTAGAATGAAGTCAGGGGGGTAGGTCTTCAAGGCTTGCCCCCCTAACCCAATGGAGATTAGTATGAGAAGGTTAATATCGGTATTGATAGTAATGGCTCTTATATGCCCGTTGGCTCACGGGGCGTATAAAGACCAGCATACTATAAAGGGATTTGTAGCAAGCGGGCAGATTAAGGGTATAAGTTCGCCTGAAGATGTTAAGATATACAAGGTTACTTTTCAAGCGACTGCTAATACTGCCTTCTTTGGTATCTATGATTCTGTAGGAACAGCAGGGGAAAGTAATACTACAATAAAGATTGAGGGTTCAGAAGCGACCTCTGGCAATGGCAAGACGATTGATTTCTCTGACAATCCCGTTGAGTTCTCCACAGGCGCTTATCTTGACATATCGAATATGAAAGTATTAGTTGAGTATGAATAGTAATGTGAAAGATAGGATATTTGATATAGTCCTTGGCATACTACTGGTGCTTACACCAATAGTCTTTGTCCCGTGGAATATACCACGCCTAAATGGATGGGTGGCATCTTATCAGTATTATCAATTCAATATGCTCAATATAATGGATATTCCGTCTATCCAGTTGCTGTTCTTTGAGTTGGCTGTGGTAATCTTGCTTGTAGTCGCTACTTTGTCTAATCAGCATAGAGGGTTCAAGGATAAGCCCATCTCATTACTATTCATTCTTGTTTTGCTTAACTTGATGTTACATCCTATAGGCATTAAGGTATTCCCGTTCGTATTACTGGGTTTCTTACTTTATTACCTCATAGTGTGCTACATTAAAGATGTAAGGACTATCGCTTATCCTATGCTTATAGTTTCGGCTTTGAATACTGTGTTTGCTGTTATGCAGGCACTCGGCATATACTTGGTCTATAACACAATAAGATGCGATGGAGCAATGTTCATATCAAATCATATGGCTCTCTATCAAGCAATCTCTATACCTATGGTCTATATGCTTTCTCCTTGGCTTGTTCTTATCCCGATTATAGGGTTGCTATTGTCAAGTTCAATAGTTCCTTTGGTTGCATCCTTAATCGGTATGATGTTCTTGTTAAGGCGCAATAACCTGTTATCTATCCCTATGCTCGGTATTTATGGTGGTCTTGGCTTATACCTTATATATCTCTATAAAGGTCTTATCTATAAGTTATCTATACGTTCTCAAGTCTGGCTCCAAAGCATAGATTTCAGTTTCTTCGGACACAAGTTAGGTTCTTTTTCCTCTGCTATACCTACAATAGGAAATAGCACAACAACTTATTCCATATATTTAACAATATATTACTATCTTGGAATAGTAGGTATTATAACACTATCCTACTTCTTCATAGATAGAATAATCAGATATAGGAAGTCTAAGGTAAGTAAACCATTCGAGTGCTTGTTTGCTTCAGTGGTCATACTGGCACTCTGCGGGTTAAGCCAGTCTTTCTTAGATTTCCCTCGTTTGGCGTTCACGTCAATAGTAATGTTGGCAGGTCTATCAGCGTTCTTAATGAAAGGTGAGGTGGCGAATGGAAATGATTAGGATACAGTATACTGGAAGTATGTCAAAGGTTAAGTCAAATTGGGCAAGGAAAACATATGTCTTTAGCAAAGATAATGAGTTCACTCTTGATGTTCCTGAATTGCTTGCAAGAGAATTGCTAATGCTTGGCAAGTATAAGGTAGTCCCGTTGACTATACCTGAACAAGTCCATAAGATAGGACAACCTGTCAAGGAAGAATCTGAAAATTCGGAAATTGAACTTAAAGCAACTCCAGTCCATAAGAAACCTGTAGGTCGTCCAAGGAAGGAGAAGAAGTAATGGCAGATAGAAGGGGTAATTTAGTTCCCGATGAGAAAGAATTGCTTGAGACACAAGAAGAATTAAAGAGGTTAAGACCTTATGTGTCTAAACTCAAGACAGAGAAGCAGGAACTTGAAGAGCAGATACCTATCTTAAAGGAACAGGCAGAGAAAGCAAAGAGTGAGAGAGAACAGATTATATCAGAAGCTAAGGAAGAAGCAGATAAGATTAAAGATAAGGCATCTGAACTCTATGTCAAGGTAAAGGCACAGGAAGACGATGCGAATAAGAAGACTGCTGATTCCAATGCTAAGTTAGAGGAAGCCAAAGCACTTAAAGCCGAGGCAGAATCCCTCATTAAGTCCAATAAAGGTATGAGAGCTAACCTTGACATAGAAGCAAGAGACAATAAGGCATTGAAGATTAAGTTGGATAATATAGTAAAGAAGATTAAGGAGATGTTGGAGGAATAAGTGGCTACCTATGGGTTAGAGTTCAGTGAAATCTATGGTCGTGTCCAAGATTATGCCAGTATCAAGAATATAGTCGGTTCTGATACTAAAGCGAAAGTGGCAGTCAATGACGCTCTTCGCAGGCTTGCTTCAGAACGTAGGTGGACTGCCTTAAGAAGGACAGGCACTATTACTCCTGTTGCAGGAACACAGTCTTACTCTATAGCAGGTCTAACTGGCTATAACTACCCTGTTGAAGTTTACTACATAAGCAATGGGATAAGGCAACCTATCAGGATAGTTACTGAAGATGAATGGTCTGATAATGAGGATACGCAGAACGAGGGAGACCCTACTGTATGTATATTCTCCGTTAAGACAGGAACCGAGTTATTCTATGTCTCTCCCAAGCCCTCTTCTTCATTTGTATCACTATATACTACTATCTACGTAGACTATGACAAGAAGCCTACAGAGTTGTCTGGTGACACCGATGTCCCTGAAATCCCCAATACTAATAGCCAGATGGCTCTTGTCTACTACGCTGTAGCAGAGTTATGCGCTTCTCAAGGAGACGCTACTGGTGTAGGCATATGGGAACAAAAAGGTATGAAGGAGTTAAACAAGTATTTCAGTAATGACATTAACTTCAAGGGCAAGGGTTCTACTATCAAGCCTGCATACGGCATCTTACACGGAGTCAATGGCAGGGTTTCAAGAGGGAGAGATTATAACTCGTGATTAGGCAGTCAGCAATAGTCATTAGTGATTTTGGGGGCGGGCAGGATACAAAGACTCCGCTCTTGGCTATGCCCTCGTCTAAATCTCCTAATATGCGAAACTGGCATTGTGCAGGAATGAAGGAGAGGCTCGTTGTTAGGGGTGGCTATGCCAAATTAAACTCTGGAGCAATTCCCTCTGCTGGTCTTGATGTTGCCTATCCTCCTGGCTATCAGACGACTGATTACAACCTAATGGATACTGCTACTCATACCGAGATTTCACAGGGATTTAAGCCCTCTACTTCTGCTGATGTTACTAAAGTCAGGTTATGGCTCAAGTCAGAAGGAACTCCCGCAGGAACAGATACAGTCCATATTGAAATACAGACAGATGCTTCTGGTGTGCCTTCAGGAACTCCTGTTGCTAATGGAACTTCAGATGATGTTGATATATCAGACACTATAACAAGTTCTTATTCTTGGATAGAGTTTACTTTTACTACAAATCCTGTCCTTGTAGCAGGCACTCAATACCATATAGTCTTGGTAGGCGACTTTAATGTAGACGGGACTAACTATATCAAATGGGGCATTGATGACTATGATGTAATCTATCCTAACGGCTCAATGTCTTACTATGATGGTGCTACTTGGGTAGTAGATACCGCATATGATGCAGTCTTTGAGGTCTATATTACAGGTGGTGTCCTTGGAAATGATGGCTATGCTTTATGGGACTTCAATTCCAAGCGTATGGTAATGGGCATTTGGGGAACTACTGTATATAAAATGGATAAGACCAATGCTGGGACTCCTGATGGCACTTGGGATGCTCTTGGTGGTGGTTCTTCTTGGGATTCTTACACAAAGTTAATAGTCCATTGGGATGGTGCAGATGCGGCAACTGCCTATACTACAGAAGATGACGGGGCAAGAACAGTTACTTTTGGTGGAACAGCTCAACTCGATACAGCACAGAAGAAGTTCGGAGCATCTTCTTTACTCCTCGATGGTAATAGCGACTATGTGACTATCCCTGATAGTGATGATTGGGACTTTGGAGAAGGAGATTTCACGATTGACTTCTGGATAAGATATGCTTCTTCCACTGAAGGTCAAGTTGTTATCGGGCAATATGTAGATGCAAATAATAGATGGTATCTTATGAAAGACGATGCTACACATAAACATAAATGGATATTTGTATGGATAGTAGGAGGTGTCGCAAAAGCAGCATATACTGCTACAAGTAATTGGTCTCCATCAGATGATACTTGGTATCATATTGCATTTGTAAGAAATGGTTCAAATGCTTATCTATTTATTGATGGTGTTTCTACAGCTTTAACTACTTTAACAACATTCGGCACTCTATCAAGTATTGGTGCTTCTGCTCTTATTATAGGCAGATATGGTGCAGGAACTTTATATGTTAATGGATGGATAGATGAATTAAGAGTATGTAAAGGTGTAGCGAGATGGACTGCTAATTTTACTCCTCCTACATCGGCTTATTCAAAAGGCACAATAGATATATCCTATGGAAGAAACTGGACATTTGCTGACTGGAAATCAGGGCGTATGTTGCTTAATTCAGATATAGGACTATATACTTATACAGGGACAGGTAATCTTGGCACTGTAGGAGCCGCTCCTATCGGCAGGTTTATGACTATATTCAAGAACTATGTCTTTATAGCAGGATTACGAGGTTCTCCTAATGAGATAAGATATTCTGCCCTTAATGACTATACAACTTGGGCTTCTGCAAACTCACTTACTATACATACTAATGATGGAGATATAATAACTGGCATAAGAGAGTTGAGAGGACGTCTCTATGTCTTCAAGAGGTTCTCTATCCATAGAGTAAGTTATGTAGGTTCAAATCCTACTTTCCAAGTTGACCCTATCATTGGCGTAGGCACACCCTCTCACTACTCAATTAAAGAAATAGATATGGGCGGTGATGTCGGGACAGTTCTTTGCTTCTTTACGGCAGATAAGAAACTTGCTGTATTTAACGGATATGACCTTGAGTATGTCAATGATACGTCAATAGAGAAAACTAATGATTTGTTCCAAGCGGCTGATGACCAACCTATTGCTTTGTCTGACTGCAATATGATGTATTCAGACCTCTTTCACGCACAGGTCAACAAGAAAACTAATGAGTATATACTCTATGTAGTCCTTAATACTGATACTACCATTGGGTATGCGTTTATCTTTGACTATAAGACAGGTGGGTTATTCCCTTACGATAACCAACCATTTGCTTCTTCGGCTATAGTAGTGTCAACTAACAAGGAGAAACTATTATACACGGCAGGGTATAGCGGGTATGCTTACCTTACAGAGAGCGGTAATGATGATGACGGCTCTGATATAAGAGCATACTGGGTATCAGGTAAGTTCAAGCCAGAAGCGTTAGGGCTTATGTCAAAGGGTTTGCTTCTTGGAGTAAGATACAAGGAAGCATACTCACTTACTACTGCAAATATGTCATTCCAGTTCAGGTTAGACCAGAATGCGGCGTGGACAACAGCACAGAACTTTGCTTACAATAGGGCAGATGAATATGAGTTTGGCAAGGTAAGTATGTTCGATGTGAGGACTATACATAATATGTTCCAGACAAAGATAGTATGCGATGGCTCGAATCCTGCGCCTACTTTATATGGGTTAGAGTTATATGGAGAGCCATTGGGCGTGAATGTTAAGGATAGAGCTACTGCATAATGAGGAGAATACAATTTGAAGCTCGAAGATTATCAATTTTCTCCTACTCTTAACAAGGATATTGAGTTAAGGGAAGTAATAACTAATATCAAGGACATTATCAATAATGGCAGATACCAGATGAGAGTCCTTGACGGCTATCCTACGTGGACAGGAGAAGAAGGAGAGGCAGTTTTTGTATCAAGTGGTGGAGTATACAGGTTATATGTTTATGCCTCAAATGGGTGGAGATATGTTGCGTTTACATAGCACTTACTATAAGAAGATGATGGAGAAGAACAGGCTACTTCCAATAATAAGTAATGGAAAAGTGGCAGGGCTTCTATCTTTCTATATTACTAATGATGATACTCCGTTCATTGAAGCAGACCCATTTGCCGTGTTAGATGATAATGCTGATGGTAAGATATGTTATGTAGCCCAAGCGTTCTCTAACGGAAAGGTCGTTAGCCCCTTGAAAGTATGGCATAAGTTCAGGAACCACATCAGAGATAACTTTAGTAATGTAGAATATATACATTGGAACAGAGGAAAGAACGGGGCAATGTATTCATATATCAAGGAACTTAAAACAAAAGGAGAAGTAAATGGCAAAGTTAAAGATTAACATACTTGATGATGGAGATTATCTTAAACTTCATATGAAGCACAATGTCTCGAAAGAAGACTTGGAAGACAGTCTTGGTTTCTCTGACCCAGATACAGGTGAAGCATTCATTAGGCAGACAGGAGTTTCAGATATAGACGAAGCAACTATTCTACACGAGATAGATGAGTTGACTTCAAGCCAGTCATATCACGAAGATGCCAACGGATACAGATGGAAGAAGTGGGGTAAGCCTTTTAGGGCACTTACGGGGACAGGGGCAAGCCAGAAGGGGACTATCTTTGGCAATGTCCTTCCTACTGTTGCTAACATAGGTTTAGGTGCTGTTCCTGGAATTGGTCCAGCTCTCGCCACTGGTTATGGTGCTTGGCAAGGGGCGACTCACGGCGGTGGTGTAAAGGGCGGCTTGCTTGGTGCATTACAGGGCTACGGTCTTGGTAATGTTGGTGAAGCAGTCAAGGGCGGTGTGCAAGGTGCTATGGAAGGCACAGGAATACTTAAGGGTGCGTCAGAGGGCTTAAGTAGGTATGGTCTTAATCCAATGATAAGTAAAGCACTGGGATTTGGTGGAGCAGGGACTACTGGCACGACTTCAGGACTTGGGACAACTGGTTCAGGTCTTGCTGGTCCAGTAACAGAAGCCCAATCAAAGCTTGGATACAACTACTTGTCGCAGGTTCCTACTAATTTAGTTGGGTCGGCAGCAGCACAAGCAGCTCTCAATGCTGGTATGAAGCCAGTTACGTTGCCTTCTGCTCCCACAGCTCCTGCTACGCAAACCCCTACTACTCAAGTCCCTAACATTACTGACTTGAAAGCTGAAGGTTATACTCCTCCCGTAGGGGTAGCCGCACAAGGAGTAGCGAAGTCAGGTCTTGGCAGTCTTGCAGGCACTTTAGCTTCCCCTGCTATACAGACAGGTGTTGGCTTACTTACAACGGGGGCTTCAGCACTGCCGAAGAACGCCGAGTTTGAGAATGTTTCTTCTTTAGAACAATTAAGGAACGAGATAGCGACTAAAGGTTCTTCACCTGCTCTTTATATGAGGGCAAGAAGGTCTCTTGAAGAGGGCTATACTGATGCACGTGAAGAACTTGATACTATCTATAATCAGGCAGGTATGTTAGATAGCGGAGAGTATAGGGACGCTGTTGCAAAGTTAGCGACCAAGAAGGCAGATGCTGAAGAATTGCTATCAGCGCAGATAGATGAACAGACAATGAATGACTTGTTGGGACTTACTAACCTTGATGTGCAAATAGCTGCGGCTAAATACGGAGCAGATGCCGCAGATATAACAGCTTTAAGGCAGATACTCGGCACAGCAGGTGGCACAATGCTCTCAAGCGGTCTTAAAGGTCTCGGTGTTACTCAATAGGAGTATATGATGAATACGGCTAATTTAGGAGCTAACGCAGGGCAGTGGTTTGAAATGGGGCAAAGAGCAGGTGGTCGCCTCTCTGGCGTAGGTTCTGCCCTTAAAGTCCTTGTGGACACTCTTAATCAGGATAAGGCAATTAAACAGGAGTTAGAGAGCCAGAAGACTTTAATTGACTACAAGGCAAAGGCGGAAAAAGAGAATAGGTCGCCTTTAGAGGATGTTGTTGAAAGAGGTAAGATAGCAACTGCGGCAAAAGCGGCTTATGATGCTGGATTAGACCCTAATACTGCTTTAGGAATAGATGTTAGTAGTGTATTAGGTGGTAAAGAAACTACTACTCCATCACAAATAATTACTACTCCATCTTTAGGCTCTGGTGAGGTCAAGGCTCCTGCTAAAGACATAATGGAAGGATATGAGGAAGTTCCCATTGGAGTAACAGAAACTCCATTTGGTAGTAAAAGAATTGAAACAAAGATACAGCCGACTTTAAAGAAACAACTTGCTGATGAGGCGGCTAAATTAGAAATGCAGACTGAGATAAAGTCAAAAGTTCCTACTGTTCAACAGAAAAATGACCTTGATAAAGTAAATCAGCAAATATCTAATATCAAAGATATGCGCTCACTTGCTGAAAAGATAGGGACTTATCCAGGAAGTCGAATAGCCCAAGGAACAGCAGCAGCAATAAGTGGTGGCGGTTGGGCTACAGAACATTACCAGTATCTTATGCAAAGACCTGCTATGGCAGTATCCCTGTATCGTGCTTTAACTGGAGATACGAGGTTATCTGATGCTGATGCTGAAGCAAGAGCACTTCCACTGTTGTGGAAGCCAGGTCAATCATCTAAGATAAGAAAGTCAAGTTTTGACTATATCGAAAATGCCCTTAATACAAGAAAGCAAATGATTGAGCAAGGAAGATATAGTTTAAGTCCTGATGGAGATTATATTACACCTTTTGAGAATGTTATTGCTGAGACTAAAGGGAAGGGAGTTAGCCTTAAGGGGCAGCAAACTCAAGGTCAATATAAAGTCGGTGATACTATAACTAAGAACGGCATAACATATACCTTTAATGGCAAGGACTGGGATTACTAATGCCTACTATATCTACTGAAGAATTATTAGGAACACAGAAGAAAACTATATCGACAGAGGAATTGTTTGCTCAGCCTAAAGGCAAATCTCTACGCAAAGGTATCTTTGGTTCTGTTCCTGAAGAAGATTACCAGAGAGGTGAAAGAAACATAGCAGGAGCCATCTTTGAGCGCCCTGGAGCTGCAATAAGGTCTGCTCTTACTGGTAAAGGATATGTAGAGGGAGCGGTAAATCCTACTGAAGTTCCCACATTTCAAGAGAGCGCACTTAAAAAGTATTATGGAGAAGGTAAACCTTCAGCATTGAAGACTATAGGTGGATTTGGAGTATCAGCTGCTGGTATGGCAGGAGATATTCTAACTAATCCTGCTGATGTTATTGGCTTAATGACTGGTGCGAAGCCAGTAAGGGATATTACTGGGTTGTCTAAAGTAGGTGCTGCTATAGGTGCTACTAAAGTAGGAAAGTCTCTTAAGGCAGTGGCAACTACACCCATAACTAAAGAGAATATAATCAAGCCATTTGCTAAGGCAAGTGAATTGCTTAAAGTTCCAGTAAGGAAGACAGCGAGGGGAGTTGAAAGAGTAGGTGGGGCAATAGCTGGAATAGAACCTAAAATCTTGAATGAAACCCGTCAGCAAGGATTCAGGAATGTCTTACAGAAGAGATACTATGATACTAAAGTTCCAGAGAAGATAGTAGAGAGTATAGATAATAATATAGAGAGGTTGAAGGAAGTAGCAGGAAATAAGTTTAATGAGCAAACTGCCATCTTAAGGACTCAACCTTTTGATTATAATCTAATCCTTGAGAAGGTTCAGCCTCTATCACTTGACATTAAGAGGAATCCCTTTAAAAGTATTACAAGACAACTTGACCAGTCTATCTTCGATGGTTTAACAGACCCTAATCTTGAAGTCAATACTCTTGGAGATATGTTAGACTTGAGGCGTTCTCTCGATGAGGTCATCTTTACTGCAAAGGGACAGAAGATACAAAGTAAGTTTGCTATGAATGTAAGGAAGTCTATCAATGAGGTCTTGCACAAGAATACAGAACTTGCCAAAGCAGATGAGGAATGGACTTCTTTACAGAATATGTTATCTGAAAATAAGAGAGTATTTGGAGAAACAGGAGAAGCATACTTAAAGAGATGGGAAAATCTATCTGCTAAACAGAAAGAGAAGTTATCTCTCTTAGAGAGTGAGTTGATAAAATCAAATCCTGAAGCTACTCCATTCATAAACGATTTGACTAATTACTCTCTTGCTAAATACTATGAAACACCTACATTTAGTTCTGTATATCCATTTAGTATGGTAAGAGCACCTATACGGGCAGGATATAGGGGATATTTAAGAACATTTGGCAGATTAAGCGAAGAACCAAAGAAGCCTATATCCCTTAAAGCGAGGAACCCCTAATGTCATTTGACGCAAGAGGAGCACAAGTAGGTAAGCACGTAGGTTATGATTATGAGAAGATTACAGTAGCAGATACTGCTATTGGGCTTACTACTGCTAAATTGACTACGAAGCCACAGCCAAAGAGGGTATATATTACTCTTGAGACTGCCCCAGTAAGATACAGGTATGACGGCACAGACCCTACTGATACCGAGGGACATTATATGACTCCTGGTTCTTACTTGACTATTACTGGCATACTTAATCTAAAGAACTTCAAGGCAATAAGGACAGGTGCAACTTCTGGCGTATTTAGAGTTTCCTTTGAAAGGTAAGATTATGAGCAGAATGAGATGGCTTCTTATACCAGTATTGACTATCTTACTATTCTCATCAGCAATAGCAGATGAGGGTGCAATAGGAACTGGCTCAACAGGAGGGTCTGCTGGGCCGACTGGACCGTTATGGATAACCGAAGAGGATAATTCTCCCGATACGTGGCCGTGGAAGTTAAAGTTCCCTAATGGTTCTTTAACTGATAATGGAGACGGAACTACTTCAGCAGACTTTGGGGGGCTTTACCTTAAACTCGACCAGACCACCCCACAGACCATCACAGGCGGGGCGCCGAATTTCAGCTCAGCCATAGACTTCACTCAAATTGCTACGCCAGCTAATCCTCCTGCTGGTTCAAATAGGTTATATTTCAAGAACGATGACAAGTTATATCAACTTACTTCCGGCGGTTCCGAGAGTCTTGTCGGCGGAGGCGGCGGTTCTTCTGTATCTTTTGGCTCTGCGGGTCAAATCCCGTATACCAATGCTACGACGGACGATTTTAGTTACGGCACAGGACTCTCCTGGAATCCGGCTACGTCTACCCTTACTGCCACAAATATCACAGGAGACCTGACGGGTAACGTAACCGGCAACGTATCAGGGAATGCTTCAACTGCGACTTCCGCCTCCAGTGCCGCGTCAGCGACTAACGCCGCAAATACCGCAATTACCGACGATACGACTACTAATGCTATAATGTATCCGACGTGGGTAACTGCCAATACGGGCAACCTCCCACAAAAAGTATCGTCAACAAAATTGAGTTTTAATCCTTCATCTGGATTGTTGACGGCAACAGGGTTTTCAGGGCCATTAACGGGCAATGTTACTGGCAACGTATCAGGGAATGCCGGGACAGTTACTAACGGCGTTTATACTACTGACGCGGGAACGGTCTTTTTAGCCCCTAATGGCGACGGGCAGAATCTATCAAATGTCATTCATTCCGAGAGCGACCCCCTATCTGCTACCAAAGCCCTTGATAATATCGCTTCCTGTGCTATCAATACATCTCTCCTGTCCGACACTGCCGATACCGACAGCCTCGGCTCTGCCGACAAGGAATGGCTTAATCTGTATATCGGGGATGCCGGAAAGATTTACTTAGGATTAGGGCAGGACACCTCTATTCACAGAAGCGGGGCGAACGAGATGACCCTGACGGCCTCAAGTGGGGTAAAAGCAACGAATTTCATCTCTACCGCCTCCTTGGGCACGTCCCCGTATGCGTGCACGTCCAATACTTTGAATACCAACCTGAATGCTGACCTCTTGGACGGACAGCACGGCACATATTATGCAGTTGCGACTGATTATCTCAAACTCGACCAGTCTACTCCCCAGACCGTAACAGGCGGTGCGCCGAACTTCAGCGGGGGGCTTGATAGCGGTTCCTCCGTAAACATCACAGGTTCCGCCGATACCGTCCAACTCAAGGTCAAAGCCAATAACCCGCAGGTCAATGATATTTTACAGGTGTTGGCAAGTGATGGGACGACGAAACAATTCGCCATAGATGGTTCAGGCAATCTCTTATTTAAGACAGGACAGGATATTCGCCCGACCTCTGATTCTACAACGGCAATTAACATCGCCCAAGCAGATGGAACGGATTGGGTAACCTTTGATACAACGAATAAGAAAATCGGGATAAATACTACTCCTACATATAAAATTGATTTACGTTCCGATGGGGTTGATGTAGATAGCGATTTCAGCATCAGCAATTCCGATTATAGTCATTTTATAAGGTTATTTCCTGGGAGACAAAGCGACCCTAATCCTTTTATTCTCTGGAAGAATGGCGACCCTATGAGATTTGTAAATGACAGTGGGGGATGGAATGAGTTAGGAAGGTTTTCGGCAAGTGGAAACCTTCTCGTGGGGACAACTGATGATGACGGCACTCCCGCCACAGGCAAGTTAGTGGTCAAAGGTTCTACCAATGACGGTTCAACCAACATCTTTGTAGGCAGGGATAGCGATGAGGCGAATGTTGCGACGCTGGACACGAACGGGAAGATGTCTTTAACGTCGGATGCCGTTGCTGTTAAACCAACCGCTACGATAGTTATTGCCTCGTCTACTTCGAGAGGTAAAGACGCTGCGGATTACGTCTGTGATGGAACAAATGATGAAGTCCAGATACAGGCGGCGATAGACGCCCTTGGGGTCGAGGGTGGGACGATATGTTTACTCGAAGGAACATATACTATTGCGGCAGTAATAACCATTGATAAACGCATTACGATAACAGGACAGCAATCGGGCGATAAGGGCGGTGGAACAAAACTCGTCCTTGCCAATGCCGCAGACTGCGATATGTTTGACCTTGTTCCTGCCGTAGGTGCTTCGACTACTCACTACCAGTTGACACGATTTGAACACCTTATGCTTGATGGCAATAAGGCAAATCAAACAGTCGCTACCAAAGCTATCGACCAGAATGAGGGAAGCGCTGTAGACCTTACCCTGTATGATATATGGTTCGACTCTTGGAAGGGCTACTGCATTGACTTACAGCAGTATTGGGACTGGCATATTTTCAGGTGCGTGTTTGAACATAACGACACCTATGCGATACATCTTGAACACGTTAATAGCCATGCCCCTACGACTGGCTGGATAAAAGATTGCTTTTATCCGTCTGTCATACAGGACGGAACAGATAGAAGCACGAGGTTGATTATTGAAGGTAATTATATAAATACCTCGGACGCTTTTAACAACTTTGACCTGTGGTGCTCCAACCTTATATTCAAGAGCAATATGACCGACGCTTCTGCGGCAGTAAGGACGGCAAATACCTATACCATATTAAAGATTAACTCTACCACGGGTGGGACAAATACCAATAACTATGTTATCTCCGATAATATCTTTAATGAGACGGGCGATAAATATGCTATAGATATCGGCGGTGGCGGCACTACAATAATCAATCGTATGGTAATCGAGGGCAACGTCTTCCAATTCAGCGATGGCACTTCAATAATTCACAACACGGGAACAGGCCAGCTCGCCAACTTTATTGTTTCGGGTAACACCTTCCAAGGGCAGGACGATAATTCGATGAAGGGCGTATATGTCGGGAATAGCAACGTATCTAACATTAGCGACAACACCTTTATTAACTTTGCCACGGGAGTCGATATTTCGGATGCTTCTTGTTATAACCCTATTGTTAGTGGGAATAACTTTGACGCCTGCACGACCCCTGTAACGGCAGGCGGTTCAGGAACATATAATCCTCTGGTCTATGGGAATAAAACAGGAAAAACGAAGGATTTTATAGTCCCTGACGCAGGGAAACTACAGGCAAATTCTTTAGGCGACGACAAGAACATTCAGGTATATCACAATGATACGAGTGGGCAAATCGTAACTTCTTCTGGAAATTTGATTCTTGCTCCCAATGGGACAACAGTTACGGTCTACCCTAAAATATTAGATGTAGATACCATACAAAATTACAACGATATAGTTCTCAAGACTTATGACGGTGATTCTTACAATGCGGCTCTTACCGTTCACGGTGCAGGTGGAACACAAACTATTCAGATGAACGCCTATGGAGCAGGTGCCTTGACAACTGACGCTTCGGGAAATATTGTTGCTACTTCCGATGAACGCCAAAAGGATATTCAAGGTAATTTTACCCGTGGACTTAAAGACCTCAAAGATATAAGCCCTATATTTTATAAGTGGAAACCTGAAACTGGCTACGATACCGAACACGTTTACGCAGGTCTGTCCGCTCAAAATGTTCAGAAGAATATACCTGAAGCGGTGATGGCGAATGAGGAAGGATATTTAGGATTACAAGACAGACCGATAATTGCGACGCTCATCAATGCTATAAACGAACAGCAAAAAGAAATAGACACCTTGAAGGCAAGGCTTGACAAACTGGAACAGGCAACCAAATAGGAGAACCAAAATGAAAACCTTAATTACCATTATCGCACTAATAAGTATTTCGCCTGTATTCGCCGACACCCTTGAAAAGGTAGACGCTAACACTGTCAAGATAACCACGACACAGGAAAAGACCTATACCTACGAGGACATACAGAGCCGCATAAATTCTCTCAAGTCCGAAAGGGACGGGCAACAGAATAACCTGAACCTCTTGGACGGCTCAATAGCCGAATGGGAGAAACTGCTCGTGGACGCAGAAAAGGCAGGTATAAAGGCGAAGGTTGAGGCAACCGAGGAAAACATCAAGGGGGAATAGATGCCATCTGAGGACCGCAGGAACGATATCGGGCAGAAGCTGACCTATACGGTAATGACGGCGATCGTCTCGATTCTCCTGACGCTGATATTCGTCAAGACCTATCAGACCGCCGAGAACGCTTATGCCGCGTCCTGCGCCAATACGACCGATATCGCGGTGCTCAAGCAGGTGGATAAGACGCTCACAGAGAAATTCGACACGATAGACAAGAAGCTCGACCAGATACTTAAAATATCGGTGCGATGATGAGCAATGAAAACGGACAAGCGCCGTTTGATGATTACGCGGTATACGGCAATGTGTGTATCCGCAAGAAAGACCTTGCCGTTGCCGGCATATACAAGGGCAACGTCCTCGTTGATATCAAGGACATGACGCAAGAGGAAAAAGAACAGGCGCACAGGTATGTTAGGCAGAACACGTTCGATATATTGCAAAGGATAGGCGAAAAATGATACCGGCGATCGTAGGACTCGTGATACTGGCATTGGCACTCGGCAAAGAACTGACTCCGGGCATGCTTTTATATACGGCGATATTCGCGGGGTTCCTGGCCGCGATTACAAGAAAAAAGAAAGGAGCATAACATGTGGTGGATACTTGGGATAGTGGCGCGGTTCCTGACGGGTCTGCCAGCGATCAAGTGGGCGCTTAAAAACGCCGGGCTGGCGATAGGCGTTATCGAGCTGATACTGGAGTTCGTTGCTTCGGTGTTGATCCAGCTCTTAAAGCTCGCAGTCGGATTGTGCAATATCTTCGAGACGGACCGCAGCAAGGACAAAGCCGTCAACTGGATAGAGAACGCCGAGGCATTTGTGGCATTTATCGAGCAGAAGTTTACCGAGTGGAAGGGCAAGGCGTATAAACTGGGAGTCAAGAACCCGAGAAAGGATAATTGAGATGGCGAAGATGACCTCAAGCGTCAAGTGGCTTCAGAAGATAATCGACAAGATACAGAGCATTGAAGCGCCGAAGTGGTATGTCGACCTGATGGGTGATATGCAGTCGGTATTCCTCAATGTCCTATACCAGATAGGCAAGGCACAACTCGAAGCCATAAAGAGCAAGGTAATCGAAGTAGCCGAGAGCAACCTGTCTAATGAGGATAAGTTCAAGGCGGTATTTGATTATGCCCGAAGCATTAAGATAAACTTAAAGGACAGCGTGCTACGGGCTTTAATAGAGGCGATAGTGGTATCGCTCAAACAGAAGAAGGTTATTGACTAAAAGGAGGTAGCAATGGGTAAGAAAAAGGGCAAGTGTTTGTGGCTGTTGGCGGTTTTATTGGTCGTGGCGACACCTGTATTTGCCATAGACCTCACAGCAGGCGTTGATACCGAGTTCAACCTTGGTAGGGACATTAAGGGAGATAATACGGGACTTGAGGGTGAGTTGACAGCCCAGTATTATGATGTCAAGGTAGACGTGCCTTTGGGGGATATAATCAAGTTAAGTCCCAAAGTCGGTATACAGACCTTTGGCATCGAAACTGACGTGCCATTTGTAGGCAATACCGAACTCAATGGTGGGGTGGGATTCAATATAGGCATAGACGCCGAGAGCAAGGCATTGGAAACTAAGTATGTTGACCTCTCGCTTGTAGGTTCCTATAGGTTCTCCCGTAATGACGTGGACGAGGTTGACTTGGGTGGGATAGTCATAGATAACCCTATAGAGACTATCTTAACTACCCACGAATGGGAAATCGGCATTAAGGGTTCAAAGGACTTGACAGAACTGACAGGCATACCCTTAAAACCCTACATAGGTATCGTCTACTCTGACCTAAGGGGCAACATAGATGCCAACCTCTCTGTTGTGGAGTTAAGGGAGGACATTAAGGCAGAGGATAACCTCGGTTTACGTCTTGGCATAGGTTATGAGCCGATAGCCAACCTCAACCTTGGTATAGGAGTTAAGTTAGTAGACCAGACAGCAATAATGGCAGGCGGGACGTATAGGTTTTAAATATATAGACTGGTCAGGTAGATAGAAAGGCAGGTAGGCAGATGATAGTAAAGTGGTTTAATGGAAGAAATTGGGTGCTTATTGATGGTATAGATGGATGCGAGATTGTAAAAACTCCAAAAAATCCTAATATGCCAGTCAGTAATCCACCTCAAATAAGTGAGATGATAACAACATTGATTATCACTAAAAACAGAACGGTATTTGATGAAATAGAAATACAGGGTGAAGCATACCTTCTTAATGATGAAGGTAAGACAATAGAGCGTATTTACTAACAATAGACCTGACCAGTCTATAGGTTCTAACACAAGGAGATACGGGCGGGGCATTATTACAAGGGCTCTATGGAACGTGAGAGCTGACACTAACTTACTAAAAAGCCCCGCCCTTTTCTTTGATAGCAGTTGAGTAGCTAGCAGAAAATCCTTCTTTAAATCCCTCATACCATACTCTTTGGTTATTGAGCATATCTTCAGCCATCTTGTCTCTCTTATTAGTATTAGCTCTTGTTTCAGCTAACTCACTATTTACTCTCTTAATCTCTTCTTCTTTAACATCATACCTAATCTTATCATATACAGACTTGTCTATGCCTGCTATCTTATTACAGCCATTTGATAAACCCACTACAAGGGCTATAAGTAAGATAATGAAAGCAAAGTCAACAATATTTATCTTCCCGAACAACCTTCCCTTTTCGTCTATTAGCATCTACCCTGTTTCTCCTCTCAAGGATTACTATTATAACGTAAGCAAGCCATAACCCGACTACTATACCTGACAAGAATAAGAAGCATTCCATCTATTCTTCTATCTCCAAGTCCATTGGCTTGTCTTCTTTGGGCTTATTCTCTTTCCTGAACCCCTGCCACAAGATAAACACTATGCACACCCCTGCCCATAGCATCATTACGCCAGAGAGGGAGAGTGCGAAATCTGCGGCTTTACTGGCGAACTCGATGAGGGTCATTAGTGTAAACTTCCTACATATAATCTATTGCTGACATATAGTAAGCATATCCCAACAAGACACAAAACAGCACCTATGATTTGTAGTATAAAATACTTCATCTTCCCCTCCCTGTTATCCTGTTTGCCTTCTGCCAGTTTGATGGGTTCATAGCATTATTTCTTTTCATTTCTACGGTAACAATAGTGTCGTTTTTGCTTCCGCCGTGCGGGACAAGTAGTATTTCCACCATCTCAAAATTTCTATTCTTCCCAATACCCATACTTGTCCAGCCACAGCAAATCGCGATACCTCCGGGCTTAAGTATTCGAGCTATTTGATTTTTACATTCTGCCCAATATTTCATTGATGTAGGTTTGGTCTCTAATAACTCCATACCCCTGCCTTCATAACATTGTTTTGCTTGTGTAATGGAATAGGGCGGATCAAATAATACTCCATCAAATTGGTTATTTTCCCTACTTTTGAGAAATTCGAGAGCATCTAAATTACTCTCTACTTTTCCTGATAAATCATTCTTAATTTGAGCAGGGCTGTTTTCTCCCGCAAATGGGTCACACCAATAACCATTATTTACATACCTGCTCAATAATTCTTTAATAGGTTTAATGGTAAAAGTCCACTTGCTTGGCATCGCCCACACTCGTTCTATTTTCATCTCCCAATCTCCCACGCCTTCAACCCGATGAATACCAGTATTGTGAGTAAGAGTTTCATTTTATCTCCCCGTGTATTTGTCTTTTCCACATACTGAACATTTTCCGCCAGTCGTAGCGGGACTACCGCAGATACAATAAGATAATTCAATACCTATAGGATCTGGTTGCCTGCTGTCAATCGGACGCTGATGGTCGCAATAACCTTCATAGGAGCACTCCGTTAAACACCCATTTATTATGTTATATGAACAAAATCCACCGCCATTACAGGTTTTCATTTTAGGTTATCTCTCATCTTTGTTTCAATGATTATACGTTTTTCAGAACAGCAAACTTGATGTGTGGGGAGATAGTTAGATACCCTATCTATAAATGTTATCTCAAAAGCTGTTTCTGGAATAATTGATAAACATACTTTTTGCTCCGAACTCATTATTGCAAACTCTACTTTCATTATCTCCTCCTTTTTATCGGTTAGACTTGTTTATCGGCATATAATATATTTTTGGCTTTCTTTAATAATTCATCATAGTCATAGTGATAAATTATATAAAATCCCACGGGTGTGTCAGGATAGAATTGAAGGGAATAAATCGTATCCCTCTTTATCATTTCTCCCCATATTTCTTTATCGAACTTATCTATCTCTTCTTGGTCTCTTATCCTATCTACGAGCCATTCCTCGGCTGTCTGATAATAATCCCTATGCTCGTTAGCAGTAAAGAACACTCCGCATTTACACCTTAATAATATATCTCTCACTTCTCCCTCCTGTTCATTGGTTTACTTAGCAGGGCTACCCTTTCGGGACACTTTGGCATCTCCTCTTTGCCTATCTGCAGTTTCGGCAACCGCTTGAGCCATTTAGTTATTACACTTGCCCTATATTTCACCTGTTCAGACCCTCAATCTCTTTGAGGGCTTGGTTATAACCTATCCATTTTGGTTGGTCATATTCTGGATTGTAGGGGTTCTTCGGAAACTTTATCCCTTCGGTCTTGGCTACCTTACCTACAAGGGCATCAACGAGTTTTTTATATTCTTCGAATTTGGGGATTTTATCGTAATCACCTAATCCATTTTCGTGAACCCATATATCAAGAATGTTTTCTATCTCCTCCCTGCTCATCTCCTCTCCCTTTCCCACCTTTCCGTGTAAGGCGTGGGCTATATCTTCATCATTAACGCCTTTTGTGCATCGCTCGTCTCTTCTAATTTGTCGTATGAAGCAAGAATTTCTATCAAATTCATTTTCGCATCCTCTACATTTATCGGAACGCATTTTAGAAATAATTCCTTTTATCTCCTCCTCGCTCGCCAACACCCCTATCTCGCCGGTGAGGTAGGATTGGGCTAAACAAACAAGTGTATTATCTGAATCAGATATTTGTTTGGAAGTAGGATACTCTCCTTCTGCCATCTCTTGTCTTATCTTAATTGCTACCGCTTCCTTTACATCCTTTATTGAGGGGAGCATTAGAGTAATCCTTTCTGTTTGAGATAGAGCCACATTAGAGCCAAAGCATCACAGAGGTTATTATCAGATTGAAAAGCACCCTCTAAACTTCCCGAATCATTACCTTCCTCCCAATTATATGTTACGTTGTATCTATCATTCCATTTTCCAATGTTTAATGAATAGGTATGTTTTGTGATAATTTCTTCGGGCAACCTCTCCATCAACTCCGAGGCGAGAGGGGCGACAAAAGTTCCTGTTCTTTTTGTGCGAGCAGGATAAGTTTTAATTTTCCATTTGTGGTCGAATTTATCGTAAAACCACCAAAACCTACCTTCCTGTGGATATCCCGCTTCCTTCAACTTCTTCGCTGGTTCAAGCGATACCACGTGCTTATTTGTCATTTAGAGTTCCTCCACTTTCCTGTTTCCTTGACGGCAAACATATCGTTTACATTTCTTGCATACTCCTTCTTGGTAACCACAATAAGGGCAAGGTTCTTCCCAATCGTATATGTGTTTACACTTCTTCTTTTTAGCCATTAGAGGAGTCCTTTACCAACTTCTGTGTTTTTCGTGGACGGTTTCTACTCCATCATAGTTGTCAATTTCATATTCTATGCCATTAGGTATCTCTACTATTTTAAGTTCAGCGCATCTTCCCCAAGATTTCTTTCCGAGTTCTTTCACTACTTTTAGTAATATGGGGTGGTTGCGATTATTCCTGTTGATGAAACATTCCCAATATCTGCCCATAAACTTTTCATATCCTCGACGGGGAAATAGGGGATGTCAAGATAATTCTACCTTTGACATATTATCTGCTTTCTTTAAAGGACTGTCTTGGTCTAAATGGTGCAATACTAATTCTGATACTTCTTCTTTTCTATCATTCGACCATTTAAGATAGTCAGCAACTTTTATAACTAATTCTTTTCCTAATAGGTCGTGTTTTATATAATTGCTATATTCCTTCTTCTTAACCTTAACGAATGGCTTTGCTATATCGTGTAATAATGCCGCCCACCTGATTTCTATACTCTTTTGAGAATTATCTACAACCTTTTTTGTATGTGTCCATAAATCAAAATCGTGATGCGGGGAGTCTTGATTAAATCCTACCTGTAAAGATAATTCAGGGAACATAAAGTTTAATAACCTTGTTCTTGCTAAAAAATCTAACCCTACACTTGGCTTATCAGTAAGAAGTAATTTATCCATTTCCATATTCCATCTTTCACGGCTGATAAACAATATCCTATGGTTCATATTCTTCGTAGTTCCCTCAAGGTTAGGGTCTATATCAAATTCTAATTGAGAAGCAAACCTTGCGGCTCTTAACATACGTAAAGCATCTTCCTTAAATCTTTCTTTAGGATTATTGACACACTTTATTATTCTACTCAACAAATCTAACTTACCTCCAAACGGGTCAATTATCCTTCCGTCTCTTTTTGCCATAGCATTTACAGTAAAATCTCTCCTGCTTAAATCCGCAGTAATATCTTTTACAAACTCTACTTGGGGTTTACGGCTTCCTAAAGAATAGACTTCATTTCTGAATGTAGTTATTTCTACTAATTGTCCGTCTATTTTCATACCTATCGTTCCGAATCTCTTTCCTACGATATAAGGGTGTTTTCCTGCCTGTCTTATCTTTTGCTCAATTTCATCAGGAGTTAGTGGAGTGCAGAAGTCATAATCCTTTATAGGCATTTCAAGTAATTCATCTCTAACACTTCCACCTACTTGATATAATGGCTCTATGATTTCTCTGACTTTGTTATACATTTATCTCTCGTATTTTTAATAACACATTGTTTATCGTTTTATAATCTGGTTCTTTTGGCAGATTTGTCTGTATCGCTCTAAATATCTTGTATTCTTCCTCAAAACGGTTAACCATTTCTTCAACATCCAATTCCCCAAAATCCATAATTGCCCGTGGGTCTAAAACCCTTACTGACAAATTATGCTCTTTTAGTAATTGAGTTCCCTGTATCAAAAGTCTGAAACAATGCCGTGCGTGCTTCTCGTGTCTGTTCT